>ERZ1046740.1778-NODE-1778-length-14807-cov-5.272777_pt1 | contig 14807 bp, 13 predicted proteins | sample MGYA00383093_ERZ1046740 | MGnify/ENA primary metagenome ERZ1046740 (study PRJEB29581, sample SAMEA5548363) | metagenome | biome: marine; feature: coastal; material: water | depth 25 m | study: Short-term variability in the microbial, nano- and picoplankton... | reverse complement strand
CGAAGCAGCACCGACACAGTACTCGCGAAGGATTTTGATATTACCCTCGCCGCAGACATCTCCCTTTATAACCAGAATCAGGGCGATTATTTCTTTAAGGGCCGCAGGATCGAAGATCGTGCCAACACCTACATCGATAACCCATACGCCGCCGAAACAGCACTCAAGACGCAGGCTTACCAACAGAACGAGTATCAAGCCATGCCTCTGCTCGCCCGTGACCTCGCCCGCAAGATCGCCGACGAAGTCCTGAGTGCATGGTAGTTGCTAGAGCGCTTTGGCTCAAAGCGCAGACGCTAGCAGACTCCATGATTTAGACCTGCGCCGGATCGACGTATTCCAGAGAACCGTCCTCCTTCAAGCGGCGATAGTAGCAACCGGAACGTGCCACGCCGCCTTTATTCTTCGTGTGACAAGCCCCCTTGCCCGCGGGTGTCACCAAATACAAAATCGAGTTCTGCTCACAATTGATGCGAATATCCTCGATTTTCAGATAGTCGCCACTGGTCTTCCCCTTGATCCAGAGCTCGTTACGGCTGGTACTCCAAAAAGTCGCCATACCACATTCGCGCGCGGTGGAAAGCGCCAATTCATTGGCATAGCCCACGATCAGCACCTCACCGCTCTTCGCATCCTGAGCAATCGCCGGCAGTACGTCCGCCTCGCAATTGGCCACCTTGCGGAGCTTTGTAAAATCAAGATGAAGGACGGCGCCCTGTTCGAGTTCTTCGTGTGTCATCCCGTTTTCTTAACGGCTTCAAATTCAAAGAGTCGAGTGTCGAATTCAATTTATACATGGCTGTACTGTGAAGAATTCATACAACCGCATGCATTTTTCCTTTTCATTCAGCCCCAGCGGGCCATCTTTGACGCCTTCTTCAACGCATACGATCGGCTCCGATTGCCCACATCTTATTAATTACCTATGCAAACTGCAACAGCTTCTAAAGACACAATTCTCGCTCAAGCCGCCTCTCAAGCACGCGGGCTCGCCATCGACGCGATCCACGCCTGCAACTCCGGCCACCTCGGCCTCCCGCTCGGCTGCGCTGAAATCGGAGCCGTTCTGTTCGGCAACGGCGGCCTGCGCTACAACCCGGCTGCCCCAAAGTGGCTCAACCGCGACCGTTTCGTGCTCTCCGGCGGCCACGGTTCGATGTTCATTTACTCCTGGCTGCACCTCTCGGGCAGCAACCTTTCACTCGATCAGGTGAAAAACTTCCGTCAGCTCGGCTCTGAAACGCCGGGCCACCCGGAGTTCGGCGACACTGCAGGCGTCGAAGCCACCACCGGCCCGCTCGGCCAAGGCATCGGCAACGCAGTCGGCTACGCACTTTCCGGCAAACGTGCCGCGGCGAAGTTCAACACCGCCGACCACACGCTCTTCGACCACCACGTCTTCGCCCTCCACGGCGACGGCTGCCTCCAGGAAGGTGTGGCGAAAGAAGCCATCGCCTTCGCGGGCCATAACCAGCTCGACAATCTCATCCTCATCTACGACTCCAACGACGTCACCCTCGACGCCATGGCCAACCTGACGCAGAGCGAAGATGCGGAAAGCTACTTCATCTCCCAAGGTTGGGACGCGATCACCATCGACGGCCACGACTTGCCCGCTGTCAGAGAAGCGATCGCCCACGCCAAGAGCAACGACAACGGCAAGCCGAAGGTCATCATCGCCAAGACCATCATTGGTAAAGGTATTCCCGAAGTCGCAGGCACCTCCGCCGGCCACGGTGAAGGCGGCGCCAAGTTTGCAGCTGAAGCCCGCAAGGGACTTGGCCTGCCGGAAGAGCCCTTCTTCGTCTCGGATGATGTGCGCACGTACTTCGCGGCACACGCGGAAACTGCCAAAATCACCCACGCCGAATGGGAAGCCACCTACGACGCATGGAAATCAGCAAACCCTGCACTCGCAGCCGAGCTCGAAACCGGCGTGCAGGACGCAATCCCAGCCGACCTGCTCAACCGCATCCCTGAATTTGAAGCCGGCACCGGCTCCGCGACACGCGCATCCGGCGGTGTTGTCATCAACGCCGTTGCCAAGGAAGTCCCACAACTGATCACCGGTTCGGCGGACCTTTACGGCTCCACCAAGAACTACATCAAGGACGGTGGCGACTTCTCCGCGACCGATCCTGCCGGGCGCAACATCTGGTTCGGCATCCGCGAACACGCAATGGGCTCGATCTGCAATGGCATCGCCTACGACGGCATCTTCCGTCCAAGTGGCGCGACTTTCCTGGTATTTGCCGACTACCTTCGCCCGGCGATCCGTCTCGCGGGTCTCGCGAAACTGCCGGTGACTTACATCTTCACACACGACTCCGTGGGTGTCGGTGAAGACGGCCCGACCCACCAGCCGGTCGAAACAGTCAGTGGCCTGCGCGTCATCCCCAACGTCGATGTGATCCGCCCATCCGACGCCGAGGAAACAGCCGCAGCCTTTGCTGCAGCCATGGAGCGCAAGGACGGCCCGACCGCCCTCATTCTGACTCGTCAAAACGTCCCTGCCAACGACGATATTAGCATCGCAGAACGTCGCGAAGGCACCCTCAAGGGTGGCTACATCGCCAAGAAGGAAAACGGCGAGCTCAAGCTGATCATCATGGCAACCGGCTCCGAAGTGCAGCATGCACTCGGTGCTGCCCGGCAACTCGGCGACGGCATCCGCGTCGTTTCCCTGCCTTGTCTCGAGCGCTTCGAACGTCAGTCCGCCGACTACATCGAGAGCGTCCTCCCGCTCAGCTGCACAAAGCGTGTTGCCGTGGAAGCGGGCGTCTCCGCCACCTGGGGCAAATACGTCGGCCTGACCGGCAAGACTGTCTGCATCGACCGCTTCGGCATCTCCGCCCCGGGCGATGTTGTCATGGAAACCCTCGGTATGACTGCCGACAACGTCGCCGCCGTGGCCAAGGAACTGCTCTAAACAGTCGCGAAATTTAAAACACAAAAGCCGCCCGGGAAACCAGGCGGCTTTTTTTGATTCAAACAAGAGTCCACCTCTCGACCTGCGTCTTGTGCGGGCGTAACAAGTGATGCCCCAAGCCCTGCGGACGAAATCGGGGTCACCTTCCCACTTTCATACTTCCCACCTTCACACCTTCCAACCCTCATACCTTCCCACGTCCTCCCCGAACCCAGCTTGACTTGGCGGCGCCTTCGCTAAAGTCTCATCCGCTTTTCCAACGACTCGAACCATGGCAAACACCACTCTCAACTACGAACCAATGGTCTTTAATCCCCGCAAGGGCGAGGAAGCGCCACTCTCTGCAATTCAACAAGAAGTGCTTGCGCTCAAAAAAGAGCGTAACGCCGTCATCCTCGCGCACAATTATCAGGTCGACGAGATCCAGCGCGTGGCCGACTATGTGGGCGACTCCCTCGGCCTGGCCTATCGCGCAGCCGAGGCGGATGCCGACTGCATCGTGTTCTGCGGCGTGCACTTCATGGCCGAGACTGCCAAGATCGTCAATCCATCGAAGACCGTCATACTGCCCGACATGGAAGCCGGTTGCTCGTTGGCCGACTCCTGCCCGGCGGTAAAACTGGACGCCTACAAGGAAGCCAACCCGAATGTTTACGTGGTCGCTTACATCAACTGCTCCGCAGCCGTCAAAGCACTCTGCGATGTGATCTGCACCAGCGGCAACGCCAAGAAGATCATCGAGAAGGTGCCAGCCGACCGTGAGATCCTGTTCGTGCCCGATCAAAACCTGGGGCAATGGGTCTCCAAACAAACCGGCCGCGAAATGCAGCTCTGGCCGGGCTCTTGCTATGCGCACGTGCTCTTCACCCAGCAGGCGATCGAGAAGATCAAACTCAAATTCCCCGAAGCACTGGTCGTCGCCCATCCCGAGTGCGTCGAGACGGTTCGCGACAATGCCGACGAAGTCTGCAGCACCGAAAAGATGATCGGCTATTGCCGCGACAGTGAGGCCGATCAATTCATCGTGGTCACCGAGCCGGGCATGATCCACCGCCTCCAGCGCGAAGTGCCGGAAAAGACCTTCATTGCGGGCCCGACCGATACCTGTGCCTGCAACGAGTGCCGCTTCATGAAGATGAACACCATCGAGAAGCTGCGTGACTGCCTGCGCGACCTGTCGCCCCAAATCGAGATGCCCGAATCCGTGCGCGAACAAGCGTACACCCCACTCAAGCGCATGCTTGATTGGAGCAAGTAGACCTCGCGTTTTTCGTTCATGGAGGCACGGCGTCCGCCCTATTGCCGCCGGCACCTCCACGCCCAATACCGATAAGCGTTTCCCACCAACGGACCGCGAGTTGCTCCAATCATACACGTGCATCCGATAGCCGTGAAATTTCAGATTTTTTGAGATCCCCCAAAGGCACACCAACATCTCAAAACAAGTGAGCACCACCACACAGAACGATCGCGCCGCCATCACCTATCGCTTCGATGTCCTCCGAGCGCCGTTTTACGGTATCCTCGAAGCTGGCTGGGGCACGTTCGCACTCGTCATCGCGATCCGCCACTTCGAGGCCCCCGAAACCTACAAGGCCTTCATTGCCGGAGCCTGGCCGATGGGTTTTCTACTGACTCCGCTCACACTCTACATTCTGGCCAAGCTCAGAAGCCGTCCCAGCCTGGCCTCCGGTTTCATGTTCGCACTCTCAGCCTTGCTGATGATCGGCGCGACCCTCGTGCAAAGCCTCAGCCTCTTCACCCTCTTCATCATCACCAGTCAAATGGCGACGGGGCAACAAGGCCCGCTCGCGCTACAGATCTACGCGGAAAACTATGCGCCGAGTGAACGCGGAAGCCGCATGACCACCCCGTTTATACTGACCGCGCTGAGCGCGATTCTCTTTTCACTGCTTGGCGGCTGGTTGCTCGATGCCTCGATCCGCTACTATCAAATTCTATTCACCATCATGGTGCTCGCGGCGGCGGCCTCGGCTTGGGCGACTTGTAAAATACCCAGTGCCCCGCTCTCGACCGAGCATGTCGGTAACCCCTGGCAAAACATCAGCCTCATCTGGAAAGATCGCTTTTTCGGCTACCTCTTGAGTTCATGGATGCTACTCGGGCTGGGCAACCTCATCACCATGCCGATCCGCATCGAGTATCTCGCAAACCCGGACTATGGAATCAACGCGGATAACACCACGATCGCCTTTCTCCTTCTCGTGGTACCGGCCTCCGCGCGTATCTTGAGCACCAAAATGTGGGGCCGTGTTTTTGATAAACTCCATCTCATTACGACACGGAATTTGCTCAACATCTTCTTCCTGCTCGGCATCGGTGGCTTCTTTTTCACCAAAAACCTAGTGATACTGACCTTCGCGATGATTCTGGTCGGACTCGCCACCGGCGGCGGAAAAATCATCTGGAGCCTTTGGGTGACGAAGATCGCGCCCGAGGAAAAAGCATCCTCCTACATGACAATCCACATGGCATTGACCGGGGTTCGCGGCACACTGGCCCCGTTCATCGGCTACTGGATCCTCAGCCGATCCGCTCCGACACATGTGGCCATTGTCGGGATGATTCTAATCGCCCTATCGATTGTGCTCTTCGAACTAGTGCGCAGCCACAAACGGTTGTAGTCGCCTGCCGATACGACGCGGCACTCAGCGAGCTGAGGCCCTACGAAAGAAACGCCGACTCACCGGTTGCCTGTAGGGCGCGTGCTTGCACGCCGCCTCCGATACGACGCGGCTACCGATCGACGTTTTCCTCCAAAACAGAATCGATCAACTCAACTACTGTAGGTGTAATACCAAGCCACTCTGGATGCGGATAACGACCTTCACGCAGTTTATCCAAAAACTCAGGCTGATAATGCCGGCTTAAAACCCAGCCAGACCATTTGGCATCCAGCGGAAGCAGACCTTTTCGATACGGATTCAGGAAGATGTAACGGGCGAAGTTCTCCAGAGAGACTTCAGGGCGCAATCTATGCTCGAAAAAATTCCCCTGCCACTTCATGGCTGCACCACCCAGCAAACCCTTCGTCTGCGATTTAAACTTTCGAATTGTTTGAGAAATAGACAACGAGTGCCCCAGAGTAAACAGGATGTGCAAATGGTCAGGCATCACTGTCGCACAATGCATCTCAATCTCTTTATTCTGATGCTGTTGCCGCCATACAGCTACAATTCCTGCTTCGATTTCGGGAGATGTTAAATCGACTCGGCGATGTTCGCTACAAAGCGTCACGAAATACCTGGCCCCATTAACTGAAACCCGCCCCTTGCGAAGGCGCTTCGTTTTTCGTGGCGAAAACACAGGACGATTCATAGCAAAAAAACGTTACGCATCGACTCGAAATAATCAAGTATAAGCCTCCGATACGACGCGGCGCTCAGCGAGCTGAGGCCCTACGAAAGAAACGCCGACTCACCCGTTGGCCGTAGCCGCCTCCCGATACGAGGCGGCGCTCAGCGAGCTGAGGCCCTACGATAGAAACGCCGACTCACCCGTTGGCCGTAGGGCGCGTGCTTGCACGCCGCCTCCGATACGACACTCACTCACAAGCGGCACGCTTGTGCACTACCCTTCGCTCAGCAGCTGATCGAAATACTCGATCGTGGGCTTCAGGCCTTCGTCCAGAGAAATCGTCGGTTCCCAGTCCAGCACCTTACGGGCTTGCGTGATGTCCGGCTGGCGCTGCTGGGGATCATCCTGCGGCAAAGCCTCGTGGATGATCTTTGATTGACTGCCGGTTTGCGCGATGACCTTTTCAGCCAGCTCCAGAATGGTAAACTCCCCCGGGTTGCCGATATTCATCGGGCCAATCACCTCGTCCTGATTCATCAGACGCACAAACCCTTCGATCAAATCATCGCAGTAGCAGAAAGAGCGCGTTTGCTGCCCCTCGCCATAGACGGTGATGTCTTTGCCCTCCAGAGCCTGCACGATAAAGTTCGAAACCACGCGCCCATCATCCGGACACATGCGCGGCCCGTAGGTGTTGAAGATCCGCACGATCCGGATATCCACATTGTTCTGGCGGTGGTAATCCATGAACAGCGTTTCCGCCGCGCGTTTGCCCTCGTCGTAGCAGGAGCGGATACCGATCGGGTTGACATTGCCCCAGTAGGATTCGGGCTGCGGGTGCACGGATGGATCCGGATCACCGTACACTTCCGAAGTCGAAGCTTGAAAGACACGCGCATTCACGCGTTTGGCCGAGCCGAGGCAATTGATCGCCCCCATGACTGAAGTCTTAATCGTCTTGATCGCATTATACTGGTAGTGTACCGGCGAGGCGGGGCAGGCCAAATTGTAGATTTGATCCACCTCGACCTTGAACGGATCGGTCACGTCATGGCGCATCAACTCAAACAGCGGATTCTCCATCAAATGCATCACGTTGCGCTTACGTCCGGTAAAAAAGTTATCCATACAGATGACTTCATGGCCTTCGTTCAAAAGCCGTTCGGATAAATGACTGCCGAGAAAACCGGCTCCTCCAGTAATAAGTATACGCATAATTTGAAATCGAGTTGTGATTTTTGAATCTTTGCGAACAATAAGGAGCCACCAAGGTATGAAAACAATAAATTCATCCAAAGCAGCCTTTGCTCAAACCGCACGCAACGGCGCGCTCATCTCGCTCCTGGCGCTTGCACCGTTGGCCTTACATGCACAGACGACGAACTTGGACCCCACGCCCGATACGCCTGCCACCCAACGCCCCGCAGAAACCGACAAGACCAGCCGGCAATTGATTAAGAACCACCTGACCGTCGCCGGGGGCAAACAGGCCTACATCGATCTGAAGAACCTGGTTGCCACCGGCACGATCGTCGAAGCCGGCAAACTCAAATCCTTTCATCTGATCGAGACTCAGGATGGTCGCCGCCAACTGACCTACACCTGGAAACATCTCGGCCGTCACTATCAAACCCTGTATTCCTACGATGGCGTCATCGCATGGAAGCAAGAGCTCTTGCCGAAGAAAAAACATCCCGATTTTTTTAATGGCCGCGACTCCACGCACTTCGCCCGCCAGCGCTGGCTTATTCAGCCCTTCGTCGTTCCACTCAAAGCGGATTTTATCTTCAAATATCAAGGCGAAGCCAAAGTCGGCGGACGCCCTTCGTATTTGATCACCGGCTATGGTAAACAAAATGCGCGCAGCTGGTTCTATTTCGACAAAGAGAAATCCCTCCTCACCCGCTGGGGCGGCAAGGGCATCATCGGCGGAATCGAAGAATACATGGACTACCGCGCCACGCGCTTCGCTAAAGTCAACGGCGTCCTCCTTCCCCTGCAAATCGATCTCCTCGCCGAAAACGCCCCCTTCGGCACCATTACTTTCGAGACGATCACCGCCAACGAGCCAATCGACGCCAAGATCTTCTACATGCCCCCCAGCACGATCCCCACATTGCGCCAAAAAATCGTGCAGTAACTCGCAGCCGATTCGTCAACGTTCCACCGGCAACGCCAGCCGCCGAAGCTTGACCTCTGCGCGCGATTCGTCAGCCATCACTGGCGATGCATATCGATCCCATCGCCCGAACCGTTCGCCTGAGTGTGCGCGAACTCGCCACCTTTCGTCAGGTGCCGTCGGGCGATGGTTCCGGTGCCAGCCCGTGGCGCGCCGCGGTCGGCCGGCAATGGCATCAAACCGCCGAGCGCCAATCCCGCGAGACCTACCCCGAGGCCCGTTTCGAAGTGCCGCTCAAAGCCAAATGGCTGCACCGCGACTGGACCTTTGAGATCCAGGGCCGGATCGACCAAATCCTGCCCAGGCCGGACAGCCTCCGCATCCGCGAAGTCAAAACCGTTCGCACCGCACTGCCCGCCGGCAGCGAAGCGCTCGCCAGCCGTTACCCCGATTATTTTGCCCAGGCCGCCATCTACCTCGGCCTCGCCCGTGTGCTGCCCGAATTTGCCGACGCCGCGCTCCGCGCCGAGCTCTGCTTTATCGAGATCGAGACAGGCACCGTGCAAACCGTGCCGCTCACCGAAGCCGACGAAGCCACCTTCGAACAACAGCTCGACACCCTGCTTCCCTTCCTCGAAGACCGCCGCAACTGCCGCCTGCGCCTGCAGGGCGTCGCGCTCAAGCCCGCCTTCGAAACCCTGCGCGAGGGACAAGCGGAACTCTTCGCCACCCTCGACCAAGCAGCGCTCCAAAGTAAAACCGTCCTGCTCGAAGCGCCCACCGGATTCGGCAAGACCGGCATCGTGCTCGAACACACCCTCCGCCACATGCAAAACGGCGTGTACGAGCGGGCCATCTATCTGACCAGTAAATCCACCGGCCAGCTCGAAACCATTCGCCAATTCCGCGCCATGATCGGCGACAACCTGCGCTACATCCAAATGCGCAACCGCGCGGAGCACCGCATCGAAAGCCCCGCCCACACCTGCACCGGCGACCAACATTGCAACGACCAACTCGGCCAGAGCTGGCTGGCCGCCGACATCCATCCGCCCGAACTCTTCGAACACGGCACCCTCAGCCTCGAGCGCGCCAAAGCACTCGGCGAACAAACCGGCGTCTGCCCCTACGCACTCACCAAAGGCTGCCTGCCCTTCGCCGAAGTCTGGATCGGCGATAGCAACTACATTTTCTCGCCCACCAGCCAAGCCGTCTTCCTCGAACAACACGGCTTCGACCCCGCCAAGACTCTGCTCATCGTCGACGAAGCGCACAATCTCCCCGACCGCGCGGCCGACGCCCTCAGCGTCGAGCTCGACGCCGCCGAGCTGCTGTTCGCCCTCGAAGAGCTGCGCGCCGCAGGCGGCCCGCGCCAGCTGCTCGGTATCGGCGACGAACTGGCCCGCTGCCTCGATGCCCAACCCGCCGGACAGCCCCTCAGCCCCAACGCACTCTACGAAACACTCGACCTGTGCGAAGACTTCGCCCGGCAACTCAAAGACGCATACTTCGATTACGAGGCCACCGCGCCCTTTGCGATCGACATCGTATGGCGCATTCCCGAGCTCGCCCGGTGCCTCGCCGAACCACCCCACCAATGGCTGCACTGGTCGCCCGCGCCCGGCACCCTGCGCGCCACTTGCCTCGATGCCAGCCACTGGATCGCGCAATGCCTCCAACCGTTCGGCGGCAGTATCCTGATGTCTGCCACCCTCAGCCCGATTCAAAGCTTCCGCGAACGCTGCGGCCTCACCCGCGAAAATGCCACCCACGCCCAAGGCCACGCCCCCTGGCGCGACGACGCCTACGACGTGGCCATCGATACCCGCGTCGATACCCGGTTCAAGCAACGCGACAAATATTACGAAACCACCGCCCGCACCGTCGCCGCCCTCGTCGACCAAAGTCCCGGCGTGCCCGTCGCTGTGTTCTTCGCGTCCTATCTCTACGCCGAAAATATCCAAGCCTACCTCGACGCCCTGAACCCCGCCTTGCGCATTCAAGTGCAGCCACGTGGCGTCGATCTCGCCGAGCAGGAAGCGTTCATCGACCAAGGCCTCCTGGTGGCCGACACCCTCTTCCTGATTCTAGGTTCCAGCTACGCCGAAGGCGTCGATAAACTCGGCGGTCGGATCGACACCGTCATGGTCGTCGGGCCCGCGCTGCCCGAAGTCAACGCCGTACAAAACGCCAAAATGGACAGCCACCCCGGCACCGAAAGAGAAGCCGCTTTCCAGGAAGTCTATATCATCCCCGCCATGCGGCGCATCCACCAGGCCCTCGGCCGCATCGTCCGCGCCCCCGGCCACACCGCCAAAGTCCTCCTCCACGGCAAACGCTACAGCGAACCCGCCTACCGCGAACAACTCGCCCCCGAATATCAGGAAGCCCGCGTGATTAAAAACGACGAAGCGCTCGCCCACTGGCTGACACATCCCACCGGCGATCACTGATCGAGGCCAAACCACTGCCCAAATCAAACAACAGCGCCCCCGCATCAGCGGGTGTTATGACTTCCAAACGAAACGCCAGTGGACGGCGGCCCATTCGCTGCCGGCATACTCAACTCCGACACGGGGTGTCGCGACAATCGCGTCTTCATGAAGGTCGATATCCGTATCTTCCACCCAGAGACCACCGACCCGCGTGAGGAGTTGATCGTTGAATACGCTGGAAATCTGAAAGTGCTTGGTCAGGCGACCGGGCCCTTCGACCCCTTCCACGGCACGGATCAAAACGGCGGCGGGATAGCCCTGCTCGCGGGTGGTGATATTGAGCAGCCAGTGCACGCCATAGCAGAGATAAATATAAGCCCGCCCCGGGGGACCGAACATCACGACGTTGCGCGTCGTCGCGCCTTTGCTGGCATGGGAGGCCTGATCTTCGAAACCGTCGTAGGCTTCGGTCTCGCAAATGCGGGCGCGAATGATCTTCCCGGAATCGAGGCGCCGACAGAGTTGCTTGCCAAGCAGCTCGCGGGCGACGTCGAGCGTCGGCCGATCAAAGAAGGTCTTATTGAGCACGCGCGCCATCAGAAATCACGCTCCCGGGTATCAACCACCAGTGTCACGGGCCCGTCGTTGTGGGCCTCGACATCCATATGCTCACCGAAGCATCCGGTCGGCACGGGCTTGCCGAGCGCGGCGGATAGCTCGGCTACGAATTGCGCATACAGCGGAACGGCTTGGTCCGGCAGCGCCGCACGATTAAAGGACGGTCGGTTGCCTTTTTTCAAACTGCCGAACAAGGTGAACTGGCTAATGACCAGCGCCTCGCCGTCGATGTCGATCAGCGAACGGTTCATGCGCCCCGCGGCGTCTTCGAATATCCGCAGCTTAAGGATGCGTCCGACCAACCATGCGACATCCTCGGCGCCATCCGCCTGCCCCACTCCAAGAAAGATCAACACGCCCGCCGTGATCGCGCCGGTCGTTTTCTGATCGACGACGACGGATGCTTGGGACACGCGTTGAATCACTGCTCTCATTGAATGGAATAAATGGACAACAACACTGACAAATGGCCAGCAGATTTTCCCACAATCCGAGCCCCGACATCGCGATGGATAAATTCACAGGGAGTGCTCGGGAAATATTGCCAAGGCAATGAATCGCTGTAGCGTTACAGTAATCAAGATGAAAAAGCCGGCAGACAAAGACAAAGACGAGGACGACAACAGTATGCTACTACAGGCATCCCCGAAGCGGCTGTTTGAGAGCTTAATGGAGCAGACCGCCGACCGCATTTACATCAAAGACAAGAAGAGCCGCTTCGTGGCTGTCAGCCAGACACTCGCCGAGATGCACGGCTACGATGATCGCCATGAGCTCGAAGGCATGACTGACTTCGACCTCTTCTCGATCGAACATGCGCAACAAGCCTTCGACGATGAGCAGGAGATCATCCGTAGCGACAAACCGATCGTCAACAAGGTCGAAAAAGAGACCTGGCCCGATGGCTCCACCACGTGGGTGACCTCCAGCAAAGCACCGCTCCATCTGCACTCCAGAAAGCTCGCCGGCATCCTGGGCATCTCTCGCGACATCACGTCGGAAAAAATCGCCCAGGAAAAACTGGCTAGCAGCGAACAACGCCTGCGCGAGCAAAACGAGATCTTGCGCTCCGACTACGAGAGCGCCCACAAAGTGCAAAGCGTCATGATTCCCGGCCGCGTGCCCCAGATAAAGCACATCAATGTCGCCTACCTCTGGAAACCAATGACTTCAGTCGGCGGTGATCTCTTGAATTTCCCACCGAACCCGAATGACTGCCTACTCTTCTACTTAGGCGACGTGTGCGGGCACGGAGTCACGGCAGCGTTCTATACCGTGCTCCTTAAATACCTCACCGCGCACGAAGGTGAAGTCTATCATGGCGACCCCACTGCTTTCCTGAATACCGTGAACCATGAAATCACCGGTCACTTAAGCTCGGGCTTCGTCACAGGTATGGCGGGGCATTTTGGCCGCAGAGAGAAAGATGGCAGCCGCATCCTACACCTGTCCAATTGCGGGCACCCACTGAATCTCGTCTACCGTGCAGCCACGCACACTATCGAATCCATTCCCCTGCCACCCGGCATGGTCTTGGGACTCCCTGGAGGCACCGCATCCGACACTTTTGATCTGCAACTCAAACTGGGTGATCGCTTCTACACCTATACCGACGGCATCCTCGAAGCGAGCAACGCGGAAGGCGAAGAATTCACACGACAAGGCCTGGAAAACTGCCTGCTACAATATGCAGACAAGCCGCTTCAAGAGACGCTCGACCTGCTCTACGAAACCGTCGCTGAATTCACAGGACGACCCGATCAGCAGGATGACATCACCCTGCTCGCGTTCGAACTGGATTAAGTCCGGGTCGCCTGATCCACCACGCTCAGTATGTAAACCGCCGCGGTTTCCGCCCGCAGGACATTGGCCCCCAGCCGCACGGCTTTGAAATCCGCGTCGCGCAACAACTGGTATTCTTCCGCGGAGAAATCTCCCGCAGGCCCCACCGCCACGATCACCTCATCGAGCGAACCCGCCGAACGCAACGTCTCCGCCAAGGGGCGACTCCCCTCTTCCAAGCTCGCCACCACACGCAGTCTGTGGTCAGCCGGTGCATGGCTCTGCAACCAATCACGCAAGGCAATCGGCTCGGCCAACTGCGGCAAAAAGCTCAGCCCGCATTGCTTACAGGCCTCAATCATCGTGAGCTGCCATTTGTCTAATTTCACCTGCACACGTTCGCCCTGATCGGTGAAGATTGGCTGGATCACACTCGCGCCGATCTCGGTCGCCATACGCAAAATCAGATCCATCGGCTTCGGCTTGATTATAGATTGTAGCAACGTCACCCGGGGCCCATGCTGCGAAACCGTCTCGACCGAATCGACCGCCACGCGCACCGCTTTGCCATTGGCCTCATCAATACGCCCCAAATAGCGCTGCCCACGGCCATCCAACACCTCCACCGTCTCGCCCACACGGGCACGAAAAACCCGCACGAGATGATGACTCTCCCGCGGATCCAGAACCAGAAAGCCCTCTCCAACCGTCGATTCGGGGAACAAAAATGAACGGTAACGCGCCATAGCTCAAAAGTTGAGAGATCCAAGCCGCCCACACAAGCCGCTTTCTGCATCCGATAGGGAATAGTCCTTTCGACCGCAGCGCGACAGCAGTTGCATCCGGCCACACAAGGATCTCCTTCAGCGAACGCATAAGGTCCACCGCCTATTAGCGTGACAACGGCGCCCCATAATTAGAATTATTCTAAATAGTGCTTGAACTGCGGACATTTCGGGCTTTGTTGCTACTCAGTCTCATTATTGTTGCGATTTGGAATCATTCAAAATTCAAAACGTCCCGACTGTTAGAGCACAGCCACCACCCATGAATCTTTCACCACACTACAAGGAGCTCCTCGACGACGCTCTGGAGCGCAGCGGCCAGCGCTCGACCAAGCAGCGCGAGCACGTCTTCGCCCTGCTGTTGGAAAAGCGCGATCACCCGACCGCGGATGAGATCTACGCCCGTGCCCGGGACGGCATGCCCTCGATCTCACTGGCCACGGTTTACAACTGCCTCGAAACGCTCACCGAGACCCACCTCATCCGTCAGGTCAACTTCGAGCGCGAGCCGACCCGCTACTGCCCCAATCTCACACAGCACGCGCACTTTTATTGCAAAGAAAGCGGCGAGATCATCGACATCGAACTCTCGGATATACTGGTTAGCCAACTCAAAGCCGCCCTCCCCGAAGGCTTCGTCGCCCAACACATCAACATCGCCTACGACGGCAAATGCAGCGACTGCCACGGCTAAAGGAAATGCTAAATTTTACACTATAAATTCAACTCAAAAATTAAAATACAATGAACACGCTCGAAATCAAAGACCTCAATGTCTCCATCGATGGCCAAGCCATCCTCAAAGACTTCAATCTCACCAT
>ERZ1046740.1777-NODE-1777-length-14809-cov-4.687610_pt1 | contig 14809 bp, 15 predicted proteins | sample MGYA00383093_ERZ1046740 | MGnify/ENA primary metagenome ERZ1046740 (study PRJEB29581, sample SAMEA5548363) | metagenome | biome: marine; feature: coastal; material: water | depth 25 m | study: Short-term variability in the microbial, nano- and picoplankton... | reverse complement strand
GATAGCTGGGACGGTAGATTACCTCAGCTCCATTCATGGCCAGGCCCCTGGCTGTCTCCGGGTAGCTGCCCTCCATGCAGATCAGGCATCCTATGCGACCGATTTCAGTTTCAGTCACCGGAAAAAATGCATCCAGGCCTGAGCCGTATAGTTCAGTCCAGCGGTCCCAGACATCGTGTGGAACGGTAGAGTGCTCACGGGCGAAAACCTGCAACTTGTAGTGCTTGTGTACAATCTCACCCTGGGGGCTGATGACAAATGCGCAATTGAAGAAGCGCTCAGGAAATTCCGGATGGGTAACCTTGGCCTGGGCAATAATAAAGGCATCCAATTCCTTGGCCAGATTGCCTAAAAACTCGGTTTCTTTACCCGGCAGGTCAATTGCGGTTTTCTTTACATAGTCCCTGTGGTCCCAGTCGAAGATCTCATCGGTGAAGCCCTGTAGGGCTCCCTCCGGGATGGTGATCAGGCGTACCGGGAGGTCGATGTCACTCAGCCAGATCGCCGCACGTGCGAGTTCGGCTATATGGGCCAGGTTGCGCTCAATATCACTTCGCTGATGAGCTCCCTGCATGACCGGCTGCAGGGCAAGCGCCATATATTGCTCTATAGGTTCGATGTTTTCTGACATGGATTTATGCTCCCAGGTAGACTTCCGGGTAACTCTAAGGGTCGTGTCGATGGTGCTCAACCGCCCGTTCGGGTAGTTGTGGGGTGGGGCAGGGCAGGTAACTATTCTCCCGACAATCGATAAATTCTTCCGGGAGTTCTGTATGAAGGTTGGTTCCAGGGCACTGCAATTTCTTTTAGCCATGATACTGACGCAGCTTGTGGCGCATTCTCATGCCGCAGGCCCACAGCGCCTCGAGCCAGGTAACACCTTGTTTCAACACATACTGGGGCTGACACTGGAATATTATCGAGCCTGGTCATATACCTCTGAAGATACAGTTTTCGACCAGGCGGGAGAGTATTATGCCGGGGGAGCAGACAATGTTTACTGGGATCCCCTGCCTCCACTGGAAGGCTATCGTGGCTGGAGTGAATACAAAAATGTGATTGCAACGGTCTGGAAACCATCAGGTATGCAGGCAGCGGGAATACTGTTCGCTCACGATGGCTCCTTCCAGGCGTGGCGCCATGGTGAGGTTGTATGGACTACTGGTAACTGCCTGGTGAGTGCGCAACACAGTAATGGCAGCACTAGCACCATGCCCTGTCGTGGTACCCAGGTGTGGACCAGGGAAGGTGACTCCTGGCTGGTAGCTCATGAACATTTCTCCAGTACCATCACACCGGACGCTTCACTGTTTCAGGGAAAACGAAAACCCGATGCGAAAATCACCGTCAATCGGGACTTTTTACAACGCGCAAAAGAACATGCCAGGAACTGGACCGCCAGTTCACTGGACAATAGCAGTAGCAGCCCCGGCGCATATTATCCGGGAGGCGATACGCGGTTGTATATGCCCTGGCCCCCCCATGATGGATATCCCAATTGGTCCTCCATGTCCGCTGGATTAAGTGACTACCTGGGCCTGCTGGCGAAAGAGATTAAATTGACAATCAATGAAGATCTGGAAACTCATCAAATGGGCGAAGTCACCTGGACCACTGCCACGGTAAATCTCCAGTTTGATTTGCATGATGGCCGCCAGACAGCTGGCAGAGGCAGGCAATCACTGATCTGGATCAGGCAGGATGGCAAATGGCTGATAGCCCACGAGCATCTGTCTCTGCCACTGAATAAAGAGGCCACCCATGAGTGATTTGGCGGGCAAGCATGTTCTGGTTACCGGCGCTGCCAGAGGCATCGGAGCTGCTTGTGCAAAGCTGCTGGCGAAGGCCGGCGCTGTGCTTGTGCTGGCGGATATTGACGAGGTGGCGGGCGCTGATGCCTGTCAGCAGATTATCGATGAGGGAGGCGATGCCTCATTCAAAAGCCTGGATGTCAGCTCAGAAACATCGTGGCGCAGTGTTATAGACAGCTGTATCGAGCAGCATGGCGGGTTGGACGTGCTGGTCAATAATGCCGGCATTGCACTGATAAAACCTATTGAAGAGACCTCCCTTGATGAGTGGAGAAGACTCACGCAAGTAAATATTGATGGTGTGTTTCTGGGCATGAAGACCAGTCTTGCTGCAATGAAGAAAAGGGCCATGGCACGCGAGGCTGGCGGTTCCATTATCAATTTGTCTTCAGCAGTGGGAATTGTCGGTGTCCCCGGGGCGGTAGGCTATTCCATGACCAAGGCGGCGATCCGCCATATGACAAAGTCGGCGGCTCTGGAGTTTGCTGAGTTTGGTTACAACATTCGGGTCAACTCGGTCCATCCGGGGTTGACTGAAACGCCAATGGCCGATGGTATTCATAAAGTGTGGGCTGATACTGCCGCATTTGGCACACACGACCTGGAGCAAACGAGACAGACAATGCTTAGTTTGCACCCGCTTGGCCGCTACGGCCAGCCAGAGGATATCGCCCGAGGGGTAAAGTTTCTGGCGTCAGGGGACTCCAGCTACATGACAGGGGCTGAACTGGTGATAGACGGCGGCTATATCGCCAGGTAGCCGGGGCGCTAATCTGTTACATCGTAACTGACGGAAAATTATCTTCGAAGAGTCTTCTAGCGGGCGCTTTGCTCAAGGCGGCGGATTTGATCTGGGCCCTGTCTTTTGGTCTATCCTTGGTTGTTAGTAATTAAAGGCCGTAAGCCGATCAGCAAGGAGGGTGCACTAAGATGACTTTACTCAGCATATTTTTGGGAGGCATGTTTGGGTTTCCATACCTGCTCTACGCCACTTACAAGGCCAGCGGTGACCCCCAGGCAATGCTGCTCGGTGTTCATGCTGACGTAAAGTAGTGTAGGCACTAGCTCGCTTTCCAATTATTGTACTTGACGTGAGCAGGATCGTCGGCGTGTTTTACTAGCGTGGCCTGATCCCCCAACCATTCGAACCACTCGCCCCATGAGGGCTGGTTTTGCTCCTCACGCAAATCCTGCTGCCAGGTAGCCAGTTTGCGACTCATGGTTGAAACAATGCCGCCGGCAAGGTCCACAACCAGCTTCATAGGCGCAATGCCCTCGTGTACCAACAAACCCATCGTCTCAAAGGACGTACACACCGTGATGGCCGCCTGTTCGTATTCCATTCCCCGCTCTCGCAATTCAGCGAGGCTGATGCCATCTGGAATGTTTTGTAGCAGGGCGACGGAACGGGCAAGGTCTCTGCTGTAAAAAGTCTGTGCCAGGCTGATGGCAGCTGCATCGCGCTGCTGGATGCGAAACTGCCGAACCTGAAAGAGCCCGACAATCAGGCCAGTAACAATACTGCCTGCGCCAATAATTTCTGCAATTGCCGCCCAGGTGGAAAGGGGAATGCCACTCATAGGGTTAACTCCATTGTTGTTCAGCGGCTGCTTGCAGCCTGCTGCGGATTATTTGCATCTAAGTATAGGACAGTCAATCGGGATAGCTTGCACCTGCTTACATATAATCTTTTCGCGCAGAGGCTCTACCGGTAAAGGAGAAGCGCAATATCGGGCTGTCATGATATGCTGCGCTGCGTTTCCAATCAGGGGGATTTATGCAGGGAAAACACATTGCCATCACTGGCCCCACAGCCGGTATCGGTCGTCACTCAGCGCTGGAGTTTGCCCGGCGCGGAGCAGATTTAACCCTGTTCTGTAGAAATCGTGAGAAGGCAGAGGCCTTGCAGCAAGAGCTCCGTGAGGCCGGTTGTGCATCTTCACAGGTAATCCTGATGGATATGGCCAGTCTCGCCAGTGTGCGCCAGGCAGCGGAAGAGTTCCTGTCTTTGGATAAACCACTGGATGTACTGCTTAATAATGCCGGGGTTGTTAACACCTCTCGCAGGGAGACGGCAGACGGTTTCGAGGAATCTCTTGCCGTCAATCATTTCGCTCCGTTTCTATTGACGGGATTGTTGTTGCCCGCCATTACCCAGACGCCTGGAGCACGTATTGTCGGTGTTGCCTCCCATGCCCATACCTTTGTGAAAGATATGGGCTTTGACGATATGCAGGCGGAAAAAAACTACAAGACCTTCCGCGAGTATGGTCGCTCCAAGCTGGCCAATATTCTATTCACTCGCAGCCTGGCGCGACGTTTGGAAGGACAGGGCGTGACGGTAAATTGCCTGCACCCTGGCGCAGTAGCTACCTCTCTTGGTACGAATAACAAGGGGCTGCTCAGTAAACTGCTACCGACCTTGCTCAAACCCTTCTTTTGCACCCCGGAGCAGGGCGCGCAAACTTCCATTTATCTGTGTTGTAGTGAAGACGTTGCTACTGTCAGTGGCGAGTACTTTGTTAAATGCAAGCAGGCAAATACAAAACCCTGGGGGCGCGATGACGAGGCAGCTGAACGCCTGTGGATGTACACCGAAGAGACTGTAGGCTTTTCTTATTGAGTGCTGGTGTAAGACTAGCCCAGCACATTAAACAGGGCCACACAGGTGATTGCCGCTGGTGCCAGAAACCGGACAGACAGCTGCCAGCTCACCCAGCTTTTTTCAGATGTTATTCCAGTATCTGAGCGCATACGCGTTTCATTAATCACCCAGCCGGCCATTAACGCGATCAGCAATGCGTTGGGCGGCAGCATGAAGTTCGCCACAACATAATCCAGAATAGAGAATACGGTGCGCCCACGCAGGGGCTCGATAAAATCCAGTGGCGTAAAGTCCTTCCAGATGTTGAAGGAAAATACCGCCCCAAGTCCCAGGACCCATACTCCACAGCCAGTGGCGCGGGCGGCGCGACGGCGGTTCCAGCCCTGTTGTTCCTCCAGCCATGAAACAAACGGTTCCATCATCCCCAGCCCCGAGGTGAAGGCGGCGAAGAATACCAGAAGGAAAAACAGTACTGCGAACAACTGTCCCCCAGGCATCTCCCCGAATGCCAGGGGAAGTGTGACAAAGATCAGTCCCGGGCCTTCCCCTGAATCCAGGCCCGAGGCGAATACAATGGGAAATATCAGCAGGCCAGCCAGCAAAGCCGCTCCAGTGTCAGCCAGGCCAATGGCCCACGCGGCGTGGGGTATGGAAACGTTCTTTGGCAGGTAGGCACCATAGGCGAGTAGGGCGCCGGTTCCCACTGCAAGTGACAGCAGTGACTGCCCCAGCGCAACCAGAATACCTTCTGAGGTAAGGCTGGAGAAATCCGGGTTGAACAGAAATGACCAGGCGCGTGATGCGTCGCCTATCATATTGGCGTAAATGGCCAGAGATACCATGAGCAAAAATAGCGCGGGCATCATAAAAATGGATGTTCGCTCAATGCCGTGTTTGATGCCGGCGCCAACAACCTGCGTGACTGCAATAAGCATTATGCTGAAGGAGACAATCATACGTACCGGAGAATCCAGTACCGATGCAAACAGAGCCTCTCCCCGGGCTGCATCGGCGCCATCAAAATTACCCATGGCTGCCTGTAACAGATAGTCGAGAGACCAGCCCCCGATAACGCTATAAAAGCTAAGAGCCAGCAAGGGCGCCAGGATGCTGATCCAGCCGATAATGCGCCAGCGGGTATGGCCCTGTTCTTCCCGGGATATGGCTGCAGTAGTGGCCACCGGGCTGCTGTGTCCGCGGCGGGCAATAGTAAGTTCGGCAATAATCAAAGGGATGCCGATTAACAGCACAAACCCAATATAGACCAGGACAAAGGCGCCACCACCGTATTCCCCGGTGATATATGGGAAGCGCCACAGGTTGCCCAGGCCCACAGAGCAACTGATGGTAGCAAACAGAAAGGTGAATTGTGTCGACCAGGTCTCTGTCTTCAACTGGGATGGCCTTATGCGCACTGATCAAGTGCAAATCATGTTAATGGAATCGGCCTTGAGGCAACAGGGCTTCTTTAAAATTGTGATCAAGGCGTCTATCCTAGGTCTGCCAGCCAAACCGGGAATGCGCCATGCACGATGATTACAAACCCAGGGCAGAGTTTCTTGAACTTTTTCCCCCCACATCCGGCAATGAAGTCAATGGCCTGGGTGAAACCGAGGTCAGAGCTCCATCGCCCTTTTTCTGGCACCCGGTAGATGAACACCCCTGGGGTGAGTTGGCTACACAAGTGAACCTGGTATTTAGAGAGTCGCCTTATGTAGCACAGTATTTTTCTCCGGACCCTCCCGGCGGGCGGGGCCCCGACCCGATTCCCGTCGGCAAGGAAGTAAGCGAGGATGCTCCCGCGAATTTCTCCAATGCGATAAAACAGTTTGCACTTCAGGACGAGGCCGATCTGGTGGGCATAACCTCAATGAAACCCGGCTATGTCTATGAAGGCTATAGCATTGATGAGCCCTGGATCATTATCGTGGGCGTAGCCATGGACTACGATTTGCTCTCCACGGTACCGGCCAGTAATGACAACCCTGAGGGTGCTGCCGAAGTGGGCAGACAGTACAACCGCGCAGCGAGGGCTTCCCGGCAGCTGGTCAATTTTATTCGCAGCCAGGGCTATTCAGCAAAAGCCTACGAAGGACCCAATGCCAGTGCAATTAATATGATTCCGGCAGCGATTGAAGCCGGGCTGGGACAACTGGGCAAGCACGGCTCCATGATTAACGATATTTACGGATCAAATTTTCGTTTGTCTGCCGTGGTAACCGAAATGCCTTTGTTGCCAGACGCACCTGTGGATATAGGCGTTGATGATTTTTGTACTCACTGCCAGGTTTGCAGCAATGCCTGTCCTCCAGGTGCGATTTTCAACGAAAAGCAGTTGGTCCGCGGTGAGACCAAGTGGTATGTTAATTTCGATGCCTGTATACCCTACTTCGGAGAGACACTGGGCTGCGGTATCTGTATAGCGCGTTGTCCATGGTCAATTCCTGAACGCGCTCCGGTGATCAAGGACAAAATGCTGCGCCGCCGTACGCGCCGTGCCGAGCGGGGAGAGTAAGGACCGACGTTGAAAGGCCGTTAAATAGATGGACAGAAATAGACTTGCCTCCCCATTGCACCAACACAGCCCCCACACCCGTGAGCATCTTGCCGACAATCTCCATGGTTTTGATGCCAGGGGCCAGAACAGTCCTGAACTTAAACACGCAGCGGTTGCCCTGACAGTTGTTCAGGAAGAAGATCACGCCGCCATTATCCTGACCCGTCGCGTCAGTTCATTGAGGGCGCACGGTGGTCAGTGGGCTCTTCCCGGCGGAAGAATCGACAGTGGCGAAACCCCGGAGCAGGCTGCCCTGCGAGAATTACATGAAGAAATTAACCTGGTGCTCGATGAATCCCAGATACTGGGCAGGCTGGACGATTTCATCACGCGGTCTGGCTACGTCATAACCCCGATTGTGGTGTGGACCGACAACAACTGTGCCGACCTGCACCCCAATCCAGATGAAGTTGCCTGGATTGAATCCTTCACTTTTACAGAACTCTCAAGGTCTGATTCACCCATTCTTCAATCAATACCAGAGAGTGAGCAGCCAGTGCTATCCATGCACTTTAAAGACGATGTGGTTTTCGCCCCCACCGGCGCCTTGCTTTACCAGTTTCTGGAAGTAGCGCTTAAAGGACGAGACACCCGGGTGCTGCACTACGAACAACCATTATTTGCCTGGCGTTGAAGGCGCGCTTTCGCCGTACGCTATGCCATAATCCCCTGGCTGGAATTACTGGCCATCCAAGTATCTGTACAGGAAGAGATTATTATGAACGATTCAATCAGTGATGCCGTGCGTCAAGGCTACGGCCAGGTGGCCCGCCAGGGGCTGGGCTCTCATCAGGATGGCATTCGCAGCATTGCCAATGCTTTTGGCTATTCCGATGAGGAGTTAAAGAGTATTCCGCAAGAGGCAAATATGGGGCTCTCCTGCGGTAACCCGGTGGCGATGGCTTCCCTGAGGGAAGGCGAGACTGTGGTAGACCTGGGGGCTGGTGGTGGCCTGGATGTATTTCTGGCGTCCAGGCAGGTAGGGCCTACGGGACTGGCGATCGGTATCGACATGACGGGTGATATGGTTTCTCTTGCCCGTGGTAACGCCAGTAAGGGTGGCTATGAGAACGTGAGATTCTACCTGGCAGAAATCGAGGCCATGCCAATACCAGATAATTCAGTAGACTGTGTGATCTCTAACTGCGTGCTCAACCTGTGTGAAGACAAAGACGCAGCACTTGCCGAAGTATTTCGTATTCTCAAGCCAGGCGGTCGTCTGGCTATATCTGACATCGCTCTCAAGCAAACCCTGCCTCCAGAAGTGTAGATCTCGGTGGCCGCCGGATCATGAAAAATTTCTGGTGCCCTGAGTATTGACGATAACCAGTCGAAATTGCTGGCAGCTGGTTTTTCCCATGTAGAGATCATCGACAGCCATGCTGACATTAATGCCTACCGTGAAGCCGGCTCTGCCGCGTGCTGTGGCCCTGAGCCCTCCTGTTGTGGGCCAGACTCACCACAGTCCGAACAAGAGCCTGGCTTTCACGAAAAACTGGGAGCGTTATTGGAAACTTTCGATGCCAATGACTATGCCGCCAGTGTGAAAATATTTGCCCTGAAGCCCGGCGCCTAGTTGCGCCCCGGAGACCGTCGAACTTACCAGTGCCCTCAGGGTCTATACTCCTGGTGTGTTTAGTGATTGGCAGCGATGTAATGCGTATCGCCCACGTGTTAGTAATAGTGTTGTGCAACTCAGCTGCAGTCTATGGTGCGGAAACAGTCTATAAGACTGTCGATGAGCAGGGTGTGGTGAGCTTCTCGGATGTCCCCCCGGAAGACGGTGTGAAGGCAGAAACCCTGCAGGTTCAGGCGCCTGCCCCGCTGGGTGACGAATACCAGGAAAATCTGGAGGCCATGCGAGAAACCACTGATCGCATGGCGGCTGACCGTCGGGAGCGGGAGCGGCACCAGGCTGAGCTGCGAGAGCTGGACGCTCGCGCCAATCCCCCGGCGCAAACAGTCAATTATGAAAGCCCCGATTATTTCCCGGTTTACGGTGGTGGATACTATAACCGCAGGCGTGATTACTGGTATGGCGGCCGACCAAAGCCTGAACACCCCATTGCGCGCCCACCCCTGCGGCCCAGGCCAACCCCGGCTTACCCTATGAAGAATAATTCGCAGCTGATGCGACCTATTGTTTCTGGCAACAACGGACCCCGGGGCCGGGGCAGGTGAGGTAAGACTTCATCAGAATTCCACGAATGCCCGTTCAATAACATAGTGCGCCTGTTTGCCATGGCGGGATTCCTTAAAACCTTTTTTGTCCAACATCGCGCAAATATCCCTGAGCATGCTGGGACTGCCGCAAATCATAAAGCGATCGTTGTCTGGATTAATGGCTTCCAGGCCCACTTCCGCAGACAGTTTTCCAATACGTAACAGGTCAGTCAGTCGGCCGTTGTTGACGAATTTTTCCCGGGTCACAGTGGGGTAATAAATCAACTTTTTCCTAACATCTTCCCCCAGGTACTCGTGTTCGGGCAGGTGTTCGGTAATCAGTTCCCGGTAAACCAGTTCCTCCACATTGCGACAGCCATGGGTAAGAACCACCTTGTCGTAATGCTGGTAGATCTCTGGATCGCGAATAATGCTGAGAAAGGGTGCCAGCCCGGTGCCAGTGGCAATAAGATACAGGTTCTTCCCGGGTAGCAGGTTGTCCTGCACCAGGGTGCCGGTGGCCTTGCTGTTTACCAGCAGCTCGTCGCCCACCTGTATGTTCTGCAACTTTGAGGTGAGGGGGCCATCGGGTACCTTGATGCTGAAAAACTCCAGTTCATCTTCATAATTTGCGCTGGCCATGCTGTAGGCGCGCATCAGCGGTTTACCTTGCCGCTCCAGGCCTATCATGGTGAAGTAACCGTTTTTGAAGCGAAAACCTCGGTCGCGGGTGGTTTTAAAACTGAACAGGCGGTCGGTCCAGTGGTGTACTTCAGTAACTTGCTCTCGCAGTAATGTGGCCACGGGTCATTCCTCTTCTGAGTAAATATGTGGCCAGTCTACGGATTGCCTATATATAGATAAAACGGTTATATTCAATTATATATATTGGGAAAACAGATAATGATGGGTAAAGTAGATGCGTTACAGCCTGCGCCAACTTGAAGTGTTCCTGGCCACAGCCCGTTTTGAGAATGTCAGCCGAGCGGCAGACAGCCTGGCCATGTCCCAGTCTGCAGCCAGCGGCTCCCTGGCAGAACTGGAGAAGCAGTTTGATGTGCAGTTATTTGACCGCATTGGCAAGCGGTTGCAGCTCAGTGAATTGGGGAGGCAGCTACGCCCCGAAGCTGAGAAGCTGCTGGCTCAGGCCAGGGATTTCGAGCAGTCACTGGCGAATCAGGAAATCACCGGGACCTTGCATATTGGTGCAACCCTGACGATTGGCAATTACCTGGCGGTAGGTATGGTGGCTGAATTTCGCCAGCGCTACTCTCAAACTGATATCGCCCTTACTGTGGCCAATACGCAAACTATTGCCGATCAGGTAGCGGGCTTTGAGCTGGACCTGGGAATGGTAGAAGGGGAACTTAATCATCCTGACCTGGAGATCATCCCCTGGCAGGAAGACGAACTGCAGGTGTTTGCAGCACCTTCTCATCCCCTGGCCGGCAGCAAGAGGGTGACAGACTCACAGCTATTGGTGCAGGATTGGATTGTCAGGGAGTCTGGATCCGGAACACGGCAGACTTTTGACCGGGCCATGCACGGGATTCTTCCCGACCTGAATATCGGCATGGAATTACAACATACCGAGGCGATCAAACGGGCGGTGGAGGCGGATCTGGGTATTGGCTGTCTGTCTCGTATCAGTTTGACCGAAGCATTCAAACGCGGTTCGCTGGTACCGTTGACAGTACCGGGCAGGGATTTTTCCCGGCAGTTCTACCTGATACGCCATCGCAGCAAGTATCACAACGCGGCGCTGGAACGCTGGTTGCAGCTGTGTGCTGAAAGCAAGTCGCCTGCCAGTTGTGAAAATTCCTGATAGAGTGAGCCGCATCGAGTAAGGCTGTTGACGGAATTGAAGCATTGAGTACAGGCGCAAGCACCCCTTCCCGTAACGGGCCCTGCCCCTGCGGCAGCGGCAAGAAGTACAAGCGCTGCTGCGCGGGTAAGCATGGCGGCGCGAAAACCAAAGGCACACTCACCCCAGGCCATCTGGACCGACCCCACGCTCTTGAAAAAGCCGGCGAGTTTGAGCAGGCGCAGCAGCAATACCAGAAGTTGATAAAGCTTTTTGGCGATCACCCTGCATTGTCCTGGGGGCTGGGTCGCTGTCTGATGGAATTAAAGCAGTCGGTGGCAGCCGCCAGGGCGTTGATTAAGGCCGCGGCAAATTACGCGGGCAATGAACAACTGCTGGTGGACACTACTTCCCGCCTGATTTTGCTGGGCAATCCACAGGCCGCACTGGCTGCGGCACAACCTGGTGCGGAGCGCTTTCCCCGGAATGTCCAGCTGCAGTTAAATGTTGCTGATGCATTGCGCCTGTTGGGTCGTCACCAGGAGGCTATTGAATTATTGCAAAAAATTCGGCTGCTGGCTCCCGGGAGACTGGGGGCGGCGGTCAGCCTGGTCAACAGCCTGCGCAGTACTGGAGAAAACGACAAGGCGCTGGGAACAGCGCAGCAGGCCTTGGAAGCGTCGCAAAGCTCCGGACTTGATGAAGCGTGGTTGCACAATGAACTTGCCCACTGCTACCAGGCGCTGGGTCATTATGAAGAAGCCTACGCGAGTATCTGCCTAAGCGGTGAGCGAGTATTGGCCCTGCCAGAAGCCCAGGCGGTCGATGGTGAGCAGCTTTTGCGCCGGATAAAAGCCTATTGCAGCTGGATTGAAACTCACGGATTGCCACAGCGGCAGGCTCCGATAGGGAAGGGAGAAAAAAAGCTGGCCTTTGTCGTTGGCTTTCCCCGTTCGGGTACTACCCTGATGGAATCCATGTTGGCCGCCCACCCCAAGGTGAAAACTTCCGGGGAGGCCCCTTTGATCGAACAGGTAGTTGCTTCCATGCTGGATGCAGATACCCCGGTGGAGCATTTTCAGGAAGTATTGGCCCAGGCCAGTGAATCGCAACTGGCCAAGGCGCGGCAGACCTACTGGAAAGCTGTGCGAGCCAGGTTCGGCAACGACTTTGACTACTTCGTGGACAAGCAACCGCTGAACACGATAGAGCTACCGCTGATTCGCACCCTGTTTCCAGAGGCAAAAATTATCATTGCCCTGAGGGACCCTCGAGATGTTTGTTTGAGCTGCCTGTTTCAATGGTTCGTGTTGACGCCGGCGATGAAGCCCTTTCTTGCATGGGACTCTACAGTTCAGTTCTATGCGCTATTAATGGATTATTTGACGACCTTGGAACCTCACCTGGCTCAGGGTGTATTGACTCTGAAGTACGAAGAACTTGTGAGTGATTTTCCCAGGCAGATACGCGATGTGATTGATTATCTCGAGCTGCCCTGGGATGAAGCCGTTATGGCATATGCAGATAAAAATCAACGGGGCTATTTTCATACCCCCAGTAACGAGGCAGTTCGTCAACAGGTGAATACTTTGGCGGTCGATCGCTGGCGCCGTTATCCTGATGCAATCAATGCCAGTGAATCTCTGCTTGGTCCTATCATCGATCGACTGGGTTACCGCTGACCAGAATCGCTACGGTGCGAGGAGGTTCGGTAAAGGCATAGTGCGCGCCCACAAAAGAGGGAATATCGTCACCGCTACTTTGCACAGTTTCATCGCAGAATTTTTTGCCGATCAGTTCCTGGGAGTCTCCCAGTGGCTGTGCGTAGCGAGCGCAGGAGCTGGTGCTCCTGTCCGGCGCGAAGTCAGCCTTCTTGCCCGACAGATCCTGGGTGCAGGGTTGCCCCGAAGTGGTATCTGGCGCCGGATAAGCGGGGTGTCAGAATGCCCGATGAGCGCTACGTCCAATCCCCTTGGCCCAATCGGCTATTATCATGTAATCGATCGTGACCCATAGTCTGCTGACAATATGCCAGCAGCGTACCGGCAGGTCAAAGCCACTTGAGAAGGACGAAATGACAATAGCAACAGCATTGGTGATAGGCGGTACCGGCCCGACCGGTCCTTACCTGGTGGAGGGTCTCCTGCAACGAGGCTACCAGGTGGCGATTCTGCACCGGGGCACCCATGAGGTAGATGAAATACCCCCCGAGGTGGAGCATATCCATACGGACCCCTATGACAAGGATTGCCTGCTTGAAGCCCTGGGCGAGCGTCGTTTTAATCTCTGTATTGCCACCTATGGTCGCCTGCGGGCAATTGCCCAGGTGATGGCGAGTCGATGCAATCGCTTTCTCAGCGCCGGCGGTGCTCCTGCCTACCTGGGATACATGAACCCTGAACTGGCGGGGCCAGGAGGCATGAACGTGCCCATACTTGAAGGCGCGCCCAAAGTGGAAAGCGCCGAACAGGATGACAAGGGCTGGCGTATTCTGCGTACTGAGCAAGCCCTGTTCGAGGCCATACCCACAGCCACACATTTCCGTTACCCCTTTGTTTATGGCCGCTACCAACTGCTGCCCCGGGAGTGGTTACTGGTGAAGCGCTTTCTTGATGGCAGGCAGCGGCTAATCCTGCCCGATGGAGGACAAACGCTGCAGAGCTTTGGCTATGCCGAAAACATAGCCCACGCCATGATGTTGGCGGTGGACCAGCCCGATGCAAGCCAGTGCAAAATCTACAACGTGGCAGATGCCACCATACTTACCCTGCGGCAGGTGGCAGAAACCATCGCCGAGCATATGGGCGTCGATCTTGAGGTCATCAATATGCCCTGGGAATTGGCAACACCGGGTCGGCCGCTGGTTATGCAGCCACTCACCAGCCACCGGGTGCAGGATGTAAGCGCCTTGCGCTATGACCTGGGCTACAAAGACAAGGTGGAGCCCAGGGAGGCGCTGCGCCGCACGGTGGATTGGCTGCTGGCCAATCCACCACAACCGGGCGGGGTAGAAGAAATGGTACTGGAAGACCCCTTCGACTATGAGGCAGAGGATCGCTATATCGACGCCTGGCTGCAGCTCAAGAAACAGATGCCAGCCTACGACGGCGAGGTGGAGCCCGGGTTGGGCATGGCCTATAGCGGCCCTGGCGGACGAGCCCGTTCGCAACAGACTTTCGAAGAGGAGTAGAGCAATGACCACAGGATGCGGCCCTATGGAGGGCATCAAGGTTCTGGATATTGGCACTATGCTGGCGGCGCCTCTGGTCGCCGGCGTATTGGGCGACCAGGGCGCCGAGGTGATCAAGGTAGAGCCGCCGGGTATTGGCGATGTGATGCGCTACCTGGGCGCCAACTGTAATGGTGTGGGATCCATATTCCATGGAGTGAATCGGGGTAAGCGCTCCCTGGCGCTGGATCTGAAAAAGCCTGAGGGCCTGGAGATTGTTCAGCGCCTGGCCACTGAAGCAGATGTGGTGCTGCACAATTTCCGCCCCGGGGTGGCGGAGAAGCTTGGGGTGGATTACGGCACATTGTTCGCCCTCAATCCGCAGCTTGTTTATCTCTCAATAACCGGTTTTGGCCATGAGGGCCCAATGGCACACAAGCCAGCCTACGACAATGTGGTACAGGCTTTTGCCGGTGTACCCATGAGCCAGGCCAATGTGGACACCGGAGAACCGGTGCAGTACTACCAGATTTTTGCCGACAAGCTCACCGCTACTTATGCCAGCCAGGCGGTAACAGCGGCGCTGTTTGCCCGCGAGCGTGGCGCTGGTGGTCAGCATGTCCGTATGGCCATGGTAGATGCCGTGGCCTGTTTTATGTGGCCCGATGTAGCGGGGGTGTCATTGTTCAGGGGGGAGGGC
>ERZ1046740.1773-NODE-1773-length-14819-cov-4.422108_pt1 | contig 14819 bp, 9 predicted proteins | sample MGYA00383093_ERZ1046740 | MGnify/ENA primary metagenome ERZ1046740 (study PRJEB29581, sample SAMEA5548363) | metagenome | biome: marine; feature: coastal; material: water | depth 25 m | study: Short-term variability in the microbial, nano- and picoplankton... | reverse complement strand
GGAAGCAGGCGTGGTGCCCTTATGTGGCTTTCATGATGCATTGGTGGCGGTACAAGCATCGGCATTCGTCGCGGATGTGTGGGCAAAACCACCCGCCCAAGCATTGGCTGGTGTCGGCAATGGTGAAAACGAAAGTGAAACCTTGGATGAAGCGGCCTCAAAGCAAGCTTTAGCCGCTTTTGGGGCGCCCGTTCCTATTGGGAATGTTTTGTCCAAACCTAGTGATGTCGAGCAATTACGCGGCGATAAATATGCGCTTAAGGCTTTAGGCATTGCCCATAAAACAGAATCTAAGGCGGTCGTCTTGAACCTAACACCCTCGGGTATTCCCGCGGCAATGGACGAAATGACCCATAGATTGGGTATCACGCGTTTCATAGCTGAACCCATGGCCCCGAAACCGATGGTGGAAATTTTAATTGGGGTTACCCGTGATGCACCGTTTGGTTTGTCCCTGACTTTGGGCGCGGGTGGCGTTTTGGCCGAAGTGATGCGTGACAGCGAAACAATGTTGTTACCTTGCGATGAAAATGACATTCGCACAGCGCTGCAACGTTTGAAAATCGCGCCAATTTTAAATGGGTATCGCGGCGATCGCGGTGCTGACATCAACGCGATTGTTGCAGCGGTGAAATCGATTGCCGATTATGCGGTGGCCAATCACACCACTCTACAAGAACTTGATGTAAATCCTCTGATGGTCTGGTCCGATAGGGCCTTGGTCGTAGATGCGCTGATTGTGCGCAACAAAGCTGTTTGAAAGGCAATGCAATGGAAATTTTGAAAAACCCGTTTCTGGGTCGTGGAATGGAATGCGATGCATTCCAAGGCGTACCGTTTCCCAGCGTTGATGTGGCTTCGGTTCGTGCGTTGCTGGATCGTTGCCCAAAACATGGGGCAACGGAATTGGTTGATGCACAGTTTTTGGCGCAACAGACAGGCGTTGCCAAGTTTTTCGTAAAAGACGAACGATCCCGCATGGGTTTGGGCAGTTTTAAGGCGCTAGGTGCAGCATTTGTAATTGCGCGCGATGCCGTCACTGAAAACGCAATCAATCCTGAGGGTGCCTTGGCAGGGCGCACATATGTGACCGCATCCGCTGGCAATCACGGCATGTCCGTCGCTGCTGGGGCCAAGGTTTTTGGTGCAACGGCAGTGATTTATTTGGCCAATACTGTTCCTGAAAGTTTTGCTGGCCGTCTGGCGGCAATGGGGGCCACGGTTGTGCGCGCGGGTGATGATTATGAGGCCTCTATGGTCGCCGCGCAGCAAGCCGCAACTGACAACAATTGGGCGCTTTTGACCGACAGTTCATGGGCGGGTTATACGGATATGGCCCATGGCGTTATGCAGGGATATATGCAAATGGCGGCAGAGGCGATTGAACAAATGCCTTGCCCGCCAAGCCATGTTTTCTTGCAAGCAGGTGTTGGTGGCATGGCGGGTGCCATGGCCGCGCTTATCCGCAAGGAATGGAATACAACACCAGTGATTGTTGTTGTTGAGCCTGAATTTGCCCCTGCTTTGATCGACAGTATTCGGGCGGGTAAACCCGTTGCGACCACCGGACCAGTATCTGATATGGGTCGTTTGGATTGCAAAGAACCGTCCTTTGTGGCGCTTAAAGGATTGGCACGAGATGCTGATTATTTCTTGACAATTACAGAAGAACAGGCCGCGTGTGGCGTTGAAATCATTGCCAAAGCGGGTCTTGAAACATCGGCATCTGGTGGTGCTGGAATGGCAGCGGCCCTGATTGCACCGAATGGATTGGGTTTGGATGAAAATTCGGTTGTTCTAACTTTCCTTTCAGAAGGGCCAGCATGATGCAAAAACGCGGATTTCCAAAAGCAGAATTTCAACAAAGAGTCGCCAACGCTCAAGCGCGCATGGCAAAGGCGGGCTTAGCGGCACTTTTGTTAACGACTGAAACCGAAGTACGCTATTTCACGGGGTTTTTGACGCGGTTTTGGGAAAGCCCCTCGCGACCTTGGTTCTTGATTGTGCCTGCAAGTGGCGACCCCATTGCGGTTATCCCGGCGATTGGCGGGGTTTTAATGGGTCAATCTTGGATCACAGATATTCGCACATGGTTGTCACCTAATCCCGAAGACGAAGGTATTGGCCTTCTATCTGAAGCACTGCGCGAAGTTGCTGAAAATGGTAACGTCGGCTTGCCCATGGGCCCCGAAAGTTATTTGCGTTTGCCCTTGGCTGAATACGAACGACTAAAATCACTGACACCATGTAATTTCGTTTCTGATCAAGACATTGTCGCCGATCTTAGGGCGGTTAAATCGCAGGCTGAAATCGCCAAAATAAAAGCATCCTGTGATGTTGCGGCGCGTGCTTTCGCTAAGGTGCCTGAATGGGCTGCCGAAGGTATGGGTCTTGATCAAGTGTTTCGGCAGTTCCAAAGCAGTTGCCTGCTAGAAGGTGCCGAATTCTTAGCCTACCTTTCTGGTGCTGCGGAACAAGGTGGTTATGGTGATGTTATTTCCCCCGCAGGCCCCAAACCTTTGGCTACCGGCGACGTATTGATGCTGGATACAGGCGTGGTTCTTGACGGATATTTTTGTGATTATGACCGCAATTAATCTGTTGGTGTGCCTTCAGATGCTGTTCGATCTGCCCACGCTCGTTTAATCGAGGCGTCAGACACGGCGTTTTCATGTGCCAAACCTGGTGTAACGGCGGCGGATTTGTATTATGCAATGGATGGAGTTTTAACCGGTGGTCAAGGCGGCGGGGATGCAGGGCGTTTGGGCCATGGATTGGGCATGCAGTTAACCGAAGGCTTGTCACTGATCCCCCAAGATCAAACCGTTTTGACGGCAGGCATGGTCATCACTTTGGAACCGGGCATTGAGGTTTCCGCAGGCAAAGTCATGGTTCATGAAGAAAACGTAGTAATTACAGAAAACGGTGCTGAATATCTATCACCAAGAATGGATGCTGAAATTCCAAGAATAGGCTGAAAATGACAAGTTTTGAGTATGAAATTGGTGATGTTATCGGCACGCGGGCAACGCTAGGCCTTGTTGCGCTGCAAACCGACGAAACGTTGGAACACGATCTATCGCGTCTTTTGCCGCGTGATGGGGTGACGTTGTACACAAGTCGCGTGCCTTCTGGAGCAGAAGTAACCGAGGAAACACTAGGTGATATGGCATCGCATTTAACGGCGTCGGCGGCACTGTTCCCACCAGCGGCGCCTTTGGATGTCGTTGGATATGGTTGCACTTCTGGCACGTCGGTAATTGGGGCCCCAAGCATTCACGAATTGATCAAAAGTGGATGTAATGCGCGCCGTGTCACAGAACCGGTATCCGCGCTCATTGCGGCGTGCAAAGAGCTTGGCATAGCAAAACTTGGGTTTTTGTCCCCTTACATAGAAGACGTTTCTATCCATCTAAGAACAACTCTTGAAAAATCCAGCATACAATCACCGGTATTTGGCAGCTTTAATGAGGGTGAAGAGGCTAAAGTTGCGCGGATTGATACGGCGTCAATTGTGAATGCTGGGGTGGCATTAGGCCAAGATCCAGGTTGTCAGGCACTCTTTTTGTCGTGCACCAATTTGCGTACTTTGGATGCGATCCCAGAGATTGAAAAAACAATAAATAAACCTGTTTTGTCATCAAATTTGGTGTTGGGGTGGCATATGGCCAAGCTTGCTGGTTTGCCCGAGGCCGACAGTATTCTCTCCGCCAAATAAAACGCAGTTACGTCTAATTTTAAGTATTTGATGTACCTGAAGGCTTGGTCCCCAAGCCATAATTAACATCATATTTATTGTACGCACGGCAAGTTCCCCTGAGATTGTTTTCCCGTTGCAGGGACAAAGAAAGGGATAAGAATGAAATTGCTTGCGAGATTGTTTAAACCAATCGCACGGGGTGCGTGCGCCAGTGTTCTAATGTTTGGGTTTTTGTCATCCACTGTCATGGCTGATGTGCAGCTGATTTTTGGGGCGTATACCGCAGATAAACCCACGGCTGTTGTAAAGAAATTCCAGCCGTTTCTGAATCTATTGGCGCAAGAGTTGACCCAAGAAATGGGTGAACCGGTCAAAATAAAGATGAAAATCGCCCGCAGTTATGACGCTGGCATTGACGATTTGGTACAAGGTCGCGTTGATTTTTCACGCTTTGGTCCCGCGTCTTATATTACAGCAAAAAACAGTGCCCCAGGTATCGGTATCATCGCCATGGAAACAACAGATGGGCAGAAGGTGTTTAACGGTGTGGTAGCGGTTCACAATGACAGTGACATTACCTCAATTGCGGATATTCGCGGTCGAAGTTTTGCATTTGGTGATAATCTATCAACGATAGGGCGGTATTTAGCCCAGGATTTGCTGTTAGGCGAAAATATCACGGCGAGCGATCTTTCAAAATTCGACTATTTAGGTCGGCACGACGCCGTTGGTGCCGCGGTTGGTGCTGGCACTTTTGATGCGGGCGCACTTAAATCTTCGACTTTTAACAAGCTGGTCAAAAAGAGTGTTCCGATCAAAATATTACAGACCTTTGACAATGTAACAAAACCTTGGTTGCACCGCGCCAGCCTTGACCCTCGAACGGTTTCGGCAATGCAAAACGTCTTCATTGAAATGGCATCATCAGATGTTCGTGACGCCATCAATGGCACAGGTTTTGTGGCTGGTACTGACGAAGACTATCAATTAATTCGCCGCGCCATGGAACGCAGCGTCAGCTTCGGAGGATAATTAATGCGCGTCTTCAATAAACGGCATCCAAAACTGTCGATGCAATTTTTCCTAGCCCTTTTCATGATCGTAGCCGTGGTTTTGGTTGTGGTTGGTCAAAGCGTGAAGGTGATGGAAAACAAACGGCTTGCAGAAACATTTGAAGAACGCGCAGAAATTACCGCCTCGGTTATCGGTGCTTTGATGATTGAGGCGATCATCGTTCAAGATATTCCCCTAATAGAAACGGCGTTGACTGAATCAGCATCTTTGATTCCATCCATTCTAGAAGTCTCAGTGACAAGCGATAGTGGGCAAGAATTAGCACAATATAAGTCACAATCTGAAAATGCGGACAGCGGGACCTTTGGTTTTTCTAGAACGCTTGAATTTGACGGTCTGGAATTTGGCGCGATTTCGATGGTTTGGTCGACGGCATCTGGCCAAGCTGCAATTGACGCCTCGGTTTTTTAAGCCAGCCTATATACGGCAATAACACTTGGAATGCTGACACTTCTATTCCTGTTGGTCACATCGGTTTTGGTTTTACGTCCGTTAAGTCTGGTGCACGCGCGGCTAGAGGCGACGATGAAAGAGGAAAAAGCCCAACATCGTACCCTTGGGCGTTTTGCGGCCGACGAATTTTGGACATTCTCTGCATCAGTTGATGCATTGGAGTTTTCGCTGACAGAACGCGATGAAAGAGAGGCAGAATTAAATGCCGCCATGATCAAGGCAGATGCGGCAAACAAGGCAAAATCAGAATTTTTGGCGAATATGAGCCACGAAATAAGAACACCCATGAACGGCGTCATCGGCATGGCGCAATTAATGTTGGAAACTGATTTAAGCGATGATCAAAACTTATACGCAAATACAATCCAATCCTCGGGTTCTGCACTCGTCGAAATAATCAATGACATTTTGGATTATTCCAAGATCGACGCCGGAAAAATGACGCTAAAGAACGCGCCCTTTGATCTGGAACAAGTAGCCCAGGATTGCAGTCTTCTGATGTCTGCTCAGGCATTGCACAAAGGATTGGAGGTTGTATTAGATTTCTCGCAAGACTTACCAAAGGGTTACATCGGTGACGCGGGTCGAGTTCGACAAATATTGATGAATATTCTAGGCAACGCGATCAAATTTACAGAAAAAGGCAGTGTGGAATTCACAGTAAACGGATTACAATCGGGCGATGAAATTGCCTTAGAATTGTCAATCAAGGACACTGGAATTGGAATTCCGCAAGACAAACTTCAAAGTATTTTTGTGCCGTTTGAGCAGGCTGAGGGTGCAAAAAACCGTCAATTTGACGGCACCGGCCTTGGCCTTGTGATCGTTAATCACATGGTTGATTTGATGGGTGGCAGCATTTCTGTTGAATCCGAAATTGGGAAGGGCAGCGTTTTCATATTAAAAATTGCCTTACCGATTGCGCAAAATGTTCCTCAGCAAAAACGCGAAAAATTGACAATGAATTCGATAAGCGGTCGAAATATTCTTGTGGTTGATGATTTGGAAATCAATCAACGTATTTTCAGAGAGCGTTTGGAAAAATGGGGGCACAATATTTCGGTTGCGGGTTCTGCTGACGAGGCCCGAAAAATACTAGCAAAAAACGAAAGTTTTGATCTTGCGATTTTAGATTATCAGATGCCAGTAGAAGATGGGATTTCCCTTGCCAGATGGATGCAAGAACAAGCCAAATTTAGTAATGTACCACTTCTACTGTGTTCGTCTGTAGAACTTGGGCTAGGGAAGGGGGACTCTTCGATCACAGATGTAGATTTCTTTGTCGAAACGCTCCAAAAACCAGTGATTTTTGATCGACTTTTACAGGTCATAAACAATGCTTTGACCCTACCCTCTGTTGAAAACCTTCCAAAGGTGCAGGACAGGACGAAGTCAAAACCTCTAAATGAAAATTCTTCAATTGATAAACTTCGCGTGCTTATTGCTGAAGATAACAGAACCAATCAGATCGTGATCAAATCGATGCTAAAAAAAGAGCAAATGACTCTGAAATTTGCCAACAACGGTAAGCTGGCCGTTGAAGCCTTTGAGGGTGAAAAACCCGACTTAATTTTGATGGATATATCTATGCCTGAAATGGACGGCCTGTCTGCAACGCGGGCTATTCGAAATCTGGAAGGCAGCGTGAAAAAGGAACACTGCCCCATCATTGCGCTAACAGCCAACGCAATGGCAGGTGATCGCGAAACATGTTTGGACGCGGGAATGGATGATTATTTGGCTAAACCTGTAAACAAGACTGCACTTTTGAAATTGATTGCTCAGTGGTCGAAACGAGATTTGGCGGCATAAACATTGAGCCGCTGATATTAAGCTACATTTGAACTTGCGGTTTGTGACCATTCGAGTGTGGCTGTCGAAACAATGAAGCGGCAGCCAGCAGAAACAATGTCTTATTTGTTAGATACTGTTAGTTTTTGTTTTACGTCAGCGACATTTTTTTCGATTGTCACAATGCCCTCTTCATCCAACTTTATATAGTCGTCCATTTGTGATTTTTGCCAGATAGCCGCGCCCACAAACATTGAAATATTTCGCTCTCGGGCAACGATTGCCATGTGGCTAAGAAATCCTCCAAGCTCGCTGATAACACCGCCTGAACGCAACACAAAAGGCAACCAAGTTGGATGTATAAAGCGGCAAATCAGGATTTGCCCATTGCGAAAACCGTCAAGTTTCCCTCCAGTTTCGCACTGCGTGGGTGAAACGACATAAACGTCGCCTTCGATTGCGGCGTTTCCGGCAACACATTTAAGTTTGACGGTGTCATCACCTAGGCCCGTTGAATTTCTTAACACTTCGGCGACTTCTATTTTTTCCAATGAAAGAGACGATGGTAAGGGGTTTTCAGTCAACAAAGCCTTTCGTGCCTCGCGACGTTGAATTGAAAGCTGCTGCATTTTTTTCCGATCGAAAAGAGTTTGCGCCAATTCATTAGGTGTTAGGTAAAAACAGCCATCATTAAATCCTAGTTTTTCATCAAAACACTTTATTGCGCGCCGGATTTGCGAAAAATACAGCAACGAACGATGTTTTGCGGTTTCCTTTAGAGATTGATATCGAACGGCATAATCAATTGTGTTTCTTAGATCAGGCAAAGTATGTTTTTCTTGTTGCGCGAATACTTCTTTGCCAGAAATAGCCAATAAAAATGCTGCATCCAAATCCTCTGAGTTTTCATCATAGCGAGGATAAGAAATTTCATAGTCGAAAGTCGCTCGGTGGCCAAATTTCAAGGCAAATAGTGGTCTGTCTGAATGCGAATTCAGATGTCCTTGTTGTTTGAAAAATGGTGCAAAAGGAGAGGCATTAGCCCCACCCAAAGCGTCGTTTGCATCCTACCCCTGTGCGGAACAATTCTCGAGCGCACGGTCTGTGAAATATTGTGCTGCGATATTAATTGTTTCGATTTCACTATGAACGTCGGTCGTGAACTCAGTGATCATTTCGAATATTTGATCCAACAACGCGTGTTTTGGCATTTTTGAAAAATCAATAGTTGCAAGCATTGAGACCTTTTTCTCAAAAGGTTGTAAGAATTTTTCAAAATGGGCGTGATGAACGGCCAATGGATCTCGATCAAGTGATCTTTGCGCGCGGCGTGTCATTTTCACCGCAGTTTTGGCCTTAAGATTTTCAATCGAATAAAGTCGGCCCATTAACGTAGTCAGATGTGAACTGTCATCCCTTGAGGGGCGGTAATTTAAACCCAATCTATGACAGGCGATATTAACGCTATTTCCGGGTTTCCAAAGCCGCTGCATTATTGCCAGTGAAAGCGGAAGGGGCGTGGGCAGAACTTCGGCCATTTCATCTTGTTTGAAAATTACCTGATCAGTGGTTTTTGAAATAGGATTCGCAAGATTGATGATCCGCTCCCATTCTTGCCGAACTGGATCTGCGGCCATATCTGGTTGCACAGTAATGTCGCGGCTTTGAACAATGGAAAAATTCCCTTCAGAAAATGTCCATTCTATATCTTGTGGACGGCCAAAAAGGCGTTCTATTTTCAGCCCTAAATTGATAAGTGGCGCAAAATCTATCGCACTTTTTGTGCCTAAAGGCAGGTTAGACTTACGCCCGTATCTAAATATGTCAGGTGTTAGACGGCCAGATACCAATCCTTCGCCAGCGCCTTTCACATATTCAATTAACATTGCACTGGCGTTTTCTGGATCCCTTGTGAAAAGAACACCTGAAATTTCGCCGCCGACCATTGGCTGTATCAGAATATTTGATTTCCCACCTTCGCCATATGAACGCGCAGCGTCAGTGCCAAATGAGTTTGAAACGGCAGTAAGTGCATCATTCAACCCAGCAGGTTCGACGTCAGTAATGCTATCGAAAACACCGGCGAAACTGTTGTTCATTCCGTCTTCGGCAGAGCCTGAGGATCGAACAGCAAGGGGGCCTTTCCCAAGACGTTTAACAATTCGTTGGCTTATCTTTTTCTTTTGTTGATCAGGAAGGTTTTCATAATTGGCTACAATGTTGTCAGATAGAACCACACCATTGGGCACAGGTAATTTTATCTTGCGCATTTTGGCAAGGTGGTAGGCTTTGTTGCCACAATTTTTCAATAATTCCGGATGAAAAAGCGGAATTACCCCGTCGTTTGTGTGCGTGAAAAATGCAAATTTTATACGGTACAAAGTTGGGGCCATTATTTTTTGTACGGCCCCCAGTACAAAGGCGCGTTGAACGAACAAAAGTGCGAGCGCAAATAGAACATAGATATTTGCCGCGACATTCAGAGCAAGAAAAAGGTACCCAATCAATGGCATGACAAGCGCCCAAATGATGATGGCCGCGCGACGTGTGCCGCCAAGTGTTAACTGAAAATAAAGACCTGCAAATGCAGTCGCAAGAATTGGCGTGATAAAGCTGGCGTCTTTGGAACCCAAGTTGGAAAACCCAATCGCAACATAGCCTTCGCTGGCCATAGACACAGCGGAAATTCCTAACATGGTGATAGGTAAAAAAACCAACGCAAGCATATTTCGCCCTGGGGTCAGGTCGTGCTTTTTGTAAAACGCCTTTATCGCGGCACTTTGGGCAATCGGATCTGATTTGTGCTGTTTCTTGATGTCAAAAACGGTTGATTTGTGACGGCGAAGAACCAACTGATCGCGATCAGATTTAAGCGCGACAGGCAAAATGGCAAGACGCGTTACAATCGCAAGGCAAACAATGGCTACCAAGAAATTCGTACGATCTGCGATGGTTCTAAGTACTGACGCAATAGCTTCGATCGCGTGGGCCCACATTGTTTTGTTTTGTTCAAGGAGCCACGCCTCAATATGGGGTTTTACTGTTTTTGGAATGAAGTATTCCCAAGGAACTGTATAGCGACCCATGAAATCTCGGCCAGTTTTTGATATTTCATACCCAAGTACTTGGCTGATGAAACATCCACGACGATCATAACATGCTGAAATCAGGGGTTTGTCGGTTGGTAGGGCTAATATTGCTTTGGTTAATTCTGCAGTTGGCATGGCGCGTAACGGAATGTTAATTGCACCAGGTAAATGCCCCAAGGCGAATTCTTTAGGATAGCGAACATCCAGAAACTGAACGTCATCGTTGGCAACCAAAGACTCAATTTCGCCGGTATCAAAGAGAACTTCTTTCCCTGAATACTCTGGAATGGCCCTTAGATCAGCCAATCCGCGGACAGCGGGATCAGAAAAAGATCGCCCTTCGACGATCCATTTTTCAAGACCGCCGACCACAAAACGGCAATCAATACCCAAGGCGGCCAGATTGGCACATACTTCGGAACTGCGGTTGCCGTTGTGACAGAATAAAACGACGGGCTGTTCGCGAAAAACGGGGTCGTTCAGATCAATATCAGGAAACCGGATATGACTTGCGCCAGGGATTGTACCCATTGAGGATTCAGCACTTTCCCGAACGTCGATAAGTAAAGGCGATTGCCTCGTTTCCATCAATGTTTCAAGACTTGCCCCATCAATACCGTTTAGGCTTTGGGTTTGGGCTAAAAGCGGTGTTTCTTTTAGCGTGGGATCATTGATTTGAGTACCCTGTGAAATTGCAGGCCGATTTAAGGTTTTTTGCAATTGCGCCAACCGCGCATTTTTCTGGGAATTGAATTGATATATGTTGCCCGCAACGGCGACTATTAACAGCGTTGCACACACAAGAAAAGCAATCATAAATCTCTTTTGTGCCTTTTGATTGAGGCCGTTCTTGCCGTTCCGCATTCGAAATGCGGCCGCACCGCCACCCAATGTTGCACCCAAAAGTGCTAGTAATTGGCCGACAGACGCGGCCAAACCGATGACTAATTCTGGCGAAGGAATGGCGTATAAATATTTGGCTGATATTAACCAAATTGAAGTTCCGATGATGCCCGTTTGTATGAATTTTTGAAAAGTCATTTCACCCTCGTATTCTTTCGAAAAGGGGTGTCATTCGTTGTTTGGTCGTCGCTCGTAGATCGAAAATTTGGACCCCTTGCTCGCTTTTTTGCAGCCTAGAGTATTAATTTTGTGTAAACCGATGCGTTTTTTGTTACATTTTGTTAATCAATCCTGCAATTTGACGAAAGGAAAGTCGCAGGAAGTTTGATAAAATCCTTTGCAATTTTTGTGGAATGTTAGGCGCAAGTTAGGCACGCGTGTCTAATCTTGGGTGGTACTGAGTTAAAAGAGTTCGTTGAATGCAGCTGGAAAGAATAGACTCCATTTCAGAACAGGCGCTTAAACTGCATCTTTCGGCTTATTCAGACAGTGAAATATTGCACCAAATTTGTGAAAAATGGCCCAAGGTTAGTGGCCTTGAGATATGTTTTTCACTGACCAGCGCCGGTGTAGCGCTGGAAAGGATGTTTAAATCGGAAAAAGCCTCGCAACAATCGTCATTGCGATTTTACAAGCTGACATCAATTTTATCAGCGGACCTTTTTGAACTACAAGTCGTTGGGAATTTAAACGCTTTGGGGCGCGACTTGTTAGTGCATTGGAATGACCGAGATTAGCAAACAGTGCGGATCGCACGCATGTTTTCGCCATATACCTCTGGCTTACTAACAGAACCACCTTTGAAAACGGCTGATCCGGCGACCAAAACGTCGGCCCCTGCATCAACAACAGATTTCGCCGTCAGTGGTGAAACGCCACCATCGATTTCGATGTGAATTGGACGATCACCAATCATAGCACGCAGAACGCGTGTTTTTTCCACTTGGGATTCAATAAACGATTGCCCACCAAAGCCGGGGTTTACCGTCATCACGCAAACCAAATCCACCATGTCCAAAAGGTTTTCAACGGCACTAACGGGCGTTCCAGGATTTAGGGCAACGCCGGCTTTGCATCCAGCACCGCGAATGGCCTGTAGTGTGCGGTGAATATGCGGCCCTGCCTCTACGTGGGCGGTAATGAAGTCGGCACCAGATTTGGCAAAAGCCTCGATATAAGGATCAACGGGTGCGATCATCAAATGAACATCCATGATACCCTTAATGTGGGGGCGAATGGCGGCACATGTGCTGGGACCAAAGGTAATGTTTGGAACGAAATGCCCATCCATGACGTCAATGTGAACCCAATCAGCGCCTTGCGCCTCAATCGCTTCACATTCCGCACCAAAATTTGCGAAATCAGCAGACAAAATGGATGGGGCGATTTTTACAGAACGATCAAAGGACATGGGCAGCATTCTCCTGATTAAAGTTGAACTTGCTCTACCGCTGTTCATAAGGCTTGACACATAGGCCATACTTGTAATAAGTGACTAAAAATGGCCATTTGACCGAATGGTAAAGGAATGATCATCAAATGCTGACCCAAGATATAACTTTGACAGAAACGCATCTGCCGACAACGACAGAACCGCGAAATCCGGGTATGCCGCTTGATTTAGATTGGGTTGCCCGTGTTCAAGCAAATACCTCAGCGATTGAACGCCGGTGTGCGACATTGCCCGGGCGGCGATCGGTCAAGAAAGAACATCAGGCAGCATGGTTGCTAAAGGCGATCACACTGATTGATTTAACCACGCTATCCGGTGATGACACAGCGCGGCGTGTTCAGCGATTGTGCGCCAAAGGACGCAATCCGGTTCGTGCTGATATTTTGGCGGCCCTTGGCATGGATCAAATCCACACTGGTGCGATCTGCGTTTACCACGAAATGGTTGAAACCGCGGTTGCCGCTTTGGCTGGATCGGGCATTCCTGTGGCCGCCGTGTCTACGGGATTTCCTGCGGGACTTTCACCGTTCCATCTGCGGGTTGCTGAAATCAAAGAAAGCGTGGCCGCTTGGGCCGCTGAAATTGATATCGTAATTTCGCGCCGGCATGTTTTGTCGGGAAACTGGCAGGCGCTTTATGACGAAATGTCAGAATTTCGCGCAGCCTGTGGCGAGGCTCATGTTAAGGCGATTTTGGCCACTGGCGAACTTGGTACCCTTCGAAACGTGGCGCGTGCGTCATTGGTTTGCATGATGGCGGGCGCGGACTTTATCAAAACCTCGACTGGCAAAGAAAGCGTGAATGCCACTTTGCCTGTAAGCCTAACGATGATCCGCGCAATTCGCGACTATTATAGCGAAACAGGATTCCGCGTTGGCTACAAACCAGCAGGGGGCATTTCCAAAGCGAAAGATGCGATAACCTATCTTGCCCTAATCAAAGATGAATTGGGTGATCGCTGGTTAGAACCCGACATGTTCCGGTTTGGGGCATCGTCACTTTTGAACGATATCGAGCGTCAACTTGAACACTATGTCAGCGGTGCCTACTCCGCGACGTACCGCCACGCGATGGGATAATAGATGAGTGTTTCTGAAATTTTTGAATCCATGGAATACGGCCCAGCACCCGAAAGTGCAGGCCAAGCACATGCATGGATTACCGCAAACGCGCCTTTTGGCCATTTTATTAATGGTAAGATGACGGCGCATTCCGATGGGTTTGCCAGCAATTATCCCGCCACTGGTGAAGAGCTTGCGCAAATAAGCCAAGCAAGTGCGGATAACGTGAACGCCGCCGTCAAAAGCGCGCGAACGGCCTTTAAGTCTTGGTCAAAAACCACAGGGCATGAACGGGCAAAGGTTCTGTATGCCTTGGCGCGTTTGATGCAAAAACACAGTCGCTTGTTTGCGGTTTTGGAAACCATGGATAATGGAAAACCGATCCGCGAAAGTCGTGACATCGACATCCCATTGGTGGCGCGTCATTTTTATTATCACGCAGGCATGGCGCAATTGATGGCAGCAGAGCTGCCTGACCGCGCGCCGCTTGGCGTATGTGGACAGGTCATTCCATGGAATTTTCCCATGTTAATGCTAGCGTGGAAAATCGCGCCTGCTTTGGCGATGGGTAATACAGTTGTCTTGAAACCTGCGGAATACACGTCATTGACGGCGCTTTTGTTTGCGCAAATTTGCAACGAGGCTGGCGTGCCAAAAGGTGTGGTCAATATCGTGACAGGTGATGGCGCCGTTGGCGAAATGATCACAGCACACAAAGATATCGACAAGATCGCCTTTACGGGTTCAACGGATGTTGGCCGCGCTATTCGCAAAGCGACAGCGGGCAGTGGAAAGTCCTTAACACTCGAATTGGGTGGAAAATCCCCATACATCGTATTTGACGACGCCGATATCGACAGTGCAATCGAGGGGTTGGTTGATGCTATTTGGTTCAATCAAGGTCAGGTGTGTTGTGCAGGATCGCGGTTGTTGGTTCAGGAAAACATCGCCGAAACCTTTTATAAAAAATTGCGTACACGTATGGATGGTTTGCGCATTGGGGATCCACTGGATAAATGCATCGATGTGGGTGCCATGGTGGACCCTGTTCAGGTTGCACGTGTTCACGCAATGGTTCAGGCGGCTGATGGCAATGTCTATCACGCAGGCACAGATTGCCCGTCTGAGGGGTGCTTTTATCCACCGACGTTGATCACCGATGTCGAAACCTCATCCCCCTTGATGCAAGAAGAAATTTTTGGCCCTGTTTTAGTTGCCACGACTTTTCGCACCCCGGATGAAGCCGTGGCATTGGCGAACAACACGCGCTTTGGCTTGGCGGCCACGGTTTGGTC
>ERZ1046740.1764-NODE-1764-length-14868-cov-9.556876_pt1 | contig 14868 bp, 21 predicted proteins | sample MGYA00383093_ERZ1046740 | MGnify/ENA primary metagenome ERZ1046740 (study PRJEB29581, sample SAMEA5548363) | metagenome | biome: marine; feature: coastal; material: water | depth 25 m | study: Short-term variability in the microbial, nano- and picoplankton... | reverse complement strand
AAATCCTTTCTGTTCTCTCACCAAAGGGAGCTGAATTAGAACTTTATGATAAAGTCAAAGGTCAGGGATGGACAGTTCGTGAAATGAAAGAAGACATTGAAAAGGATATCGAAGAAGGAGTAGACGATCCTGCAATTTTCAAAGCAGTATTCTTAGCAGGTGGGCCGGGATCCGGTAAGTCATTTACGGTCGGTAAGACCGGACTGAGTTCATTAGGTTTCCGTATCGTAAACTCTGATGATGTCTTTGAGTTTGCTTTGAAAAGGGCCGGATTGGAAATGACAAAAAAGAATATCTTCAGTCCAAAGGGTCAAAAGATTCGCAAGGGGGCAAAGAAACTCACCGCGAAGAAAATGGATCTTTATCTCGACGGAAGACTTGGATTGGTGATCGACGGAACCGGAAAGGACTTTTCAAAAATTCAAAAACAAGCCGCTTCCCTAAAAAAGATCGGTTACGATGTTTCAATGATTTTTGTCAACACAAACCTTGATACGGCGATTGCCCGTGATGCAAAGAGAGCAAGAACTCTCGGTGCCGATGATGTTGAGAAGATGTGGCGAGAAGTTCAGGATAACATTGGTAAATTTCAAAACTTCTTTGGTGGTGACTTTACGATTGTTGATAACTCTGAAGGTGCAAACTGGCAAAAGGCTACACTTGGTGCGTACAAGAAAGTAAGTAAGTTCGCCAAGAGTCCCATCAAAAGTCCTATCGCAAAGAAGTGGATAAAAGATGCCGGCGGTCGGTTGAAAGATTCCTTTTCAATCGACATACAACGGAAACTTGCGATGGTTGAGTGTGTTCTTGGCAACAGAGAACATATGGTTCAGATAGCTGAATCAATTACACTACAATCAACACCAAGTGAGATAAAGGAAATTCATAAAAAACTTTATGGGAAAAATGACAAAAGAAGAACTAAATAGATTGGATAGGATAGAGGAGAAGATCGATAAACTCTCGGATGCCATTGTTTTACTTGCAAGGGCAGAAGAAAAGATACACAATCTTCAAGAACGTCTAACCGTAACTCTCTCAAAGTTGAACGATTTTGATGATCGTGTACGATCTGTTGAAGCCCTAGCAAGTGACAACGAACAAAAACTTACGGCTATGACTAAGTTCCTTTGGATCATCATAACAGGTGTTGTTGGAACTGTTACTACCTCAATTGCAATGTTTACCGGAAAATAAAATGATAGGATTTAAAGAATATTTGTCAGAGAAACCTCTTACTCCTCAACAGAGGAAAGCAAGAGGCAGAATCATGAAGAGGTTGGCACCTAAGATCGCGATGAAACGAAAGATCGCGGCGAAGAAAAAGGCGACACCCGAGAAACTTAAAACGAGGGCAATGAAACAGGCTCGCGACGCAGTAAGGGCGAAGTTCGTAAAGGGTAAGTCATACCAAGAATTATCTTACTCGGAAAAAATTCAACTTGACAAAAAGGTCGAGAAGAAACAAGCACTTATCAAAAAGATCGCAAAGAAACTTCTACCCAAAATCAAAAAGGCGGAGGCACAAAGGATCAAAGACTTAAAAAAACAATCAGGAGTAGAAGAATAGAAATGGATATACAGGATACATCAAAACAATTATTAGACAGCGTGGGGAAGGTTCTTACAGAACAAAAGCCTCAGATGCCCGAACGGGACTCTAAGGAGAATATCAAGTTAAGCAATAAGGCATTCATGGAACTTCTCAAGGCCCAAAAGATCCTTCATAACGTTCATCGTGATCTCCTAAACAGCAAGTTTGTTCCCGATGACAAATTTTTATCGAAAATAGAGCAGATCCAAGATAAAGTACGTAGCATTAATTACGAATCTGACCTAAACATAAGGATTTCTTTCGAGGAAAATTAGAAACATTAGGAGTAGAAACATAAAATGGATATACAGGATACATCAAAAGAATTATTAGACAGTGTGGGGAAGGTTCTGACTACAGAGGCAAGGGTTTCACCCGATCCATTTTCACCCAAAGATCGTAAGTTAAACGACAAAGCAATCACCGAACTTCTCAAGGCCCAAAAGATCCTTGTCAAACTCAATCAAGACGTTCGAAAGCTCAAGTTCGTACCCAACGATAGATTTAGAGACCAGATCAATAATATTAGTAACGAGGCCAGTGAACTCGATCTCGAATCGGACATGGCACAAAACGCCGCAATGGATAGGGATCAATTTTAATTAAAAATGAATATTCAAAACATATCAAAGGATTTACTCGCCTCAGTCACTTCTATCATTGAGAAGAAGAGTGTTAAAGAGGTTGACGAGCCAGTCGCAAAGGGAGAGAAGGATTTCAAGGATCTCCACACAAAGAACGTTGAGGTTTATACTGAAAAGGATTTCAAACCTCACACGATGTATGATCCTAAGACTGGTAAAGGTTACGAGGCCAAGACCTATGACGATCACGTTCGTATGGACAAGATGGGTTATACTCACGAGAAACCCGAAGTCAAAGAAGTCGATGAACCAACCGCAAAGGGTGAAAAAGACTTTAAGGATCTTCACACAAAGAACGTTAAGGTTCATACCGAATCTATCGAGGAAGCAACAGGTAAAGAGATTGCCGCAAAAATGATGAAGGACAAAATGTTGAAACCATTTGCTTCTAAAGTTGCGAAGATGAAGAGCGTTACCGCAAAAGACTTAGACAAAATGCTTCCCGATTATATTGCTGGTGGAGATATCAGTTCATTGTTTGAAGGAGCGGATAAAGACGTAAAGGGTGATAAGGAAGCATACCAAAAGTTCTTTCAAGGAATGTTGAAGAAGTTTGGTGTTAAGTCTCCTTCGGAACTATCCGCAGATAAGGAAAAGGAATTCTACGATGCAATTGATGCGGGTTGGAAGGCTGACGACGAGAAGAAGGAATCCATCGAAGAGATGAAAGAACCTTTTATTGTTATCGACACTGCTGACAAGAATAAGGTAGTTGGTACTGCATCGAATGAAAAGGGTGCGGAAAGAATTATCGCATCCTCTGAACGCCCTCCGATCTCAATCAAAGATAAGAAGACACTCAAGGTCGTTAAGTCGAGTAAGAAACAGAATGTCGGATTTCCTATGAAGGAAGAGACACTTGAAGAAGCTATCAAGTTCTGGAAGGTTACTATCACTAAGAAAGCGGGTAAACTCTTTAAGGGTCAAACCGTTGATGTGAAAGCGAGTAACTCCGCTCAGGCGATCAAGAAGGGTCTTAAACAGATGAAGGCAGATCCAATGACAGTACCAAGTGGTAGTGTGGATGCCGAGTTGGCAGAATCAACAGAACTCGAAGAGTCTCCAACGAACGCCCTTTACCGTACCACAAAAATTCACCTCGCATTGAGAAACTCTGGCCTTAAACCCAAAGAGGCACAGAAAGTAACAGATGCTTTGAAAGTAATCTATGGTAGTAGTGGTGATTATAAAGGATCTGAAGTTGCTGTAGTGGTTCGTGCTGTAATGGGAGATGATTCAAAGGGTCGTAAACTGGCAGATACAACCATATCACAGTTGCACGATCTTTCACAAACACCTTCTCAGAAGAAGGGTTTCAATGAATCTAAGTCTGCAACAGGATTTGATATCTACCACAAAACTTTTAGTGGAGCAATGCAACACGCATATGCCTTCGCAAAGAAGAAGTTCGGTATCGAAATAGATCCCAAAGAGATTGATGACAAAGTTGCAACTGGCCCAAGGAAACCTTCAAGTGGTAAAACAAACTCTTACGGTCTCAAAGCACTAGGTGGTAAGAAGGGTATTCAAGTACAGGTTCACAACACTGGTAAAAGTTTTGAGTTGAATGTGTACAAAGAGTCGGTCAACGAAGAAACTCTTGAAGAAAGGGTTCGTAGCATGGGAGTAAAGGAAAGACTTGAAGTCTTCAATTCTTTGAAGAAGGGTGACAAGGTTCGAATCACCTATGATAGTCCTATTGCACAAGCGTATAAACGTGATGGTCAACTCTCCTTCAGAAACTTCACCGTAACAAGAAATAAAACAGTTGTCGGAAAAGAGAGAGTCGAGAAGATTACTCTCGCAAAGGATGATGTTCGAAAGGGTGTAAAGTTCTTTCTCTATAACCGAAAAGGTCAAGTATCTATGGCCATCGGTGATCTTGCCGCTGTTATCGTAGATATGGAAAAAGTTGAAAATGAATCTACGAACGAATCAATATCCGAAAGTGTTATCGATGATCTTAAAGACATCGTTGCAAAGAAACAGGATAAGAAGATTCAAGGTGTCATGGTAAAAGTGAACACTGCATCCGCAATTACTAAAGTTTACGATAAAGTAAACGCTAAAACCAAGGCGATCATGGATAAGGCTAATATTAATAGACTTATCGACGCCGCATACCCAAAAAAGTCATAATGTACCACGACTTTCTAATAATAACACTATACCCCTACGCATATGAAAATATCTAAAATACTTATTATTTCTTTTGCTCTAGTTCTTAGCGGTTGCGGAACATCTCGTGAAGCATACCAGACTGGTCATTCAATGAGTACATCCGCTGTTTCTGGCGGTGGACGCATTATTGGCAGTCTCACTGGTGATGCTGATAAAGGTCTCAATGTAATACTTGGAACTACCGGCAAGATTGTCGAAGGTGGTGGAAAAGTCATTGGAGGCGGTATCGGTCTCGTCGGTGGTTTAGTTGACAACGCTGCTGGAGTGGTTGCAGGCGACGGAGAGTAACTGATAAATAACTTCGACTATGAAGTTATTTGATGATTTAGATAATAAAAATTTCGAACTATATGCTGCTAAATATTATGAAAATCCTTGCTGTTTATCAGTAGAAGATTTTCACGAGGATTTAGCACGATTCAAGTATATCATTCGTTTACTGAGACGATACCGAGAAACTGGTATCATTCAGGAACGATTGGTTTTAAACCACATAATTTCCATTTATAATGTGTTTAATATGAAGGCTGCGACTCGTATGATGTTTTATCGCATCGACGACGAACTTTGGTCTGCATTGAAAACATTCCTCATTTATTTAAACTATTTACCAACATCGCAGTACAAAAACATTAACGTTGATATAAATATTGCGAACAAACTAAAAAACTTATAATGTCACTACTTCGCGCCGGAGATTTCTTTTACGCCTTACGATTCCTACGACTCCTTACCACACCTTGGAAGAAGACAACAGCCTATGAATTAGGTCTAGTAGATGAAAACGGAAAGAAACTAAAGAAACCAGAATCATCCGAAGAGAAGGGTGCATATAATGTTTTTCACAAACTTGTTTATAATTTGAAAAGATTGCTCAATAAAATACCATTGGGTAAATCGACTTTAGCCTCCTATGCCGCAGCACTATATCTCATAAAAGAGGAAACAGGAATGTCGGATCGTAAGATCGGCAAAATCCTTGAAGAAGTTTCCGGATTCAACCCACACAAGTGCGAAGCAGAAGGTCTCAACGAGTGGTATCTCGATGAGGGAGGAAATATAGAAGAAGGAAAATATGCGTTAGGCCGTGATATCGCATTACCCAAGACCGGAGAAACATTAGCAAAACAGGATACTTGGGTCACAATCTCGGAATCAGCGCCGGCAGGTCGTATATTCGATCTGCCGGTGTTTAAAGCACACCACCATCGAACAGGACAAACTATTTACGTAACACAGGAGGATATTATTAGATGATCGCGGATCAAACTACCACAGGATCAGTAGCAATCGCGGATCGCCCTTTGGGTGCTCCAAAGAAAAAATACAAAGACTTCAACGTTTCGAGTGAAGTCTTTCGTCGCTTTTCGACAGGTAGAAATAAATTTGAACGTTGGTCGAAATATCTCAACCTCCAAGATGAAAAACAATTTGAGATATACAAGTACGCGACAAGGAATCGCAATGCTACGATTGTACTTCGAGACGAAGAAACAGGTGCGTTGAAAGCTATACGAAGAAAAGCGAGTAACGAGTAAGATTTGTCTTGCCTTTTGCCCTCTTTTCTTATAGTATAACTATCTACAAATTTAACGTACCACCTATGTCCAATATCTTCGAAGAACAAATCACCCGCAAACCTAATCACTATCCTTGGACTGAAGAGTTCATGGAAGCTATGCATTCCGGATTCTGGACTGATAAGGAGTTTTCCTTTAAGTCAGATGTCCATCAGTTTCGTACTGAGCTCACAGAACAGGAACAAGAGATCATCGTAAGAACTCTTTCGGCTATCGGTCAGATCGAGGTTGCGGTAAAAACTTTCTGGGCGAAACTCGGTGAGAACCTACCACATCCATCATTGTCCGATATGGGATATGTGATGGCGAACATCGAAGTCATTCACAACAATGCGTATGAGCGTCTTTTGACAGTTCTTGATATGGAGGACATCTTTGAGGAGAACATGAAACTTGAATGGATTCAAGGCCGTGTCAAGTATCTCAAGAAGTACACTCACAGATTCTACAAGGATTCCAAGAAACAATATCTTTATGCCCTCATTCTTTTTACACTTTTTGTAGAGAATGTTTCTTTATTTTCACAGTTCTACATCATCAATTGGTTTGCTCGATTTAAGAATGTTCTGAAGGATACGGATCAGCAAGTGAAGTACACGAGAAACGAAGAGAACATTCATGGTATGATCGGAATCAAAATCATCAACACGATTCGCGAAGAGATGCCCGAGTTGTTTGACGATGAACTGAAGGAAAGAATCCTTGACGAAGCCAATCAGGCATACAAGGCAGAGGCCAAGATCGTTGACTGGATGGTCAATGGATATAAAGAGGATGGACTGAACGCAGATATCCTCAAAGAGTTTATTCGTAATCGCATCAATGATTCTTTGGATCAGATCGGATTTGGGACACCTCTTGAAGTTGATAAAGAAGTGCTCAAAAAGACTCTTTGGTTTGAAGAGGAGTTACATGGTAACAATATGGCAGACTTCTTTCACTCTCGACCAACCGAATACTCTAAGAAAAACCAATCCTTTGACGAAGACGACTTATTTTAATATGAATGATTATTACTGGCTAAATGATGAAGCGAAACTTTTCCTTGAAAGAGGATACCTTATAGAAGGAGAGTCGCCAAAACAAAGAATACTTGATATCGCAAATTACGGCGAGAACATTCTCGGTGTTAAAGACTTTGCATTTAAGTTTGAGAGATATATGGCACAAGGATTCTATTCCTTGTCATCTCCTATCTGGGCTAACTTTGGACGAGAACGAGGACTTCCGATCTCTTGTTTCTCTTCTTTCATACCGGATAGTATGGAAGGTATTCTCTACAAGGTAGGAGAAGTCGGTATTATGTCAAAGATGGGTGGAGGAACATCTGGTTACTTCGGAGCCGTTCGTCATCGTGGCGCTCCGATCTCTTCGGGTGGTACTGCGACAGGTGTACACCATCAACTCTCGGTGTTCGATTCTTTGGTCAACTATGTATCACAGGGAAACGTTCGTCGCGGCTCGTTTGCGGCGTATCTTCCAATTGATCATCCCGATATCGAAGAGTTTCTTCACATTCGCTCTGATGGTGATTCTATACAGGATCTTTCAATCGGTGTTTGTGTAGGCGATGATTGGATGAAATCAATGGTTGATGGAGATACCGAAAAGAGAAGGATTTGGGGAAAGGTAATCAAGAAAAGATTTGAGTCTGGTTATCCTTATATCTTCTACACCGACAACGTAAACAAGGGAGCTCCACAGGTCTATAAGGACAAGGAGATTCAGATTCACAACTCCAATCTTTGTTCGGAGATTATGTTGCCCTCGAATCCAACGGAATCTTTTGTGTGTAATCTCTCTTCTTTGAACCTTGAACGTTGGGATGACTTGGTAAAGACCGATGCGATTCAAACGATGATCTATTTCCTTGATGCGGTTATGTCGGAGTTTATTGACAAGACTGAAGGAGTAGAGTTCATGGAACATCCAAGGAACTTTGCGATTCGACATCGTGCTCTGGGACTTGGTGTTCTGGGTTGGCACTCCTATCTTCAACTCAACGACATTCCCTTTGAGTCAATCACTGCTCGATCAAAGAACAATCGTATTTTCAAAACAATCGAAAAGAGAACTCGCGATGCGTCAAAAGGACTTGCGGAGCTTCTTGGTGAACCTGAAGTCCTTAAAGGATATGGATTGCGAAACACCACAACAATGGCAATCGCTCCAACGACTTCAAGTTCTTTTATACTGGGTCAGGTTTCTCCTTCGATTGAACCCTTGAACTCTAACTACTTTGTAAAGGATTTGGCGAAGGGTAAGTTCACCTATCGAAATCCTTATCTCACAAAACTCTTCAAAAAGAAGGGTCTGGGAGAAGATGCTTGGAAGAGTGTTCTACAACGAGGCGGTTCGGTTCAACATCTTACCGAGCTCACAAAGGATGAAAAAGATGTCTTCAAAACATTTGGAGAGATCTCACAGAGAGAAATTATCACACAAGCCGCAGATAGACAATTCGCAATAGATCAGGGACAATCCTTAAACATTATGATTCCACCAGACACCAAACCAAAAGAAGTAAATGATCTCATGATCTACGCATGGAAAAGAGGAGTTAAGTCACTCTATTATCAGAGGAGTGCGAATCCTGCTCAGGAACTTGCCCGTTCCATAAACAATTGTGCGGTTTGCGAGAGTTGATATGGCTGGACATGAGAAACTATTTTGTGGCAACTGTAAAACGGGGTTTGAAGTTGCTTGGTCAAATGTTGGAGATGAGAGTATCGAAGACGAGTTTGGACATCCAATGGTAGACACACCTTGTTACTGTCCATTTTGTGCGTCGCCGGATATTGACGATCCAAGTTACTTTGTATCGGAAGAGGATGAAGAGACGTAAATTTTATTCCTATGGTCACGAATTGGACAATGTTGGAACCTTGAAAGAGTCTCGGGTCTCTGAAGGTTATGATGTATTGAGGAACCGGGCCGAAGAAGATGGTTATCTGTTTATCAGAGATTATCTGGATCGAGAACAAGTAGTATCAGTTCGAGAAGAAATCTCGAAGGAAATGTCAAAGAGAGAATTGTTGGATTCAAACTACTCAAATTCCGAACTGAGATGCCAAAAGGATGAGACCGTAAAGTTCATACCAGAGGTTGCGAACAATAGTGATAAAGTCAAGGAGTTGTTGTACTCCGGAAGACTGCCTAACTTCTACGAAAATCTTTACGGCGAGTCAGTAAACCATTACGACTACACTTGGTTAAGAGCGATGCCTCCAGGCAAGGGGACAAATCCTCATACAGATCTTCCGTACATGGGTCGAGGAACACACAACCATATGACGTGTTGGGTTCCATATGGCGACATTTCTTATGATCTTGGTGGTCTGGCAATACTAGAGAAGTCTCACGAGAGAATGGATATCCTTGAGAAATACGTATTTCGTGATGTGGATTCCTATTGCGAAAATAACTCAAGAGAGAAAAGTAATGCAGATCAGGGCAAGTGGACTTTCACCGGAACACTATCAAAAAACCCAAAACAACTTGCCGAAAAATTTGAGACTCGTTGGTTGACTACAGAATTTAGAGCCGGAGATTTTCTTACCTTTAACATGTTTACTGTTCATGCGGCAATGGACAATCTCAGTGAAAACGAATACCGATTGTCAAGTGATAGTCGATATCAAAGAGCAAGTGAACCAATCGATGAACGTTGGATCGGAGAGAATCCGAGCGGACATACTCTTGCGGGTAAGAAGGGCCGCATCTGTTGAATAAATAGATACATGTGGCTTTATGATGATAAGGAATTTGAGATAGAAAATAGAGGAGAATCAATTGGATTTGTTTATGAGGTACGAGATAAGACCAACGATATGCGTTATATCGGAAAGAAGAACTTCTTCAGTACAAGAAGACTTCCACCACTCAAAGGTCAAAAGAGAAAACGTAAAGTAGTAAAGGAATCAGATTGGCAAGACTATTTTGGATCCAGTGATGCGGTGAAAATGTTGGTAGAAGAATCTGGTAGAGATAGATTTGAAAGAAAAATTTTAAGATTATGCAACTCCAAAGGAGAAATGAGTTATTGGGAAATGTGGTATCAAATGACGAACCACGTTCTTCTGAGACCCGATAGATACTACAACGCCTTTGTGGGTGGAAAGATTCACCGAAAACACATACTGAAAAAATGAAAGCAAAACTAGAATACGATCTTCCGGACGAACGGGAAGAATTTGAAATAGCAGTTAAGTCCCGTGACTACTTCTGTCAGTTATGGAATATAGACCAACACCTTCGCAGTATCCTGAAACATGGAGATCCCGAAGCACAATCAACAAGAGAACTTGCGGAAAATATTCGCAATATGATAGAAGTTTCTTGACAAACGAGGTCATTTGTGATACATTAGTGTCATGATTATAGTAGATTATAGCGGTATTGCAGTTGCGGCTGCATTTTCCCAAAAACATCCCGATCAACTCGATCAGGGAGTAGTTCGTCATATGATTCTTAACTCGTTGCGAATGCACAATCAAAAGAATCGAGATGAGTTCGGACAAATGGTAATTGCGTGTGATAGTAGTTCGTGGCGTAAGGAGATCTTTCCGGAGTACAAGGCTGCTCGTAAGAAGAGTCGAGAGAAATCTAAACTTGACTGGAACAAGTTTTTCACGATGGTGAATACTGTTCGGGACGAGATCAAGGAGAACTTTTCTTATCCGGTAGTCACAGTAGATCGTGCGGAAGCAGACGATATTATCGGAATACTTGTTTCGGAGTTACAGGAGTTTGGTCGTCATGAAGAGATATTGATTGTCTCTGGCGACAAAGACTTTCTTCAACTTCAACAGTTCTCAAACGTCAAACAATACAGTCCGGTTCAACGGAAGTTTTTAGAGTGTGAGGATCCACATCGTTATCTCTTCGAACATATCTGTAAGGGTGACGCAAGTGATGGTGTTCCAAACGTTTTGAGTTCGGACAAAACCTTTACCGAAGAACTTAGACAAACTCCACTTCGTGCAAAGAGAATCGATGAGTGGTGGGAAAATCGTCACAGCCTACAGAACCATATGGATCAAGAAGTATGGCGTAATTATCAAAGGAACGACTGGATGATCAATCTCCGTAAGACACCACCCGAGATTCGAAAGGAAGTCATTAATCAGGTAGGAGAACAGAGCGGGAAAAACAACAACAAAATTCTTAACTATCTAGTCACCAACCGTTGTGGCCTTCTGGTTGAATCAGCACAAGAATTTTTCAATAATAAATAAAACTATGAGAAGAGATAAGATTACATTAATGCCACACGAGGTCTTTACACAGGCACAAAAGATCACAGATCGCGATCACAGGGTTGCATACATGAAAAGAAATGCGTATAAACAAGTGAAGACTCTTCTTCAACTTGCGTACAACGATAATATTAAGTTGGACTTTCCAGAAGGGGCTCCACCATACAAGGAGAACGAAGAGACAAGGTTTCCAATCTCAAGCATGAATCGAATATTTACAAACATAGGTAATTGTACTGTGCAAGCAAAGTATTCGAAGATACGAAAAGAACGTTGGTTTATCTCTATGCTCGAAACTCTTTCGGCTGAGGACGCAAAGATTTTGGTTGCCGCCAAGGATGGTAAACTCTCTACCTTTGCGAATAAGAAATACTCGAAGATCACAAAAACATTGGTAAGAGATACTTTTCCTGAATTATTAGGTTGACACTTTGGTGTAATCTGGTATTATGGTTGTATGAATATTTTTATACTTGATGAAGATCCACGCATTGCGGCTTCAATGCATTGCGACAAACACGTACCGAAGATGGTACTTGAGTCTGCTCAGATGCTCTCGACTGCCCATCGTATGTTGGATGGTACAGAAACAAAGAGACGATCCAAGAGTGGTAAAACGATGTCGAAGTATTTCATGCTCAGCGACGTTCGCGAACACCATCTTTACAATGCGGTTCATTTCAACCATCCTTGTACGGTATGGACTCGTGAGTCTACACAAAACTATTTGTGGCACTACGAACTCTTCATCGCCCTTTGTGACGAGTACACAAAACGATACGGAAAGATTCACCTCACCGATAGATCACTACGAGAACATCTCAAACCAACACCAAACAAGATTCCGAACATTGATATGACACCATTTCGATTGGCCATGAAAAGCAATCCGGAATGTATGAACGAGTCTGCTCCCGTAGAATCCTATCGTAAATTTTACATGACTAAACAAGAACGCTTCAAAATGGAGTGGAAAAACGCCCAAACACCTTACTGGTTCAAAACATGCCCAACTACGACTATCGCTGCTTAAAGTGTGACAAGATCGAGGAACGACTTGTCACTATCGCAAAGAAGGATGATCCTCTCACTTGCTCTTGTGAAGAGAAGGGAGAACTCAAAAGAATGGTCTCGGCTCCTCCGACCGTATACGATAGTATCAATCCTATCAAACGAGCGGGTTCTGGTTGGAATGATGTTCTCAAACGAATCGCAAAGAATTCTGGAAAAAACAACATTGAACACTACTAAAATTTTATGGATCGATCCACCCGAGGGTTGGAAATATGGATTTCCAAGAGAAGTTCCAGAAGGTATTGAAAGAGATGCGATTAACGAATGGTTGATCGAAATTGGATATCCAAAGGAAAAGATCGAAGAATATGGAGAATACTTCCATTGTAGAATGATGTATGAAGAGAAAAACGAAGCCTAAGAAGAAGAACGAATATCGCGAATACGATTCCTTCGAGAAATCTCGTAGGAAGAATATGCGTATAAGCAAGAAGAAAACTAAATCTTGGAATGATCAATAGTATAAATAGTAATAGATTATGCGAAGACTTCACAATCATGTTGTGTGGTTTTCAGCGTTTATCTCATTATTTTACATTAACGTTTTAGCGAACGAATTGACTCTGACATGGAATGACAACTCCTCCGACGAGGAAGGCTTTATAATTGAAAGATCATCAGATGCTGGAAACTCTTACCAACAGGTTGGAACTGTTGGACGTAATATTACATACTTTATAGATCAAACAATCTCTACGGAAGTTATGTACCGATATCGCGTCTACGCATATAATAGTTTTGGATCTTCGAATCCTTCAAACATAAGTAATGAGTTTATTACTTCTACGTATACATCTGATGATTTAGAAAGTGTGGCAATAGAGGCTCAGGAACATGTCGTACAAAATCACCGAGAGTACAACCTCTTCGACGGAGAGGATATAGAAAACAGTAAGAGTATCGTCAATGTTTCAACAAGAGGTACACTTGATTCCGGAGAAAGTTTTACTCAAGGATTTGTGATAAACGGAATCAATAAGAAAGTTTTGATTCGAGCGATTGGTGAAAAGTTGTTGGACATTGGTGTAGAAAATCCTTTAGTCGATCCAAAAATATCAATCTATCGTAATGTTTTCGATGGAAACGGCCCTCAACTAATTCATGAAAAGAATGATTGGGTTGATGAAGAAAATACCGAAGAGATTATTGAAACCATAAATAAATTTGGAGCGTTTCCTCTTTGGCCAGTATCTGACTTTCAAGGAATGGAGATGCCCACAGATGATGTAACAAGTGTGGCTTCAGTCTTGACTTTAGACAGTGGAGTTTATACTATTATTGCCGAAGGAAATGACGGCAGCTCAGGTGAAATATTATTAGAAGTTTATGAAATCAATGAAATTTAATCATGTTCGTTTTGATCTACCATACGAAGATTTAGTCGCAGACACAACACCAAACGGAAGAACTTATCTTACTCCACAGGGAAATAAGTTAAAGTCAATCACTACGGTTCTTGGCGCCAAAAAGAAGGAAGCCCTTCTTGAGTGGAGAAGACGAGTGGGAGAAAAAGAGGCAAATCGGATCTCTCACCATGCGGCAACTCGCGGTTCCGCCGTCCACGACATATGTGAGAGGTATCTTAACAACGAAGAGAATTATCTCAAGGGAGAAAGTATGCCTCATGTTCTCTTCTCTTGGAAGACGATTCGAAAAGTCCTTGATGCGAGAGTGGATAACATTGTGGCTCAGGAAACGCCTCTTTACTCTGATACTTTGAGAGTTGCGGGTCGTGTTGATCTCATCGGAGAGTTTGACAATAAACTATCCATCATTGACTTCAAGACATCCTCTCGAATCAAAAGTCGAGAAGAGATCTCAACTTACTTCATGCAAGCATGTGCTTACTCGTTCATGTTACAGGAACTTACCTATATTGAAATCGAAGATCTAGTCATTCTGATGGTAGTGGATAACGATCCAACTCCTTTGATCTTTCAGGAGAAAAGAGAGGATTGGATTGATCCTTTGATTGCGGAAATCACAGAATATTACGAGAAGTATTGTTAGACAATTTACAAGTTTTTTACACATTAAACTCTTGACATATTCGATTTTTTGAGATAGTATACTTACATAATGATGATACTAACAGATTGTGACGGCGTTCTTGTCAACTGGATCAAAATCTACAATGAGTGGATGAAAGAGGAGGGGTATCGCAAGTTGAACTCTTCTTACGAGCTCCACGAAAGGTATGGTCTTCCGGAAGAAGAATCTGACAAATACATTAGACATTTCAACATGTCAGCTGAGATCGAACATCTTCCACCTCTTCGTGACGCGATAAAGTACGTTCGAAAGATGCATGTGGATCACGGAGCGACTTTCCATTGTATCACTGCTCTGGGAAGTAACAAAAGGTCTCACGTTCTTCGCGAAAAGAATCTGAAGAATCTCTTTGGCCCGACTGCGTTCAGTAAACTTGATTGTGTCAAACGAGGAAAAGATAAGAAACCAATCCTTGAAAAGTACAAAGATTCCGACGTTGTGTGGGTCGAAGATTCGATCAAGACGGCGCTGATGGGTTATGAGCT
>ERZ1046740.1761-NODE-1761-length-14893-cov-4.331581_pt1 | contig 14893 bp, 10 predicted proteins | sample MGYA00383093_ERZ1046740 | MGnify/ENA primary metagenome ERZ1046740 (study PRJEB29581, sample SAMEA5548363) | metagenome | biome: marine; feature: coastal; material: water | depth 25 m | study: Short-term variability in the microbial, nano- and picoplankton... | reverse complement strand
CCGGACTCGGCTGGAAGCCAATTCTTTATCTGCCTGGCTGAAGCTAATTTTCTGGATGGCCAATATACTGCATTCGGTGAATTGATCGAAGGAGATGATGTCCTTGATGCCATTGGGAATGCTCCAACACTCATGAGCGACAGCGGAGAAAAAAGCAAACCTGAAACTCGCATGGGTGTTAAATCCGTCAAGATCGAAAGCGCAGACGCTTGAAAAAGCGGACGGAAGTTTCGCCGTTTTTAACCCATGGATAACCAGACAAATGCCCCTTGCTCGAAAATCAAGGATTTGACACAACTGGCGGCCTTGCTGAGGCAGTTCGGTTGCCCACCGAACAAAACCGATGTACTGGCGGCGCAACTGGACAAACGGGCCCATCAATTGGCATCCGTAAAAGGTAAATCCTATGAAGAGTCATTGATGCACTTACTGCGCCTCATGCGCCAGGGTTGGGCGGCGAAAGATAAAGGTATCTCCACACCATGATTCAACCCTGGAAAACCAAATCCACGCAGCAGCTTGCAAATTACCGGATTGCCACAGTCAGCTCTGCCATCCGGACCAACCCTCGTACGCAGAGGGATCATGAGTTTTATGTCATGAATTGCCCTGACTGGGTGAACATCATTGCCATCACACCCAATGAGGAGATGGTGATGGTAGAACAATTCAGACACGGCACAAACACCGTGGATCTTGAAATACCAGGGGGCGTGATGGACCCGGAGGATGATTCAGCGCTGGTGACCGGGATTCGGGAGTTACGCGAAGAAACAGGATATGAAGGCGTAGATGCAAGGATTCTAGGGGAAATCGCGCCTAATCCGGCTATCATGAACAATTATTGCAGGACTGTTCTCATAGAACAATGTGAACTCAAGCATGCGACCGAGTTTGATTCAGGAGAAGATATTCAGACAAAACTAATTCCTGTATGCGAAATGGATCATTTAGTGGCTTCAGGCACCATTCAACATTCTCTGGTTGTTGTTGCCTTCTATCACTACAAACTGCTGAAACAGCTCTGAGGGCAATCAAATGACCGCCTTTTGCTTATTTTTCTTTGGCATCAAGGTCATTTGAAGTCATAATAACGAGACTGACTCGGTCGCCGACCAGAGTCAGGTTCAAACAAACGAAACACTAAAAACGAATCTACAAGAATATAGAAATCTATGAGCGTATTAGTTGCGAAAGAAGCCCCTGATTTTACAGCGGCGGCAGCCATGCCAGACGGAACAATCAGTGATATCAAATTGTCAGACTACAGAGGCAAATATGTGATCCTGTTTTTCTGGCCCTTGGATTTCACCTTTGTATGTCCAACCGAAATCATTGCCATGGACCATCGTCAACCCGCTTTCGCCGAATTGGGAGTGGAAGTGCTTGGGGTATCCATTGACTCGCAGTTCACACATCATGCCTGGCGAAACACGCCGGTCGGTAAAGGAGGCATTGGCCCTGTCAAATTCCCCATCATTGCCGATGTAAACCATACGATCACTCAATCTTATGGGATCGAACATCCTGATGCAAATGTAGCCATGAGAGGTACCTTCCTCATTGACAAAAACGGCGTTGTGCAGTCACAGACGGTCAACAATTTGCCACTGGGTCGCAATATCGACGAACATCTTCGTGTAGTGGAGGCCCTGAAATTCTTCGAAGAAAACGGCGAAGTTTGTCCCGCAGGGTGGAACAAGGGCGATTCAGGAATGACACCTGACGCAGACGGTGTAGCAAGCTATCTCGCAGCCAACGCAGGTAAACTGTAACCCTTTTAAAATCAAATTAATGAAAATGCGGCAGATGATTCTGCCGCATTTTTTTTGGTCCGCAGAAGTCACCTTGATGAAAGGCATGATAAGGTTGCCATGGTGGCCCTTCTTGATTCTAATGACTCCATGCGCGCACACAGGAGTCATCAATTAACCTTTGGATTACTTTGGGGTAGTATTGCAATAACCCTATTTTCCGCGAAACCTGTGGCTGTTCAGGCGGCCAAGGAAAAACCCAACTTCGTCTTCCTCCTTTCAGAGGACAACTCCAAACATTACCTTCGCCTTTATGGTGCGGAGTTAGGAGCCACACCCGCCATCGAATCTTTAGCCGAAGAAGGTCTGGTATTTAATCACGCCTTTTCAAATGCACCGGTTTGCTCCGTCGCACGCACTACCTTGATGACCGGTATTTTGGCTCCGAAAGCAGGGTTCCAGTACCACCGGAAACACACACCAGCCCACTTACCCGAAGGCGTTCAAATGTGGCCGTCTTACCTGCGGGATGCAGGCTATTACACTACAAATAATAGTAAAAAGGACTATAATGTCATCGAAAGCAAAGGAGTCTGGGATGCATCTTCCAGAAAAGCCACCTGGCGTAATCGTCCATCGAAAGACACCCCTTTCTTTCATATGCATACATTTGGAGTTTCCCACGAAAGCTCTCTGCATTTTCCTAGAAAATCATTCCAGAACAATCAGCCCAAAACCAATCTAAGCGAAGTAACTCTCGCGCCTTACCACCCTGATACACCTACCTTTCGTTTTACTTATGCGCGCTACTTTGACCGTATCAAGCAAATGGACACCATGGTGGACAGGCTGGTGAAACAACTCGATGAGGATGGTCTTTTGGAAAACACCTTTATCTTTTACTTCGGTGACCACGGAGGCGTGCTTCCTCGCGGTAAAGGCTACCTGCACGAAACCGGCCTTCACATTCCACTGGTCGTTCGCATACCTGAAAAATGGCGCTCTGAAATTCCATTGGAAATTGGGTCCCGTGTAGATGGATTTGTCAGTTTTATCGATTTCGGCCCCACCCTGCTGCACCTCGCTGGACTAAAAGCTCCCAAAGTAATAGACGGTTCCCCGTTCCTCGGCTCTGCCATTTCAAAGGCCGCTTTGGATCACAGGGATGAAACGTTTGGATATGCCGACCGGTTTGATGAAAAATACGAAATGTGCCGATCGATTCGAAAAGGCCAATTTAAATACATTCGAAGTTTTCAGCCATTCTATCCTGATGGATTACAAAACAATTATCGCTATATCATGCTGGCTTATGAGGAATGGCGTTCCTTGTTTGAACTGGGTAAACTAAATGAGCCTCAATCAGCTTTTTTCAAGACCAAGCCTGTAGAACAACTTTTCGATCTTAGCTCAGACCCTCATGAAACAGTAAATTTGGCTGGTAACCAGGAATATAGAGCTGTCCTTCTTTCACTCCGCAACCGTTTGAACCAGAAAATGAATGCAATCCATGATCTCAGTTTTTACCCTGAAAACCATATGGTGAAACATGCGCTTGATGATGGTATTGAGTTCGGGCAGACGCACGCTGAGGAGATCAGACTACTGCAACAAACAGCAAACCTTGCTCTTTTGCCTTTTGAACAGGCCGAAGAGAATATCAGACGTGCATTGAATCATGACTCACCCCTTGTTCGATATTGGGCATTCACCGTGTGCAGTTCATTTGGTGTGAAAGCAAAACCCTTGCTCAAAAACACTGAGTCTCGACTCAATGATCCTGATCCCTTGGTGCGCGTCCGTGCTGCGGAATTTCTTGCATTGGTCAGCGGGCAGGATCCGCGACCTACTTTCTATCAGGTTTTAAATGAAAACCACGGCGAGCTCGTTTCACTGATCACCTTGAATGCAGCCGTCCTTTTTCATGACATGCAAAACGGCTACCCTTTTGATGTCAGTCAATTGAAAGATCCGGATGGCAGAAACGAAGTCAAACGTCGTCTGGATTATCTGGCAGGTCGCTTAAAGCAAAAGAAATAAAGATATGGGGAGTCACAGTGATTGAAAGTCACTTTGAATTCCCGGAAAACCAACTTAAGGCAGGATTGCCCATTTAAACCCTCTCTTTGCATGAGAGAAAAAAAACATTGGGAACAGTATCAAAACCACCAGTAACTTTTTTCCGAAGTCACGCTTTAAAAACGCATTCTAAGGCTACGCGCTGCCGTCGGCTAAAACATTTCACACGACATATGATTCTGCCATTTTCTGGTGATATGGTGAAGTTCGCATTGCTTCAGTCTATCCAGAAATCACTGCAGCAGGTATTGACCGCAAGCGTCCCAATGGGTTCTGTCTTTACAATAACATACTGAACAAACTGAGTGAGGTCGCAGAACAAGTAGCCCACAAACATGGCTCAAACAAAACGCAGCTCAGAGATTGCTGCATCTGGATCCCAGTTACGTGGAGGCTTTGTACGAATGAATTGAACCTCTTTGATTGAGATTTGATTTCCTTTGGCTTTGGCCGATTTTACCGCCAACTCACGGGGTTTTGCAATTTGTTGATTTACCTTTTGGCGAGGCGCCGCTTTAAATTTGATATAAAGGTCTTCAGGAGTTTCTTCTTCAAAGAATAGAACTTTGGATTTCTCTGGAGCCAGTCGGTAATCCTTGTTGGTGATCGTACCGCCAAACGTAAATCGCTTGAGGTAGGTCACTCCTTTGGATTGGTAAGCCATGGTTATTTCCTGATCGCGATCGGGTCGAGCGCAATAAATCACATCTTTTCCTACGAACAATTTATCAGGCACTTCAATGACCTTGTATGATCCGTCTTTGAAGACCATTAATAATTTATCATATCTGGAACAAGGAATCTGAAACTCATCACCTGAAATCTTATGCCCTAAATAACCTTTGGCTCGGTCGTAGGAAAACTTGAGGGATTTGAAAGCCGCATCTTTGGCTGTGACAGCAACAAACTCCGTCAACTGTGTGCGTCTCGGATATTGCCCCCCATATTTCTTAAGCAACCCTTTGATGTGATTAATCGTATATCGAGTGATTGATTTCAGGTATTTCCGCGTTTCTACCAAATCAGCCTGCACCTTTTCCATTTCCTCTTTGTGCCGGTTGATATCAAAAAGAGAAATGCGTCGAATTCGCACACCAAGCAACATTTCGATGTCATCATCAATGATGTCTCGATAATACTCGCTACGATACGGCTCAAAACCTTTGTAAATCGCTTTGTAAATCGCTTCGTTCGATTTACAGGATTCAATTTTTTTATAGATACGATTTTCAATGAATATACGAACCAGGGTCTTGAAAAACAAATCTTCCAATAATTTTTGCTCTTTAAGTTCCAGCTCGCGCCGCAATAAATCGACCAGTTGCTGGGTATTGAATTCCAACACTTCACTGACAGACATTTCAACCGGACGATTGTCTCGAATGACAATCAAGCGGCTTGAGACGCTCGTTTCACAACCCGTGAAGGCATAGAGAGCAGGTACCAGTTTTTCCGCATGCAACCCGGGGGATGACTTGATTTCGATCTCAATCTTTTCGGCTGTAAAGTCATTGATGCTACGCACCTTAAGTTTACCTTTGCGGGTGGCATCCTCAATGGAGGAGATTAATGACTCAGTATTGGTGGCCGGGGGGATTTCAGTAATGTGAAGAGTCGACTGGTCCTTGACCTCAATCTTCGCTCGAATCTTGATACTACCTTTACCGTCGTTGTAGGAGGAGGCATCCATCAAGCCTGCAGCCGGAAAGTCAGGCAGCACTTGAAAAGATTGTTTACGTAGAATAGAAATCTGTGCTTCCAGGAGCTCACAAAAATTATGGGGCAAAATTTTGGCTGATAGCCCTACCGCAATCCCCTCGGCACCGAGCATCAGCAACAAAGGAAGTTTACTTGGAAGACAAACTGGCTCTTTGTTTCGACCATCGTAACTGGGTACAAACTCAGTCAGTTCATTATTGAACAATTGAGTCCGCGCCATATCAGTCAACCGACATTCAATGTAACGGGAAGCAGCCGCTGGGTCGCCCGTAAACACATTCCCAAAATTCCCCTGCCCTTCGATCAGGTATTGTTTATTAGTCAGCACGACCAATGCATCACCAATGGAGGCATCACCATGTGGGTGATACTGCATACTATGCCCCACGATATTGGCGACTTTGATGAATTTACCATCATCTTTTTGATGCAGGGACCAGAGGATGCGCCGTTGCACGGGTTTCAATCCGTCAACGAGATTGGGAATCGCTCGATCCCGGATGACATAGGATGCGTATTCAAGAAAATTTTCATCCATTCGGCGCTGGAGCAAGGTTCCTTCTCCAAGCTTACCGAATAATGAACTGGATCCGGATTCGTCATTTTGTTCCGTTGACACGTCATCCGCTGACTCCACCTCTGGAGATTCAGGCGTCACTTGATCCTCGCTTGATTCAACAGGTTTGTCAGGGTCCTGAGGATGACCGTTTTTTTTCTTCTTGGGCGACATGATGGTTGTTACTCAGCTCTATGTTAATCCTCAACAGGCACGATCAGATTTTCCATGATATAATCCTTACGCTGCGGTGTATTACGCCCCATGTAGAATGAAAAGATATGACTGGCGTCACTGTGTGAAGCATATTCGACCTGGCTTAACCGCATATCCTCACCAATAAAATACTTGAATTCTGAGGGGGAAATTTCACCCAAACCTTTGAACCGGGTAATCTCAATACCACGAGCAAGTTTTTTAACAGCTGCATCCCGTTCTGCTTCCGAATAGCAGTAAATGGTTTTTTTCTTATTACGAACCCTGAACAGTGGGGTCTCTAAAATATAGAGATGACCTTCATAAATAAGCTGGTCAAAGAAACGGAAAAAGTAGGTAATCATCAAGTTTCGAATGTGCAATCCATCGACATCCGCATCCGTTGCGAGGACGACTTTGTCATAACGAAGATCATCCAGTGAGTTTTCAATGCCCAGACAGCACATCAAATTATACATCTCATCGTTCTTGTAAACCACGTCCCGCTTGAGATCCCAGACATTCAGAGGCTTACCTTTAAGAGTGAAGATAGCTTGGGTATTCACATCTCGACAACTCACAATCGAACCCGCAGCAGAGACTCCCTCAGTGATAAAAACCATGGTGCCTTCGCCTTTGTTTTTCTTCTTGTTGAGATGCTTTTTACAATCCTTGAGCTGAGGTATCCGCAAGCTCACTGCCTTGGCGCGTTCCCGGGCCAGCTTTTTAACCGCCATCAGTTCCTTACGCAACTTGCGCGTATCTTCAACCTTGGCGACAAGTTTTTCAGCCACGGCCTTGTCTTTATGGAGCAGGTGAAGCAATTGTTCTCGAACTCGACTAACAAGATCTGATCGAATCTCAGTATTACCCAGCTTGTTCTTGGTTTGAGACTCGAACATTGGATCCTGCAATCGAATCGCCACGGCACCTACCATGCACTCGCGCACATCATCCCCATCAAATTTACCCTTGGCATATTCATTGACTGCTTTGAGCAAACCCTCACGAAAGGCGCTGAGATGGGTTCCGCCATCAGAAGTATACTGACCGTTTACAAACGAGAAAAAAGTTTCTCCTGATCGCCCCGTACTATGGGTAAAGCAGAATTCCAGGGTCTTGGAGCTGTAATAGATCGGAGGGTAAATCGCTTGATCATCGACGTCCTCCTTGATCAGGTCCAGAAGCCCATGTCTTGAATAAAAAGTCTCGCCGTTACATATCAGTTTCAGCCCAGAATTCAGGTAACTGTAATGTTTGAGCCGTCGTTCAATCAGCTCAGGCCTTAATTGGAGTTTTTTAAAAATTCCGGCATCCGGGATAAATTCCACATAGGTGCCGTTTACTTCGTCCTTGCATTTGCCCTTCTTGCGTTCCTTGAGATTACCTTTGGAAAAGGAGGCTTCCGCATATTGCCCATCACGATGAGATCGAACCAGGAATAACTGTGAAAGAGCATTGACCGCTTTTGTTCCCACTCCATTTAATCCGACACTGAATTGAAAGACTTCATCGTTGTATTTGGCACCTGTATTGATCGTCGAAACACAATCCACAACTTTCCCCAAAGGAATACCTCGCCCATAATCTCTTACGATGACCTTCTTATCTTCAATCTCAATGACGATCTCCTTGCCGAAACCCATGATGTATTCGTCAATGGCATTGTCGATGACCTCCTTGAGCAAGATGTAGGCGCCATCATCGTAGTGAGATCCATCACCAATACGCCCAATGTACATGCCTGTACGAAGCCGGATGTGCTCCAGCGAAGACAGCGTTTTTATCTTACTTTCGTCGTAATTATGTTTGGAATCACGTCCCATATGATTATCAGTTTGATTGTGTTGGGTTTTCCCAAAGTTTGGCCAAGGCAATTTACAGCCGTGCCATGAAAAGGCACACGGGCACTTCGAGCAGTTACGACAGAACAGATTACGACTAGACGGGAAACCACAATAATCGGTTTTCCGCATCCTGCATCCAAGAGCCATGCCGCAGGCACAAATCCAATGCAGAACGCACAAGGAATAACAAACATCTGGCTTTCTTCCACCCTTTTCGACAAATTTTTGGAGATGAAAACCTTTTCCCGAGATCAGCTTGCTCCAAAGAATGGGCTCCAAAGGTTAATGCTCGCTTTGATATCTCTTCTGCCCCTGATGATTTCAAGCGAAAGCATGTCCGCAAGCACCCCCATAAATATTGCCTTGATCGCTGGCCCAATAACAGGACATCCCAAAGATGCCCATGAATATGAAAAAGCGATCACACTCATTAAACATTGCCTTGAAAGTTCGCCGAATGCTCCAGATCTGAAGATCTCAGCTCATTACGGAGGATGGCCAATTGAACCAGAAGTATTGGACAGGGCGGACACCATCCTCCTGGTTTCTGATGGAAGCGACCAGGACGAGAGCATGCATCCATTTTATCGCGATGATCGGTTCGCAATATTGAAACAGCAAATGGACCGTGGATGCGGGATCATGTTACTGCACTGGTCCACTTTCCATCCAGCCCGGCACCATGATGATATCACCGAATGGATTGGCGGCTATTTCGACTATGAAACTGGTCCGGGACCACGCAAGTGGTTTTCAAAAATCCAGACTTGGGAAGACACCGTTCAACTGGCAACCCCAAATCATCCGATTCTTAAGGGAGTAAAACCTTTCAAATTGAAGGATGAATACTACTACAATATCAAATTCAGGAAATCCGACCCTGGGTTGTTACCGATTTTGAAGGTCACCCCACCTGATCAAACCCAACCAGATACCGTTGGCTGGGCTGTCGAAAGAGCAAATGGATCCCGGGGTTTCGGTTTTACCGGCGGGCATTTTCACGACAGCTGGTGGATCCCCGATTTCCGTCGCATGCTTCTCAACGCAATCGTCTGGACTACTGGTCATGATGTTCCAGAATCAGGGATTGAAAGCGATTTATCACCACGCTACAGAACGATGATCCTGACGGGCAACAACCACCCGGCTCACGATTGGAAAAAAACCACAGCTGCGTTGATTCATGCTGTTGAACTGGATCCCAGAAATCTGGCACATGTAACCGAATCTCCTGAAAAATGGCTGCTCGAAAATGACCCCTCCGATTACGACCTCCTGATCATGAATTATTGCAACTGGAAAAGCTCGGGATGGAACAGGGAGGCTCAGGAACGATTACGCAACTATATTGAAGCAGGTGGTGGACTTGCCGTCATTCATTTCGGAAACGGAGCCTTTCATCCCTCGCTGCCCGAAGTAAAAAACTCCGATTGGCCGGGATATCGCGACTTGGTCAGACGCGTTTGGGATCATCATGGCGATAGCGCCCATGATCCATACGGAGATTTCAAGGTTATCATTTCGCAAGTGAAGCATCCCATTACGCGTGGGCTGAAGAATTTCGATACCACAGACGAACTTTATTTCCAGCAAGCAGGCAAGGATCCAGTCCAGGCGCTGGCTTATGCCTTTTCCAAGGTCACCCGAAAACCCGAACCCATGGCGTGGGCATATCAGGTTGGAAAAGGTCGAGTATTTCAAACTTTACTGGGGCACTCCAATAAGTCCATCCATCAAGCCGCCCATCTGATTCAAAGGGGAGCTACATGGGCAGCACACCAAAAGCCTCTCACTTTTGCCCCTCCAAGAGCCGTCGCCAAAAATGCTATCTTTCGCAATGGCAGCCAGTGGAGGCCAGACCAGCCATGACACCAAGAATATGACCTAAAAGCTTGAGGGCATGGATAGCTGAGGCCGCTCGTAGTGAGCAAGGATGGATTGATCAGGCTGATTGGCGTCTGGGATACGCTCTCGCCAGAGGTCGATGATGTTGTGAATAAGGGAAAGATCCAGTCCTTCACAGGCTGTACCATAGGATTTGAGATAACCTTGACAGATGTTGAGCAATGCCAAGGCAGGCCGGTGGCGCCTTTTTTCTATGTGAACAAAGATACCCGCCAATTGAATGAGGGATTTATAGAAATTGTCCAAGTGGGTCCCTCGGCGTTCAAGCCATAAATCTTCCAGGACATCATGTGCCTCATAAAATCGCCCCTCATTGAATGTTTGAAAATACCCCCAATAGCGTGGATCCCATTTACCGCAATCAATGAACGTTTCGGCAAATAAACGCATACGCTCCTTTTTGGTGCTCATTGTTCTCATTTTTAATACTTTTTGGTTTAAAAGCAACTCAATCGAAGCACGCCACTTGACAATGGGTCCGCCGTCTCTCAATCTGGGTTCATGTCTAAAACACCTTTAGGCAGGGGTCTCGGAGCGCTCTTGGGAGGCTCCAAGCCACCCTCAGCAAAACCCCAGCCGCCCAAATCAGTTGAGGAGCCTGTTTCCTATCCCCCATTAGGGTCAGAGACGTTGGCAAAGAATACCGACCTTTCACCAAGGCATTTACCGGTTGACGACATACGCCCCTGCCCATTTCAGCCTCGACGTGAATTTGAAGCATCTGCTCTGGAGGAGCTATCGGATTCGATTCGTGAGCAAGGCCTTATTCAGCCACTCGTAGTCAGGAGAAAATCCGACCATTGGGAGTTGATTGCCGGTGAGCGCCGCTGGCGAGCCTCGCAGAAAGCTGGGCTCAAAGAAGTCCCAATCATCATTCGTGAAGCCGATGACAGGCAAGTCCTGGAACTGGCTCTCATCGAAAATCTCCAGCGTGAAAACCTGAATCCCATTGAGGAGGCACTGGGTTATCGCCAACTCATCCAGCAATTTCAACTCAAGCAGGAGGAAGCGGCCATTAAAGTGGGTAAAAGCCGCGCAGCAATTGCGAACGCACTGCGACTTCTCAAACTTCCAGATGATGTACAACGGGATCTGGGAACAGGAAAACTCAGTGTGGGTCACGCAAAAGTGCTGTTGGGACTAAGCAAGGAAGAGGAACAAGTTCAGGTTGGCCGAAGGATCATCAAGGATGCCCTCAGCGTTCGCCAAACCGAAGTTTTGGTTAGTGAAATCCATCAAAAGCATAAAAACAAGCAGCTAAGCGCCTCTCACCCTGTCACGAGAAACAATGAAAAGGATGTTCACATAGCGCACATGGAGCAGCAGCTCGTGGAGAAATTCAAAACCAAGGTCAGGATAAAGTATCAGGAGGGAAAAGGTGCTTTGGAAATACGTTTTTTTTCAGATGAAGAACTTGAAAATGTCTTGTCTGACTTAGGGGTCTCCGCTGATTAAACATCAATGAACAGCCAAGAAGATTTGCGGCAGAGTGTAGCGACAAAGCTACGAGAAAGAAAAGAAAAGGTTCAGCAAAGCACTGCATTTGTTGGATTGGATGGTTTTGTAGATGAAATCATCCATGTTGTTGACAAGCGCATGGATGTAGCCAGATTCGAAAGGATCCCAACTATTCAGGGGTTTTCAGACCGCATCGAAGAGGCGGCCGGCAGAAGCACCAACCTTGAACTTGTCACGCAACGCATCAAATTGGGAGGCAATGGCCCGATCATGGCCAATGCCCTGGCCAAGGCAGGCATTCAGGTAACCTACTTGGGAGCACTCGGCTACCCTGACACCAATCCGGTTTTCAAACCGTTAGTAGAAAAGGCAACGAAAGTCTTTTCCATTGCAGATCCTGGTCACACCGATGCCTATGAATTCCAGGACGGCAAATTGCTGATGGGCAAACTCACCCCATTGAATGAAATGCGATGGAAAAATATCGTTGATCGCATGGGCATAGAAACGTTCACTCAACAGCTCAACCAGTCCAGTCTGATCGCATTCGTCAACTGGACGATGATGCCCTACATGAGTGAAATATGGGAAATGGTTCAAAGCGAAATCCTGAACAAGCAACCCAAACCGAACCCGAAAGATCGTAAGACATTATTCTTTGACCTGTGTGACCCTCAAAAACGTCCCAGTGAAGATATACTGGAAGCATTGAACCTGATCGCAGGTTTTCAACCTTACTTCTCCGTCACGCTGGGTTTGAATGAAAAAGAAGCCCACGAAATTGGTGAAGTGCTTGGATTGAAAGCAGCAAGTGATTCCAGGGAAGGACTGATTGACCTCGTTGAGCAACTTCACAATCACATCAAAGCAGACACGCTGGTGGTTCATCCCGTCAAATATGCAGTCGCGTCCAATGGCTCTGAAGTCGTCTCAATCAACGGCCCATTCATCCCCAACCCGGTGATCACCACAGGCGCAGGAGACCATTTCAATGCTGGGTTTTGCGTGGGCAGATTGCTTGATTTAAGTCACCAGGAATCCCTGGCGACAGGCGTTGCCACCAGCGGATTTTACGTGCGTTCAGGAAAGAGTCCTACCGTCCTGGATCTCGCAGATATATTGGAAAACTGGCCTGAATAATCAATCTTCAAGCATCCGTCCGCCTTGGATGTAAACGCCCGCAGAAGGCAAGAAATGCGGACAACTCCTTTCATGGGTGTTGAAGGGAGAGGAGTCTTTCCACTCTGCGCCCTGACCAACTTTTACTCTGGGCGCTTGATTTCGACGCCGTACAGTTGAATATCATCCCAGTTACCGGTGTCATCGAACGCTCCCAAACCCACTTTCCCCCAGACAAAAGTTTTATCTTCTGCGGTCATGATGGGCTCCTCCATGTTATCCCAATAAACCTCAATCAAGCCGCTTGCGACCCGGCGTTTGATTTTAACGGTATGCCATTCGGTATCCCATGGAGTCCCTGAGGTGGTTCGTGCAGAGATCTTGATCCTTGGAGCTTCGTTGACGATGAATATCTGATTGGCATGATCATCGGTTTTTTGCCCAAGATGCACATAATAAAAATGCTCTGGATCTTGCCACCCAAAGAAGAGACACATGCTTCGGTGACCATAATCTCTCTGCGTAGTGATAACGCGTGCATACAAATCAAAATCCCCTGTCCAGGTATCCTTCAAAAGAGAGTAATTGAAAGGGCTTCGATGGGTGGGCTTGTACTTACTCTGGCGATGCAGACTGTATACCTTGCTGCCATCCTGTTCGATCACGCGCCAGGCATCCGGGTCGGTAGGTGTCCACTGCTGCGCACCCGATTCAAAGTTTTCCCTTTTGATCAGCGGTAGATCGGCGCCTCCCGGACTGACGGTGGACCTTGCTGGGCGGACGGGTAATGTTGCGAGCCGAGCCTTGCCATTGATCTCTGCCATGGTGAAATCCCTGCGGTCAATCATCCCCTCCCCAGCTTGATGCACTTCCAGGATGACCTTGGGAACCTCATGGCGAGTATCAATATCAAAAACACAGTAAAGTTTTCCTTTCCCATGGTTCAGGAACATCTCTGGTAAATTCCTGGTAGGAAAATTACTTGAACCCAGAGGCCCTGATGTCACTTCGATGATTCGCTGATTGATCTGATATCCGCCAGTAAAATGGCGATCGCCCGAAAGCAGGATGACACCCTCGATATTCTCCTGATCAATCCACTCGAAAAAACCCAACTGCTCACGCTTGAAACTGGTCCAGGAATCCCGGTGCCCGTTCTTTTGCCATTCACTTCCTGAGGCGATGAACTTCAACTTTGCCGCGGATTGTTTCAGCCCCTGCTTGAGCCACTGCCATTGTCTCTCCCCCAGCATGGTCTTGGTTCCATCTTCCTTGGCCGAGTTGGGAGAGCGGTAATAACGATCATCCAGCATGAAAAATTCAATATCTCCATAGGAGAATCGATAATAAGTACCCGGGTTATGCAGTTCGCCATAGGAGGGATTGGCCCACATGGATTGAAAGGTCTGCAGGGAAGTTTGCCTTCCTTCTGCCGTCCTGTCGCTATCGTTGGGACCGTAATCATGGTCATCCCAGATTCCATAGACCGAGGTACGCTTCGCAAGATCACGAAACCCTGACACGGAACGGTGATCATAGTAAGCGGCTCTCTGAACCTCTGGCACGGTGGAATCGGCATAATGATTATCCCCCAGCATTAACAACATCTGAATGGATGGATCCACGGCCATCTCCCCCCATGCAGCTGCGGCAAACTTTCCTTCACGGCCAACGCAGGACCCAAAAGCAAATCTCAAATGCGTCGAATCTCCTTCACTTGGAGCTGTGTCAAAAAATGGATAAGGAGCCTTCAGGCAAGGTATCCCATCTAGGAGAACATCATAATAATATCGCGTTTCAGGATTCAATTGCGTGACTTGTACATGACCATTGTGATCAGATGGATCGCCCAACAAAAGGCCATCAATCTGACGTCCATCTTCCAGTGAGGCCTGTTGAGAAAAGATCACGCTCAATCGTGCAGTTTCAGAAGCCTTCACCCATATCCTTGCCTCATGACTCCCTACGTACCCCAGCATGGGCCCCAATTGCAAATGTGGGTTTGCCTGAATATTGTGAACCACACAGACGAGGCAAACGACTAGGTACCCGAGAATGGAACTTGGATTGAGATGCATGCAAAAGGGATACCAAAAGAGGATCTGCATGGCGAGCCTTTGAAATAAGCATTCAGCATTGATGAAAGCCTGGCCCACGATTATGTTCCTTGTGTGTATCCTATTGCCTTTCACATCGGAAACGTCGCCATCCACTGGTATGGCATTTTGACAGCCATCGGGTTTCTTGCCGGATTCTGGACG
>ERZ1046740.1751-NODE-1751-length-14924-cov-6.781828_pt1 | contig 14924 bp, 15 predicted proteins | sample MGYA00383093_ERZ1046740 | MGnify/ENA primary metagenome ERZ1046740 (study PRJEB29581, sample SAMEA5548363) | metagenome | biome: marine; feature: coastal; material: water | depth 25 m | study: Short-term variability in the microbial, nano- and picoplankton... | reverse complement strand
TATGCTGTTGTATTCCAAAAATATTTAAATGTTGACCAAGAAGTCCAAAAATTAATCCAAAAAGAGAATAGGTAAATAAGCGACCTATATGATAACTTAATAACTGGAGCAATCGTTTAATTGGTTTTTTATGATCTAGAGGTAATAAAAATGCAATAGGACCACACATCCCAATACAATGAAAACTTCCTAGCAAACCAAATATAAGTGCAGAATATAGCATTAGTAGTTGATTGATTTTTTGTATAAATAATTTATTTCATTTTGAGTAAATTCTATCGTAATATTCCAGCGGCCATTTACTAACATATCATCTGGGATCAATAATTTTGAGTCTGTCAATTTTAATAAAATTTCAAAATCTAATTCTTGATTAGATGGTCTATAAAGCATTACTTTACCATAAGTATTAAATGAATCTATTTCTTCTGGAAAAGTAATTAACCACCCCTGTGGTGTTTTAATTCCTGAAATAGATTTACTTAGCTTTTTTGTATTGGCTTCTGCATCAATTTCTGTTTGATATGCCATTTCTTTTGCATAGTACTCATTGGTTACTAAATCATGACTGTATTTTTTACTTGTACTCATCGTTATGACCATATAGAGTATAAAACTCATAAAAGCTAACATACCTAGAACAATTCCTTTTCCCCAATTCCATTTTATTATTTTAATCATCGATTATAGTTTTATTTTAAGTTTTAACATTAGCTTTTTTTTTATCGGGTGAATTATCTTTTATTTTTAAATTTCTTGCTATCATTTTAATCTCTTGACATTTTAAGTCTGTTTTTAATCCTTTTTTACAAGCATCACAACATTTTTTTTCTGTATCCATGATTCTTAACTTTTATTATACATTCCCTTTATTTATAACTTCGAGGCCCTAAAAATGACGTTGTGGTGCTTTCGATTAATATATTATTACTATAAATATCAATGATCAAATCATTCCTATCACTATTTAACGAATCAGCATTAATCTCAATAAAAAAAGTACCTTCTGCCAAGCCCTCGTTTAATATCGTAAATTCTTTTTGGGATACTAATTGAATTGTTCCTGATATTGAACGCAGTTTGAAATTTACATTTTCAATATCTGAAACGGTCTTATTTACAAGTTTATAAGTATATACATTGCTGATCATATTGTCTTGCTTATGTTCGTATAATTGACCTGGCAATCTCAATATACGTGCTTCAATATCATTACGTAAAAAAAGCATTCCCACTAAAAAAATTAATAAAATTCCCAATACCAAACCATAACCTTTAATCCTTGAGTTAAATTTAAATTTCTCTTTTTTCTCAATATTAATTTCGTTGGTATAACGTATGAGTCCTTCAGGTAAATCAACAGATTTCATCATAAAATCACAAGCATCAATGCATGCCGTACAATTTGTACATTCAAGTTGTGTTCCGTTACGTATATCGATTCCGGTTGGACAAACATGTAAACATGCAAAACAATCGATACAGTCACCTTTTCCAGATAAAGCTCTGTCTTCGTTTTTTTTAAATTTAGCACGACCTAATTTATTTTCTCCTCGATTGTAGTCGTAGGCTACCACAATGGATTGATTGTCTAACAATACTCCTTGTAATCTTCCGTATGGACAGGCTATTATACATACTTGTTCTCTAAACCATGCAAAAACAAAATAAAATATACCCGTAAAAATGAGTAAGGATAAAAGGGTGTTTAAATGTTTTGACGGCCCCTCGGTTATATAGCGAATCAACTGATCACTCCCAATAAAATATGCTAGAAAAACATTTGCAATTAAAAAGGAAATCACAAAAAAAACTGACCATTTTAATGTCCTTTTAATTATTTTTTCTTTATTCCATGGCATTTTTTGCAACCTTTTTTGTTTGCCACGATCTCCTTCAATCCAATATTCTATTCGTCGAAAAACCATTTCCATGAATATGGTTTGAGGACATAGCCATCCGCAAAATAATCGACCAAATATCACTGTAAATAAAATAACAAAAACAACGCCTATCATCATCATCATAACAATTAAATGAAAATCTTGTGGCCAAAATGGAAAACCAAAAATATTAAATCGACGTTCCAATACATTAAACAATAAAAATTGATGTTTCCCAATTTTTATAAAAGGTGAAGAAAATAAAATTAAAAGTAGAAGGTAACTAACGTATTTACGATATTCATACCATTTACCAACTGGTTTTTTAGGAAACAACCATGCTCGCTTCCCGTCTTTGTTGAGAGTTCCAATGGTGTCTCTAAAATTATCTTGACCTTGTTCCGCCATTACGTAATTTTCTCAATCAAGCAATCTCTAATTTATTTTTTTCTTCCATGAGTAAAATAAAGATCGCATCAAAAACACCTACAATCGATTGTATTTTTCCTTCAGGAATATCAAAAGAATCAAAACACTCTAGACGATAACTATTGGTACAAGTATTAAAATCTATTTCCCCTTGCACTACCATAATTTTTCCTTGTAATGAAGGAATAAAATCTAAAAACTCTGCGCCACTTCGTAAACCAATTGCTAAGAGCTTTTTACCATCTTTACAATAAATATGTTCAATAATAGGCGTATCACTTTTAGCCAACGCCTGTGATATATCATTTAATACTAGCATATTGATTCTAAAATCATTTCTACTTCTTTTATGCTCATTTTATTTATAAACTCTCTTTTATTAAAAATTTATGGATTAAGAGTTTCAGAATTTTTCCAAATTTCACCCTCTGGACCTTTAGGCTCTAAAGAAATTTTATTTTGAAAACTCATAATGTAACTTGCTACTTGAGCAATTTCTAGAGGCTGTAAATCATTTTTCCATGCTATCATTCCTTTTCCGTTTCGACCCCCTTCAGCTACGGTTTTAAATATGTTTTTAATACCTCCTCCAAGTATCCAATACTCATCGGTAAGATTGGGACCTATTCCTCCACCTCCATCAGGTTTATGACAAACCGCACAGTTATTTAAATAAATATTTTTACCTGTATTAAGATCGCTGGCATCAGTAAGAATTATCACAGAGTTTTCATCGATTACATTTTTTGCTGTTTTTTTCCAATCTTCAATTTCAATAATGGCTTCAGCAACAGCTAATTCATATTCTTCAGTTTGATTATAATCGTTAAAAATTTCAAACCTTATCAAATAAATCGCCGCAAAAATAATCGTTGCATAAAAGCCATATTTCCACCAGGGTGGTAAATCATTGTCCAGTTCTTGAATTCCATCATAATTATGATCTAAAATAATTTCACTCTCCTCTTCTAAAGCTTTTGCACCCAAAAGAGCCTTATAATATTCTTTAATCCATTTAAATTGATTAACTTTTTTTAAAGCTACTTCAGAGTCATATTTTTTTCTAGCATCAATATTCATTGAATTATAAAGCACCCTAGAGATCGCTGCTATACAAATTTCACATGCCATATGAAAAAATATGAGTGCTCCCCAAATACTCCACAACCAAGGTTGTTGTATAAAAATAGATGTGTCTTCCGCGCTACCAATCCAATTCAAAAAGTAGAAGCTAATACTTGCAAATAGAAGTATTCTTATGTAGGATGCTATACTTCTCATGATAATGATTTGTTTGATTTAACGGTCTCGTCTTTAAATGGAATATTTCGCACCTCTTCTATATGGGTCTTTTTTGCAGTATACACCCACCAAAAAAGAACTAAAAAAAATATAAAAAATATAAGTAGTGAAATCATTGGATAAATAGCAACACCTTCAATATTTTCTAAATTTCCTTTTACAAATTTTAACATAACGAATTCATTTATTTTTATAATTACTCCTAATTTTTAACTTTAATATCGGTCCCTAGTCTTTGCATATACGCGATTAACGCAACCACCTCACGATTTCGCATCTCTACAAAATCAATTTCATTCTCAATAGAATATTTTTTTTCTGCTTCATATGATTTTTTAAAATCTGGATCGTTATAAAGGTTTTCTTCTATTTGAGTTCCTTGCTCAAGCATCCATGTTTGAGCTCGAGAAATTTCTTCTGATGAGTAGGGAACACTAAGGGTTACCATCGCATTCATTTTCGTTTCAGTAGTACTTTTATCAAGCTTGTTTTTAATAAGCCATTTATAAGAAGGCATAATGGAGCCAGAGGAAGTACTTTGTGGGTCATAAAAATGATTTAAATGCCAATTATCACTGTATTTACCTCCAATACGCAATAAATCAGGACCTGTTCTTTTGCTACCCCATAAGAATGGATGATCGTATACAAACTCACCTGCTTTAGCATATTCACCATAACGCTCTACCTCACTTCGGAAAGGCCTAATCATCTGTGAATGACAACTAACACAACCTTCTCTAATATAAATATCGCGCCCCTCTAATTCAAGGGGAGTATAGGGCTTTACGCTAGATATTACCGGAATGTAATCATCTACAACTAATGATGGTATGATTTGTACCATACCTCCGATTAAAATCGCAATCGTAGCAAAAACTGTTAGTTTTACTGGACGTCTTTCCAACCATGTATGATACGCTTCTTTAGCAGTACGTTTATGAGTCACTTTATCTAAAGCAACTGCTTCTGCTAGTTCGTCAGTTACTTCTGATCCACATCTAGCAGTCATAATTATATTATAAACTCCTATTAAAGCTCCAATAATGAACATCGTTCCACCAATAGCACGCATCCAATACATGGGTATTATTTCACTTAAGGTTTCTAAAAAATTACCATAAGTAAGTGTTCCATCTGGATTAAATTGTTTCCACATCGACGCCTGAACAAATCCTGCTACATACATGGGTAGAGCATATAGGATTATACCCAAAGTTCCGATCCAAAAATGTGAATTTGCAAGTTTTATAGACCAAAGCTTTGTTTTAAATAATTTTGGTACCATCCAATAAATCATACCAAAGGTTAAAAAACCATTCCAAGCCAATGCGCCAACGTGAACATGAGCAATAACCCAGTCGCTAAAATGTGCAATGGCATTTACATTTTTTAGTGATAGCATAGGCCCCTCAAAAGTGGCCATACCATACCCTGTAATTGCTACCACCATAAATTTAAGAACAGGGTCAGTACGAACTTTATCCCAAGCTCCCCGTAACGTTAATAAACCATTAATCATACCTCCCCAAGAGGGTGCAATAAGCATAATTGAAAAAGCAACTCCTAAATTTTGGGCCCAATCAGGTAACGAAGAATACAGAAGGTGATGTGGTCCTGCCCAAATATAAATAAATATCAATGACCAAAAATGTACAATTGACAATCGATAAGAGTAAACGGGCCTGTTCGCTGCTTTAGGTACAAAATAATACATCAATCCTAAGAATGGTGTCGTTAAAAAAAAGGCTACCGCGTTGTGTCCGTACCACCATTGTACAAGTGCATCCTGAACACCAGCATACATTGAATAGCTTTTTAATGCTCCTACAGGAATAGCCATACTATTTACTACATGAAGTACTGCAACAGTGACAAAAGTCCCTAAATAAAACCATATCGCGACATATAAATGACGTTGCCTTCTTTTAAGAATTGTTCCAATTAAATTTACACCAAAAGCTATCCATATGATTGCAATAGCGATATCAAAAGGCCACTCCAGTTCAGCATATTCCTTTGAGGATGTATAGCCTAGAGGAAGAGTAATAGTAGCACCAACAATAATAATTTGCCATCCCCAAAAGTTTAAATTACTCAACCAATCCTTCCACATACGAGCTTTTAGCAGTCGTTGTGTAGAATAATATACTCCAGCAAAAATGGCATTTCCAACAAAAGCAAAGATGACTGCGTTGGTATGTAGCGGTCGTAAACGACCAAAACTTAACCATGAAATTCCGTCTGTTAAGTTTGGAAATAAAAACATAAAGGCTAACAGCAATCCCACACTCATTCCTATAATACCCCAAAACATAGTGGCAATAATAAACTTGCGTACTATTTGATTATCGTAATAAAACTTTTGTAATTCCATAATTAGTTTAGTTGATCGCTCTATATAATTGGTTATTTTTTTGTTTCAGGTAAAGTCTTGTCTTTTATTAACTCGTCCTCAAAAAGTATTCGTACTGATGGGGTATAAGTATCATCAAATTGACCTTTTTTAACAGATAATAAAAAAGCAATAAAAAAGATAATAGCTACAGTGACACTTATCGATAACAACACATAGATTATACTCATAACTACTCTTAATTTATCGGGTAAAATTAATTTAGTTGTCAGTGTTAAATGATGATATTTGTCAACTTCTTCATATATCTAGGAAACTTGAAATAGTAAGGGCGAAGTTTCTAGTTCCAAAAAGACTTTTGAGAGTTTAGGTATTTTCCTAACATATGAGTGTAAAGGGTCGTAAAAATTACAATACTTATAGAACTTAGGGGCATTAAAATCGCAGCAACTACTGGCACCAAATGTCCTGAAATTGCATAGCTTAAGCCAATAATGTTGTAGCACAAAGAAAAAACAAAGGAGTATTTTATAACTTTTTTTCCTTTTTTCGATAATTGTATAAAACGGGTTATATCAGAGAATCGCTTTGCATCTAAAATACCATCACAGGCAGGTGAAAAGACATTTATATTCTCCGAAATAACTAACCCAACATCGCTTTGAGCCAATGCACCCGCATCATTTAGCCCATCTCCTATCATCAAAACTTTATTTCCATTTTCTTGTAATTTTTTAATGTAGTTAAGCTTATCCGAGGGTTTCTGATTAAAAACAAACTCTGTGTGAATAGGTAAAACACTACTTAAATAAGATTTTTCACCTTCATTATCGCCTGAGAGGACCACTAGACGGTGTTTATCTGCAAGAGAATAAAACACCTGTTCCATTCCCTGTCGGTACTTATTACAAAAAATAAAGTAGCCTTTATAAATGTCATTAAAACTAACATGAACAGTAGTTTGATTGTTAAAATTATTGGTTACCTCTATTTTATGATCAACAACAAACTTGTGGGACCCTATTTTTATTTTATTTCCTTTAAAAAACCCTTCAATACCTTGACCTATCTTTTCATCAAAACTATCCAGCTCATCAATATCATACCCGTGCAACATCTCATAAAGTGATCTGCTTAATGGGTGATTTGATGCACGCAGTGTAGAATTAAGTAATTTATATTCCTTATCCGTTAGCGAAGTGCCTTCATAGGTAATAACATTTTTGTGATGGGTCGTGAGGGTGCCTGTTTTATCAAAAACTACAGTGTCTATTTCTGCTAGTTGTTCTATTACGGTACTGTTTTTTAAATAACATTGATGCCTACCAAAAATACGAAGCAGATTTCCTAACGTAAATGGTGCAGCCAATGCAATAGCGCAAGGGCAAGCTACGATAAGTATCGCTGTAAATACATTGAGTGCTAATGATGGGTCGTAATACAGCCAATAGAATGTTGCCACTAGTGCTATAAAAAGAATACTTAGGGTAAAATATTTACTTAGATAATCTGTAATACTCTGAAAAGTGTTTTCTATATTTTTATCAAATACAGCGTTAGACCACAATTGGGTGAGATAACTTTGTTTTACTGATTTTAAAACTTCTAGCTTTATTAAACCAGCCTGTTGTCTTCCTCCTGCAAATAATTTATCACCAGAATTTTTAGAAAGTGGTTTAGCTTCTCCTGTAACAAAACTATAATCAATTAAAGCATTTCCATCTAAAAGAAGGCTGTCTACAGGAATGAGTTCATTGTTTCGAACAAGAATCACATCTCCTTTAACAAGATCATAGACCTGAACCTGTTCTTCTTTATCTGTTTCTAATGATTTGTTATTAGAAACATGATTAGTGCTGTTAATGTTTTTTGTCAATTTTGTTACCGCTATTGGGAAGTAGGATTTATAATCCCGCTCAAAGGATAAAAATGCATAGGTTTTTTGTTGAAAATATTTTCCCAATAATAAAAAAAATATGAGACCCACCATACTGTCTAGAAAACCCGTTCCCCAATCCATTATAATTTCAATTACAGAGCGAATAAATAACACAAAAATACCAAGAGCAATTGGCACATCGATATTAAGTGTTTTTATGCTTATACTTTTAAAAGCAGCTATAAAATAATCTCTTCCCGAATAAAAAACAACCGGAATAGAAAACACCAATATTAACCATCGAAAAATATATTTAAATTTTTCTAACCAAAATTCAGAAAATTCAAAATATTCTGGAAACGATAAAAACATAATATTACCAAATGCAAAACCCGCTACCCCAATTTTATAAATTAAACTACGATCAATTTCTGTTTTTTTTTCAGTTGTATCTTCTAATGAAATATATGGTTCATAACCTATTTTACAGAGTAATAACACAACCTTATGAAGTCCAATTTTATCAGAAGAAAACGTAATTCGAACTGTTTTTTGGGGGAAATTAACTTGAGAAGTTTGAATTGCTGGATTCAATCTATTTAGATTTTCTAGAATCCAAATACAAGAACTACAGTGTATGTTTGGAATGTTAAATGAAACTATCTGAACATCTAGTTCATTAAATTCAAGAAGTTTATTAGCAATAGCTTCATTTTCAAGAAAATCAAATTTTACTTCAAAACGTGTTGGTATTGAACCGGGAGTTTGATCCAATTCGTAGTAATAGGACATATCATTTTCATTGATAATATCAAAAACAGTTTTACATCCATGACAGCAAAAAAGTTTGTTTTGATGCGTAATAGCTTTTGTTGTAAATTCACCACAATGAAAGCAAACACCCATAAAATAGTTAAGTTTTATCGTTATAATTGATGCAAATATTGTTAAGACTAACTCTGAAAACGATGATAAAAATCATCATTTCATCGAAAATTTTTGTAATAAATTTTTACTTAGGCTATATTTACATTAACTAACTACTATTAATGGAAGAGTATCAAGAAGAAAGATGTGAGAATTGTATTGTTAGGCAACTAAATTCTCTGAAGGCCTTGAGTAAGGACGAACTAAAAAAAATATCCGACAGTAAAGTTACTAAATCAATTAAAAAAGGGGAAGCTATCTTTACTGAGGGGGAAAGATTAAATGGGGTTTTTTGTGTTCGAGACGGTGTATCTAAGCTTTCAAAAATAAGTGATAATGGTAAAGATACTATTGTTAAAATTGCAGCCAAAGGTGAGGTGCTCGGGCAACGATCAGTTATCGCTGATGAAAAGGCAAACTTAAGTGCTGTAGCCCTTAATAATATGGAACTTTGTTACATTCCCAAAAAACACCTAACAGATAGTATAAGTGTAAATCCTTTATTTACGAAAGCTATTCTAATCCAAATGGCCAACGATCTAAAATTTGCAGATAATATAATTGTAAATATGGCACAAAAGAATGTACGCCAACGAGTTGCAGAAATTCTTACCTACCTGTATAATAATTTTGGTGTAGACAACGAAGACTTCATCAAATTGACGCTCACTAGAGAGGATATCGCAAATGTTGTTGGCACCGCAAAAGAAGCTTGTATTCGAACATTAACTTCATTCAGGAAAGAGGGTTGGATTTCAACAAAGGGAAAGCGTATTAAATTAAATGACAAACCAGCACTACAAAAACTAATTGATGGAGTATAAATGAAGAAAAGTATATGATGTATTAACGCATTAAAAAAACGCTATAATATCATCCCTGCAGCTACTGTTTCATGTGTAACGTCATCAATTAAAATAAAACTTCCGGTAGTCCTATTATCCCTGTATTCATCAATCATTAACGGTCTTGTTGTTCTTATTTTAACGCGAGCAATGTCATTCATTGACAACTCTTTATTTTCTTCTTCACGATTGTAAGTATTGATATCGATTTTGTACATGATGCTTTTTATCATTGCTTTTTGTTCGTTCGAGGTATGCAATATCGTATATTTTGATCTTGGTTTTGCTTTTTCGTTATTTAACCAACATAGCATGGTATCAAATTCTTGTGTAGTTCTTGGTTGATTGGCAGTTTTTACAATCATATCGCCTCTGCCTACATCAATATCATCATTTAAGGTGATGGTCAAGGACATTGGTGCAAAAGCTTCCGTTAAGTTTCCGTCCATGGTGTCTATGGATTTTATGGTTGAAGTAAAACCAGAAGGCATCACAGTGACATGGTCACCTGGCCTCAGTATTCCACTCGCTAAACGACCTGCATAGCCTCTGTAATCAATAAATCCCTCACGCTGCGGTCTTAAAACAGTTTGCACAGGAAAACGTGCGTCGATTTTATTAATATCGCTACTGATATGTAAATTTTCTAACGTATTTAGTAATGGAGCACTATGATACCAATCAATATTTTTTGATCTTTTTACCACGTTATCTCCATCCAAAGCACTTATAGGAATAAAACGTATATCCTTGGCATAAAGTTTAGATGAAAATTCTTCAAATTGTACTATGATTTGATTGTAAATTTCTTCTGAATAATCGATTAAGTCCATTTTATTTACGCAAACGATTATATGAGGTATTTGGAGTAATGAAGCTATAAAAGCATGTCTTTTGGTTTGTTCAATCACGCCTTTTCTAGCATCTATTAATATGATTGCAACATTAGCAGTAGACGCACCTGTTACCATATTTCTGGTGTATTGAATATGACCAGGTGTATCTGCAATAATAAATTTTCGTCTTGGTGTTGTAAAATATCGATACGCAACATCAATTGTAATTCCTTGCTCTCGTTCATCTCTTAGCCCATCCGTGAATAAAGCCAAGTCGACACCGTCATAACCTTTGCGTTTACTTGTTAAAGCAATATCTTCTAGCTGATCTTCAAAAATAGCCTTACTGTCGTACAATAATCTTCCTATCAAAGTACTTTTTCCATCATCGACACTTCCTGCGGTTGTAAATCGTAATAATTGATTATTATCTATTTGCATAATTGTTCTTGTAAGTATTAAAAATAACCTTGACGTTTTCGATCTTCCATAGCAGAATCACTTCGCTTGTCATCACTCCTATTGCCACGTTCTGTCTGTTTTAGTGCAGCAACTTCTGCAATAATTTTTTCTAGGGTATCGGCATCTGATTCAATTCCGCCGGTGATGGTAATATCGCCCAAGGTTCTAAAACGAATTTTTTTAGTTTGTATCGATTCATCCTCAGTTAATACTAGATGTTTGGAAACTGGAATCCATGACTCATTTCTCCAAACCACATCTCTTTGATGTGCTTTGTACAAAGAAGGAATCGCTATATTTTCTCTTTTGAGGTAGTTCCATACATCCATTTCTGTCCAATTACTAATTGGAAAAGCTCTAAAATGCTCTCCTTCAAAATGTTTTCCGTTTAATATATTCCACAATTCTGGGCGTTGATTTTTGGGATCCCATTGGCCAAAATCATCCCTGTGTGAAAAAAAACGTTCTTTTGCTCTCGATTTCTCTTCGTCTCTTCTTCCTCCTCCAATTGCACAATCAATTTTATAATCTTCAATAGTATCCAAAAGCGTTGTGATCTGTAATGCATTTCGGGTAGCGTTTTTCCCTCGTTCTTCAGATACTCTTCCTTGGTCAATAGATTTCTGAACAGACCCTACAATTAATTCTACTTCAAGTTGATTCATTAATTGATCTCTAAAATGAATCGTTTCAGGGAAATTATGTCCAGTATCGACATGTAAAAAAGAAAAGGGGATTTTAGAGGGATAAAAAGCTTTTTGTGCAAGGTGAGCAACCAATATAGAATCTTTACCTCCAGAAAATAATAATACTGGATTCTGAAACTGAGCCCAAACTTCACGAAGAATAAAAATAGCCTCCGATTCTAATTCGTCTAAATAGTTTAAATAGTACTTTTTCATTTTAAATTAGTTCTAATTTAGGTTTGATTTTTTGAATAATCAATTTTACGGCTTCTGCTATGTCTGTTGTTGTCGTATCTATTTTTAAATCTGGATTTTCAGGAGTTTCATAAGGGGCACTAATTCCAGTAAAGTTTTTAATTAGTCCTTTTTCCGCTTTGACATACAACCCTTTAGGGTCTCTAGTTTTACAAACTGCTAAAGGAGTGTCTATAAATATCTGAATAAAATTTTCTTTTTTTACAGTTAATTTAACAAGTTCACGGTCATTTTTGTAGGGTGAGATAAACGCTGAAAGAACTACCAAACCGCTTTCAATCATAAGGTTTGACACTTCTGCTATTCTTCTAATATTTTCTTTCCTATCTGCCGGAGAAAACGATAAATTACTATTCAAGCCCTTTCTTATAGTATCGCCATCTAATAAATAAGTACGGATTCTCATTTTATTTAGTTCTTTCTCAAGAGCGTTAGCAATGGTAGATTTTCCGGAGCCTGAAAGTCCAGTAAACCATACTAAAAAAGAACCATGGTTGTTTAACTGGGTTCGTTGTTTTTTTGAAACTGAAAACGGATGTGGAATTATATTTTCTTTCATTAACTTTTTTAATGTTTTAGTCCTAGAGGAATTTTTATCCATATTCTTTCATGAACGTAATAAAGTATAAATTTACTAATTAACTCCAATAAGGCAATAAAAAGAGCTATTTCATTAAAATCATTTAAAACTGCTCCTGATATTAAAAATGTAGTCGTTGTTGCAACAAATCTCCAAGAAATAGTTTTGAATAAAGATTGTTGTTTTGAAAATGTAAACGATTTAATAACTTTTAGCCAAACCCTTTCGTGCGCATAATAGATTAATAATTTAAGAAAAAACTCAATAACTCCAATTTTTATAGCATTTTCAACACTGCATTGATCCAACAAGCAAGTAATGATAAAAACTACTAGAAAAGTATCTGAAGTAGCTATAATACGCCAAGAAATCCCTTTAACAATACTCCTTACATGAGATTCATTAATCATAGGCTTGAATTAGATACTAAAAAATGTGGGTTCAATAAATTTTGTTTATTATATTTTAGGGGTTCATTAGTGGTTATATCGATCACACTTGCTCCTACAGCCTCACAAATAGCCTGACCCGCAGCCGTATCCCATTCCATTGTTGGAGCAAATCTTGGATAGATTTCTGCCCCGCCTTCTGCTATTAGACAAAATTTTAGAGAACTCCCTTTTGAAACAATTTTAGTTTTATTTGTCTTTTCAATTTTCAAAATATAGTTTTTGGTAGTTTCATTTAAATGAGACCTACTCCCAACAATTCTTAGAATATTATTTTGTTGTTGCGTGGGAAAAATCTCAACTGCTTTGTTAAATATATCGTCTATAGATAAAGTGTTAGTTGTTAATAGCACCTTGTATGACTTTGAACAATCCTCTGATGTAAAATACAAGGTTTTTGAAGCAGGGATGTAAATAACACCTAAAATAGGCTTACAATTTTCAATTAAGGCGATATTTACTGTAAACTCACCATTCCTTTTAATAAATTCTTTGGTACCATCCAAGGGATCAACAATCCAACATTGATTCCAGTTTTTTCTTTCTTCATAAGCTGAAATTTTATTTTCTTCGCTAATAATGGGAATTTTGGATTTAAGCAAGTGTCTATTTATTATTTCGTTTGCATTTTTATCAGCTAAGGTAAGCGGAGATTCATCTTTTTTGTAGGCAACATCAATCTTGTTTGAATAAACACTCATAATCGCATCTCCGGCCTCTAAAGAGGCAATAATAGCAATACTTAAAAGGTCTTTCATCTCGAAAAATTTAATATTCAAATTTACAAAAAACGAATCATTAATTTAATGACTTTTCTCAGTTAATGAATAAATAAAATTTAAAAAATCGTTTTTTTTGACTCCTAAAAATTTGCTTCATAAATAAATCCCAAAGAATTTTAATAACCTAGTATTTCAGTTATTTTTGCAATTCAATAAATTTATATTATGAAATACCTTTCTATATTAATTTCGACCTTTTTACTGTTTGCATGCAATTCAAAAAGTGACACCTACACTTTAAGTGGAAAAGCAATAGGTTTTGAAGACGGTACTAAAATAATCGTAAGTGAAGTAATAAATAACCAGCCAAAAGCCATAGATACTTTAATGGTACAATCAGAATCATTTTTAGGAGAATATCCAAATAGTGAGGCATTAACCTTAAACTTACTTCAAATAGAAAATGTAAAATCAACTATTTTGTATTTTCCAGAAAACATAAATTTGAAAGCAACTATTTATAAAGATAGTATCAAATCATCTTTTGTTAAAGGAGGAACTCAAAATGATTCCTACAGAGAATTTACTGACCAATTAAAGAGATTCAATAAAATTAAAAGTGAAAAAGCACAGTTGTTTAAGCAAGCTAGAAAAGAGCAAGACGGAATTCTTGCCCAAGACTTACAGCAAGAAATTAGTGACCTAGCAGTCCAGGAAAATGATTATAAAATTGATTTTGTTTCTAAAAATCCAAATTCATTATTTTCTGTTTTATTATTAACAGAATTAGTGAGTAAGAAAGAAATCTCAAGTGCAGATGCTACTAAAATAATTAATTCATACAGCCCAAAAATTGCAGCAACCCCAAGTTCTAAAGAATTAAGGAATACTATTGCTGCTATGAAAAAGGCAGAAGTAGGTGGATTAGCACCCGATTTTTCGGCACCAACTCCTACAGGGAAGCAGCTTGCCCTTAGTGAGGTTTTAGGAAAATATACGATTATTGATTTTTGGGCTTCTTGGTGTAAACCGTGCAGAAGAGAAAATCCGAATGTGGTAAACGTATACAATCAATACCACGACAAAGGGTTAAACATCATTAGTGTTTCATTAGACAAGGCAGGCCAAAAAGAACGGTGGCTAAAAGCTATTGAGACGGACCAAATGAACTGGGAACATGTTTCCAATTTAAAAGGATGGAACGAACCTATTGCAAAAATGTACAATGTACGGTCGATACCCGCTACTTTTTTATTGGATGAAAACGGTACTATTATTGCAAAAAATTTAAGAGGACCAGCGCTAGGTCAAAA
>ERZ1046740.1748-NODE-1748-length-14936-cov-6.484107_pt1 | contig 14936 bp, 12 predicted proteins | sample MGYA00383093_ERZ1046740 | MGnify/ENA primary metagenome ERZ1046740 (study PRJEB29581, sample SAMEA5548363) | metagenome | biome: marine; feature: coastal; material: water | depth 25 m | study: Short-term variability in the microbial, nano- and picoplankton... | reverse complement strand
AGGAGAAAAACATGAAAAAAAATATTAAATTAATCGCATCAGCTGTTATTACCGCAGGTCTGATTGCATCACCCGTAGCTTATGCCAAAGAAATTGTCATTAAGTTTTCACACGTAACCACTGAAGCCACACCTAAAGGTAAGGGCGCTATGCTATTTAAAAAATTAGTTGATGAGCGCTTAGGTGGGAAAGTTCGCGTTGAAGTCTACCCAAGCTCGCAACTATACGGCGATAAAGCAGTACTAAAGGCACTACTACTAAACGATGTGCAGCTAGCTGCCCCATCATTGTCTAAATTTAGCAAATACACTAAACAATGGGCATTATTTGACTTGCCTTTCTTATTTAAAAACCCACAAGCGCTAAACTGTTTTACAGACTCAGCTAAAGGTCAAGCATTATTAGGTGCTGCAGATAGAAAAGGTATTAAAGGCCTAGGTTATTGGCTTAATGGTATGAAGCAAATTTCTGCCAATCATCCATTAATTACACCTGAAGATGCCAAGGGGCTTAAGTTCCGTATTATGAGTTCAGACGTACTTAAAGCACAATTTGAAGCGGTTAATGCTAACCCACAGAAAATGGCCTTTTCAGAAGTTTATAATGCTCTAGCAACAGGCGTTATCGATGGTCAAGAAAACACTTGGTCAAATATTCGTTCGAAAAAATTCTTTGAAGTTCAAAAAGATACAACGATTTCAAACCATGGTGTTTTAGAGTATGCTTTAGTAACCAACAAGCGCTTCTGGAATGGATTACCTGCTGATATTCGCATGCAATTAGACCAAATTATTGCTGAAGTAACTGCTGAAGTAACTAAGTTTGCGCTTGATGCTGCAGAAAAGGATATGAAGACAGTTGCTGACTCTGGAAAAACTAACATCCACACACTAACAGATGCTCAAAAGCAACAATGGGTCGCTGCAATGAAACCGGTTTGGTCTCAGTTTGAAGATCAAGTAGGAAAAGATAATATTGCTGCTGTTCAACAGTGTAACGCTCAGAACTAAACTATAACTTGTAAAAGCAACTAACCTAGTTAGTTGCTTTTATTTAGAGTTCTTTACATAAGTACAAACTCTTAATAATTTGCACTTATGTAAAGAATCCTATTATTATGAATATAAATAAAACTTTAAATCACGTTGAAGAGTGGCTAATTACCTTGCTACTGATTGCAATGACACTAATAACTTTTTCTCAGGTTATTGCTCGATATATTTTTAATTCTGGTGCTGTTTGGGCATTAGAAGTCACTACCTATCTATTTGCATGGCTAGTTTTACTGGGAGCCTCTTATATTATTAAGTGTGGAGCCCACATTGCTGTAGATAGTGTGGTTAATTTATTTTCACAAAAATATCGCAAAATAATTACTTTATTTGCCATCTCAAGTTGTATGGTTTTTGTTGTTATTATGTTTATCGGTAGCTATGAATATGTGTCATTACTCAAAGATATCGAAGTTGAAATGGAAGATCTTCCAGTATTAGAATGGCAGGCAAAAATAATCTTACCTCTTGGCTTTGCATTAATGTTTTATCGTTTAACAGAAGTTATGATTGACGTGCTAAAAAATAAAACCACAACCATGCACTTTGACACTCATTCCAATGATTATCAAGAATAGGTATTTAGACTTATGATTATCTTTACCTTGTTTTTCATGCTCTTTGGTTTAATGGCTCTAGGTGTGCCCGTAGCCTTTTCATTGGGCTTATCCAGCGTCACTGTCATCTTACTATTTGGTGACGAATCTCTAGCCTCGCTTGCCGGACATTTATTTGGCTCAATGGAGCACTACACACTAATGGCTATTCCGTTTTTTATATTAGCCTCTTCGTTTTTATCCAAAGGTGGATCGGCACAACGTTTAGTTGATTTTGCCATTGCTAGTATTGGCTGGGTTAAAGGCGGCTTGCCAATGGCATCGGTACTAGCTTGTATGATGTTTGCTGCTGTTTCTGGTTCATCTCCTGCTACTGTTATTGCTATTGGTTCTATCGTTATTGCTGGCATGGTTAAAGAGGGCTATCCACAATCTTACGCCGCTGGCGTGATTAGCTCAGCAGGCACTATGGGCATTCTAATTCCACCTTCTATTGTTATGGTGGTTTATGCTGCTGCTACCGAGGTGTCTGTTGGTAGAATGTTTTTAGCCGGCGTTATTCCAGGGCTTATTATTGGATCCATGATGATGCTTGCCATTTACTTTACCGCTAGAGCAAAAAACTATCCAAGCGTACCTTTCAAAGGAATTAAAAACTTAGTAAGCTCATTTACTAAAGCATCTGGTGGTTTGTTCTTAGTGGTGATTATTATGGGTGGCATCTACGGCGGTATCTTTACCCCAACTGAAGCTGCTGCTGTCGCTGCTGTGTACGCCTTTATTCTGGGTGTATTTGTTTACAAAGATATTAAAATTTCAGAAATTTCAGCTGTTATTAAAGAGTCGTCAAAAACATCGATCATGCTGATGTTTATTATTGCTAATGCCATGCTGTTTGCCTTTGTACTAACTAATGAACGCATTCCACATGAAATTGCAGAAACTATCATTTCATTTGGCCTTCCTGTTTGGGGATTCTTGCTCATTGTCAATCTAGTGTTGTTAATTGCAGGCAACTTTATGGAGCCGTCAGCTGTATTGTTAATTATGGCGCCAATTCTATTCCCAATAGCCATGGAGCTTGGTGTTGACCCCATTCACTTAGGTATTATTATGGTGGTTAATATGGAAATTGGCATGCTTACACCGCCTGTAGGGCTTAATTTGTTTGTCACTTCTAGCATCACTGGCATGCCACTCATTGAAGTAATCAAGTCAACCTTGCCTTGGTTATTATTAATGCTTTTATTCTTAATGATGATTACCTTTATTCCACAAATTTCAACCTACTTACCTACCCTACTCATGGGGCCAGAGATAGTAGGCGGCTAAAGATGCACTCACTTGGAATAATTCCACAAAAAATATTATAATTTTTTAATTGTTTCTAACAATAATCAAGGGGGATGTATGAGTGATTATGTTGTTTGGCTAGATGAAGTTGGTATTACTGATGTAGAAAGTGTAGGTGGAAAAAATGCCTCTCTAGGAGAGATGATTAGCGCTTTATCCAGCAAAGGTATCCGAGTACCTGGTGGCTTTGCAACAACCGCCCACGCCTTCGAAGTATTTTTAGATCATAACAATCTAAAAACAAAAATCAACGAACTACTCAAAGACCTAGATCCTAATAACATCCAAATGCTAACCTCGGTTGGTTTAAAAATACGCAATTGGGTACAAGAATCCTCTTTTCCAGACGAATTGTATAATGACATTGTTAGCAACTATCGGCAACTGGAAAAAGAATTAGGACCAGCAGTCACATTTGCCATAAGATCTTCTGCAACTGCAGAGGACTTGCCCGAAGCCTCGTTCGCTGGACAACAAGAAACTTACCTAAATATACATGGCATTGATAACATACTTAGCGCCATTAAAAAGGTATTTGCATCACTTTATAACGATCGGGCCATTTCATATCGTGTACACCAAGGATTTGAACATTCGGAAGTGGCCTTATCTGTAGGCATTCAACAAATGGTTAGAAGTGATATTGGAGTCAGTGGTGTTATGTTTACTATTGACACTGAATCTGGGTTTGATGAAACCGTGTTTATTACCTCCGCTTATGGACTTGGCGAAACTGTTGTCCAAGGCTCAGTCAATCCTGATGAATTCTATGTGCACAAACCTACATTACAAGCCAAAAAATTAGCCATTCTTAGTCGTACATTGGGCTCTAAAGAGATCAAAATGACTTACGCAAATAATGATCTAAAAAACACTGTAACTATTGAATCCACCTCCAAGGATCAACAGCAACAATTTAGCTTGAATGATGATCAAATTCAAGAATTGGCTCAATACGCTATAACTATCGAGCAACACTACCAAAGGCCAATGGATATTGAATGGGCTCTCGATGGCGGCAATCATAAACTTTATATTGTTCAAGCGCGACCAGAAACTGTAAAAAGTAGAGAAAATACTTCACACACGATAGACAGATATAAATTAACACAGAAATCATCTGTATTAATCGAAGGCAGATCTATTGGTCAAAAAATTGGGCACGGTCTTGCGCGTGTTATTAGTAATATTTCTGAAATGGATCAGGTGCAAGAAGGTGATATTTTGGTCACTGATATGACCGACCCAGACTGGGAGCCAGTAATGAAACGCGCATCTGCTATTATTACCAATCGTGGGGGGCGCACTTGTCATGCTGCCATTATTGCTCGCGAACTAGGTGTACCCGCTATTGTGGGCACTGGCAATGCAACAGAAATATTAACCAATCAAGCTCCTATTACAGCATCTTGCGCACAAGGTGATACAGGCTACGTATATGAAGGTATGCTGAATTTTGAACACACACAATTGTCTATTGATACATTGCCCGAAATTTCAACCAAAATTATGATGAATGTTGGCAATCCAAGTAGAGCGTTTGATTTCGCTAGAATACCTAATGCTGGGGTTGGATTAGCGCGTTTAGAATTTATTATTAACACCACTATTGGCATTCATCCAAAAGCATTATTGGAATTTGACCAATTGCCTTGCGACATGCAAGAAGAAATTCAACAAAGATCAGCAGGCTATAACTCTCCTCTTGAATTTTATGTGGGCAAGCTCACTGAAGGTATTGCCACTATCGCTGCTTCATTTTCTAAAAATCCTGTTATTATCAGAATGTCAGATTTTAAATCCAACGAATATGCCAATCTATATGCGGGCACAAGATACGAGCCTACCGAGGAAAACCCTATGATTGGCTTTAGAGGAACGGCCAGATATCTATCAGAAGATTTTAAATCTTGCTTTGAGCTCGAATGTCAAGCACTTAAAAAGGCTAGAGAAGAAATGGGGTTGACCAATATAGAAATCATGATTCCGTTTGTCAGAACCTTGAGTGAAGCCAGACAAGTAATCGAACTCCTAAAAATCAATGGATTAGAGCGTGGTGTCAATGGGCTTCGAGTGATTATGATGTGTGAGCTGCCCTCAAACGCTATACTTGCCGATGAATTCTTGCAATATTTTGACGGCTTCTCTATCGGCTCAAACGACATGACGCAACTAACCCTAGGGATGGATCGTGATTCGGGCATTATTGCTGATGGATTTGACGAACAAGATCCTGCTGTTAAAAAAATGATATCCATGGCGATCACAGCCTGTCATGCGCAAAATAAATACATTGGCATTTGCGGTCAAGGCCCTTCCGATCATCCAGATTTTGCGCAATGGCTACTAAAACAAAAAATTACCAGTATTTCTCTCAATCCAGATACGGTTATAAAAACATGGTCATATCTTGGTCAATAAAAACAGGGCCGTCTTCTTTATTTCTGACCGTACAGGCATTACGGCAGAAGCTCTAGGCAGTAGCCTTCTCAGCCAATTTGAAAGTTTAGATTTCACTAAAACCCATTTATCCTTCATTGATACATTGGACAAGGCTAGTGACGCTGTTGAAAAAGTTAATAACGCCTCTTTGGAAACAGGCGAACAGGCACTAGTATTCAGTACTCAAATTGATAATGAATTTCGAGCAATGTTATCTAAGAGTAATTGTGTATTTTTTGATTTTTTTGATACTTTTATCTCAAAAATGGAGTACTCATTAGACTTAAAGTCTTCACACGCTGCTGGACGATCACACGGCGTAAATTACAACAGTAATTATTCTGACAGAATAAGTAGCATTAACTTTGCCCTAGGCAGTGATGACGGATTAGGCTCTAAAAACTATGAGAATGCCGACCTCATCCTTATTGGTGTATCTCGTTCTGGCAAAACACCTAACTGCTTATTTATGGCATTACAATACGGTATCAATGCAGCAAACTATCCACTCATCGATCAAGATTTAGAAAACACACAGCTACCTAAAAGCTTGCAACAATACAAGCACAAACTATTTGGACTAACTATTAATCCCACTCGCCTACAAAAAATCAGAGATAAGCGTAGAGGTAATAGTAATTATTCTTCATTAAGACAATGTCAAAATGAGGTAAAGCGTGCAGAAGATTTATACTATGCTAACCACATTCCTTTTATAGATGTTACGCAAACCTCTATTGAAGAAATCAGTACCAAAATTATCAACAAGCTATCGTTAAGATAGCAACCATCTAAACCTACTAATTTTAAAAAACACCTTTTTTTACGCACAAAATAAGCGTTTTTTAACCTAAGCCAATCACCTGAAACCTTTTTAATATTTATGTTTTAAGAGGCCTTACCATTTCCTAATATTTTTTAAATTTAATATAAAGTGTTTAAAAGTGGAATAAAGTGGTATAAAATGTTTATTTATAACTACTTGAGGAGAGTTATAAAAAATGAAAATCAATCAACTTTAAGGGAGAGAAATATGGATATATTACTACAAACTTTCATCTACACATCAGCAGCAGTTATCCTTTCATTAGGCTTTGCAACTATTGTTTAAACCAATACAAATATGTTCAGAGGGGTACACAATCTAAGTGTTGATGCAAAAGGGCGAATAAAAGTTCCAACGCGTCACCAGGCACAAATTGATAAAATTTGTGAAGGACAAATGGTGCTAAGTATTCACCCCGATGATAACTGCTTATTGCTATATCCATTAAAAGATTGGCAGATTCTAGAAGAGAAAGTTAGTGCTCTGCCCTCTTTAAATATCCACACCAAACGCTTAAAGCGCAAACTAATTGGTCACGCTACCGATTGCGAGCTGGATAAGGCGGCACGCATTTTAATTCCCGGCGCACTAAGAGACTACGCAAAAATTGGTAAAAAAATTATCATGAGTGGTCAAGGTAAAAACTTCGAGCTTTGGGATGAAGATGCTTGGAATAAGCAACTTAGTAGTTTAGATGCGCTAAGTAAAAAAGAAGACATTCCAGCCGAGGTTTCTCAGCTGTCATTATGACTTCTAATCATCACCAATCTGTGATGTTTGATGAATCAATCGATGCACTAAATTTAATTAACGACGGAATTTATATCGACGCCACTTTTGGTCGTGGTGGTCATTCTCAAGGTATTTTAGATCGACTAGGTGACAAAGCTCAATTGATTGCTTTTGACCAAGATTTGAGTGCCATTGAATACGCTGAAAATAAATTTAACGATCCCCGTCTAACTTTAATTCATAGCCCCTTCTCGAAAATGCACAACGTGATTAATGAGCTGAGGTTGGATGGAAAGATAAATGGTATTTTAATGGACCTGGGTGTCTCTTCACCACAACTAGATAATGCTGATCGAGGCTTTAGTTTTAATGCGGAAGGCCCTCTAGATATGCGCATGAACCAGACTGATGGCTTGAGCGCTGCACAGTGGTTGGCGCAAGCTGATGAAGAAGAAATTGCTAATGTTATTTATCAATTTGGTGATGAAAAAAAATCACGTCACATTGCTTCTCGAATTAAAAAATTTCAACTAGAGCAACCATTAGAAACCACGCTACAACTAGCCAATATTGTTAGTGAAGTAGTTAGAGGTCAAAAAAAGAAACATCCAGCAACACGCACTTTTCAAGCAATTCGTATTTTTATTAATCAAGAGCTTAAACAACTTAGTGAAACACTTGAACACTCAAAACAGATACTAGCACCCAAAGGACGTTTGTCTATTATCAGCTTTCATTCAATTGAAGATCGTATTGTGAAACGCTTTATTCAAAAAAATTCTCGACAAAAATCCCTGCCTAAAGGTTTGCCCATATTTGACCAAGCAATAGAAGAAATGCCTTTTAAAGATCTGGGTAAAAAATTTGCCAGCAAAGAAGAAGTTCAACATAACAAACGTTCGCGAAGCGCCATTTTGCGAGTGGCTAGCAAAAACTAACCGTGCCCTTCCCTATTAACAATACCAAGCTTAATCTAATATTATTAGTTAGTATTATTGGTCTAAGTATTCTAAGTATTTCTTGGCATCATCAAACTTACACACTATATAAAAAAATCAAGCGAGAAAGTAATAACAACCATCAAATAGTTGCACTTAACAAGCAGCTACTAAGTGAGCACTCACAAGTGATGAGTGGAGAAGAAATCAAAGAAGTAGCCCTAATTAATCTCAACATGAAAGAAGTTGAAGAAAAAGATATGGGCAAATGGTACAAAGGTAGGATTTCACTATGAAAACCACCTTATTCAACACCTTATTGAAGAAAAAAAGCCTGCCTAAGCTTGCAAAAGTTCAAGGATATTGGCAGCGTCAAGGATTTGTTAAATTTATATTTGTTGGCTTCTTTACGGCATTTTCTTATTATGCTATTTCAGTATCAGATTCTAACAATCAAGCGCAGTCTATCCAAGATAGAGCTCACAAACAAGCCAACAGTACACAGACAAATACTGCCAGAAGAGGTGACATTCTAGATAGAAATGGGCATATTGTAGCCAGCTCTAGACTACTTAAACAGGTCATACTTGATCCCAGCCTTATCCAGTTAGAATTTATTCCAAAATTAGCAGAGGCTCTAGAAATAGAGGAGCAAAAATTAGGCGAATTATTAGCTAAAAAAAGAAAGATAGGTTCACGCTACCTACCTATTAAGAAAAATCTTACACTAACCGATCCAATTCTAGATAAGCTCAAATCTTTAAAAAAGCTAAGAATCAAAGTCTGTAAAAATAAAGAAATTACTACCAAAATTAGTTTAATTGATCAAGCACTTAATATACTTCATTGGCAATCTGTCGTGGGAGAGAGAAAGAGTATCAGTAAATGTCGAAAAGAAAGAATTGGGCAGGCACTTGTGCTTCAGCAAGATACGCAGCGCTATTATCCAAAATCAGCCTCAATGGCGCCACTACTCGGACGCGTTAATGCAGATAATAAAGGTGGATCTGGCATTGAAAGTGAATTTGAAAATGTATTAGCAGGGGAAGATGGTAAGGCACATTTAAATTTTACAACTAGCCCCAATAAAGCTTATTTCAATCCACAAATCGATAGTAAGTTAAATCATGGAGAAAATATTGAATTAACGATTGACACTGACATTCAGTATCATGCCTATGCAGCAATTAAAAAATCCGTATTAAAACACGAGGCAGACTCAGGCTCTGCCATTATCTTGGCACCCAATGGAGAAGTGCTAGCAATGGTTAATTATCCTGCTGATGACCCTAATGATAACAGTCTTTACAATCCAAGCCATTATCGTAATCGAGTACTATCTGATAAAGTTGAGCCGGGCTCAACCATGAAGCCCTTCACTATGCTATTAGCTCTAGATCAAGGGAAAATCAGCGCCGAAGATGATGAGTTAATTGATGTTAGTAAATCCATTGGCCATCTAAAGACAAACAAAGAGGTTAGAAAGTACGGTGATGCTATTACAGTTAAAAAAATTCTACAAAAATCTCATAATCTCGGCACCGTCAATGTTTCTGAGCGTCTTAGTAAAGAGGATATGTACAACACTTGGAATAAACTTGGGTTCGGTCGCTCGCTAGGACTTATACCTAGTATTGAAAATTCTGGCTCTCTTAGGCACTTCTCTTCTTGGGGGTTGTCAGATAAACGCACTCTTTCTTTTGGTCACGGACCAATGGAGACTAATTTAGCGCAATTGGCAAGAGCCTACCTAGTGTTTTCTAATGAAGGCGCTATTCCCTCTCTAAAATTAATCAAGAATATGCCTAGCTACGAACAAAATACACAAGTTTTTAGTAAAGCAGCTACCGATAAAATTGCCACCTTGCTAGATGCAGTTGCCTCGTGGAAAGGTTCTGGCTATCGCGCTCGAATTAAAGGTTATGATATTGCTGGAAAAACTGGCACTGCTGAAATGGTGGTGGATGGAAAATATCATAAAAAAGGCGCTAAACGAACCTTTTTTACAGGATTTGTTCCAGTCAAAAATCCAAAATACATTATGGCTGTTAGATTAGATTACCCTAAAAAATGCTATGTTTACAAAAGACCGGATCTTAAAAATAGTTGCGAAGGATCAAACTCTGCGGCCATGGTTTTTAGCGACACCATGAAAAATATTCTCACTAACGATGACTCAATTAAACTAAGTTTAAGTAACTAAGTTTTTCGCTTGCTTTTTAAAATACCCTGCATGATTTCTTGCTGCTCTTCAAGTGTATGTGCATGATGAATAGAGGCTTTTATTTGTTCGCCATCTTGCTGCTTTTCAATGGTGTTTAGAATGGACAAAAACTCTTCTCTGGCTTGAACTTCGCTCAAATGTGGTTCCAATTCACAAAGCTGATTAAGCCTGTTAAAAACTCCCAATTTGTTTTCAAATGGTTTGATCAAATCTGATTGAGTAATATCATCATCAATTTGAGCCGACCTAACTAACTCCAATAAAACTTGGGAATTCTCAATTGAACGAACCCGAACCTCAACAGTTGCATCAGCCAAAGTTGGATAATTAAGCACTAGGGTAATCATCTTAGACATTAGTGCTTTCATATTTGTGCGCTTTACAATGGGCGCAGGATCGGGCTGAGAATATTCTGAAAAATCTTGATAATCCATCTCAACAGGCTCTTCATAATCATTGCCAGCGTCAAAATGAATAGGTGGCGACTCCTGAGATTGGGGTTTTTGCTGATCAAAAACAACCAAAACTTGCTCAATACTCTGGCCAACCATTTGCGCCACACCTTCAATTAACTGCTGTTGATAAACTTCATAATTAACTGATTTAATCAATTCTGAGACCTTTTCTAAAAATAATGTCTTACCCTCAATTGTGTCAAAATCTACTTCAGATTTAACATGATCAAACAGAAATTTAGATAACGGCTGAGCTTTGCCAATACGCTTCTCAAATGCTTTGGCAGATTCCTTCTTAACCAAAGTATCCGGATCTTCACCATCTGGCAAAAATAAAAATTTAAGTGTTATGCCCGATTTAACCATTGGCAAAGCGATTTTTAACGCCTTCCAGGCTGCAGATCGACCCGCATCATCACCATCAAAACAAAAAACTATCACATTCGTGGTGCGCATTAATATTTGCAAATGTTCTGGTGTGGTTGCTGTGCCCAAAGTCGCTACAACTTTGGTAACGCCTGCCTGATGTAGCGCCACTACATCCATATAACCTTCAACCACCAAGATGTAATCCATTGATCTGGAATATTTACGCGCATGGTGCAAGCCATATAACTCTCTAGATTTAGAGAAAATAACACTTTCAGACGAATTTAAATATTTTGCTTTAGCGTCACGATCAAACGCCCTGCCACCAAAAGCGATAACATTACCCTTGGTATTATGAATAGGAAACATTAGCCGATCACGAAAAAAATCATAATCACCATATTGCCCTTCTTTAAGTAGTCCCAGTGTTTTTAAGTCAATAATGTCCTGTTCGTTATCTTCAAAATTTAGTAGTAAGTCTTTATTGCTTGGCGTTGCAAAGCCTAATCCAAAACGCTTAGCAATCTCACCGCTAATACCTCTAGCTTTAGCATAACTAACAGCTTTATCTTTAGCGGGAGAACTGCGCAATTGTGCAGTATAAAATTCGCCAACTTTTTTAGATAACAAGCGATAACGCTCAAATCTCGGATCGACGGGTTTGGAATTCGAATCATATTCAATGGTCAATCCAAATTCACTTGCAATCGTTTCTATTGCTTCAACAAAATCCAAGTTATCAAATTTTTGGATAAAACTAATAGCACCGCCACTCTCACCACACTTAAAACAATGATAAAATTGCTTGTGAGCATTAACAGAAAAGTTGCGATTTTTACCACCATGAAATGGGCAAGGAGCGCGATAATCACTGCCAGATTTTTTAAGTGGTACGCGTTTATTGACCAAATCAACAATGTCGATTTGGTTTGGAAGATCATCAATAAAGCTCTGACTAATATAAGGCATAAATCGTATTTTAATGAATAATCAAAAATTTTATCATCCTAAATTTCTGCCAACTTGGCTGTTGATCGGTTTAATGAAATTAGGCGCTAGACTACCTTTTAAAGTTCAAGTTGCCTTAGGAAAAGTTATTGGATCAGCAATCTACCCACTATTAAGCCGATTTAGAAAAATTGCCTTTATCAATATATCTCATTGCTTTCCTAATAAAACAAAAACTGAAATTGAGGCTTTAGTAAAGCAAAATTTTAAATCAATCGGTATTTCTATTTTTGAAACAGCCAATGCTTATTTTGCAACAGATGACAAAGTTAAATCAATGCTTAACATTAATAACGAGCATTATTTAACAGATGCTATTAATAAGGATCAAAGCATTATTTTGTTTACAGCACATTTTATGCCGCTTATGCTAGGCTCACGCGCACTACTATTAAAGCATAATATTGCTAATATTTACCGACCACAAAACAATATTTTATTTGACAAGGTTATGCGTCAAAGTTTTATTAATCAGGGTGCGGTTATGATCAAAACCAAAGATACGCGATCTATGCTTAAAGCCATTAAAAATAAACTACCTATTTGGTACGCGCCTGATCAAGATCTTGGCCCAGAGAAATGCGTATTTGCACCTTTTTTCAATATTCAAACAGCGACCGTTTCCGCCACAGCGCGCCTAGCTAAAGGCGACAATACAGTCGTTATTCCTTACTTTTTTATTAGGACTGAATCAGGCTATAGCATGAGCTTTGAGCCACCTATTGAAAACTACCCTAATGATGATGCTAGTATTAGCGCTGGCATTACGAATAAACTATTAGAAGCGCAAATTCTTAAAAATCCTGAACAATATTTATGGATTCACAAACGCTTCAAAACTCGCCCTAAAGGTGAGCGTGAATTTTATTAACTTATTTGAATTAAATTTTAGAACAATTAATCAAATTAGCGTATAATTAACCCTTTATTATTTTAAATTTTAGAATTATTTATTATGTCAATTGATACACAAGCAATTATCAAAGAGTACCAAACTGCAGAAGGTGATACAGGCTCTACTAACGTACAAGTCGCTTTATTAACGGCTCGCATTAAACATTTAACTGAGCATTTTCAAACACATAATAAAGACCACCACTCAAGAAGAGGTCTTTTACGTTTAGTTTCTCAGCGTAAAAAATTACTAACTTACCTTAGAGGTACAAACGTAACTGCATACTCTGATTTAATTTCACGTTTAGGTCTAAGAAAATAATTAATTTTATTTTGACAAAAGCCCCGTTTGGGGCTTTTTTTATGTCTACTCAATAGTAAAATTAGCATCATGGAGCTTTCACCTACCTACCAAAAAATTGACGATTTATTAGATCGATCAAAAGTACTAGCTACTCATTTAGAGCTTGAGGAAAAGCAAGGTCGCCTGGAAGAAGTGCTACTAGAAATGGAAAATCCTGATATCTGGTCAAACCCAGATGAAGCGCAGGCCTTAAGTCAAGAAAAAATAAAACTAGAAAATATTTGTCAAGCATTTAATCGAGCAAATGACATTCTTTCAGATGCTAGCGAACTACTCGATATGGCGCAAGTTGAAAACGATGAAGAAACTGCAGATAGCGTCAAAGAAGATCTTAACTCTATTGAAGAGTCAATTGCCAAGCTAGAATTTGAGCGCATGTTTAGTGGCGATTTAGATGCCAATTCAGCCTACTTAGATATTCAATCAGGATCAGGTGGAACGGAAGCTCAAGATTGGGCAGAAATGGTTCTTCGTATGTACTTACGCTGGGGTGAAAAACACAAGTTCAATGTTAAATTAATGGAAGCCTCTGCTGGTGAAGTTGCAGGCATTAAATCAGCAACGATCCACTTAGAGGGTGAGTACGCTTACGGCTGGCTTCGAAGCGAAATCGGCATTCATCGACTGGTTAGAAAATCACCTTTTAATGCTAATGGAAAGCGACATACTTCTTTTTGCTCAGTATTTGTCTCCCCTGAGGTTGATGACAACATAGACATTGAAATTAATAAAGCAGATATTCGTATTGATACCTATCGCGCTAGTGGCGCAGGTGGCCAGCACGTTAATAAAACAGACTCCGCTGTACGCATTACCCACTTACCAACTAATACCGTTGTACAATGTCAGGATGGTCGCTCACAGCACGCTAACAAAGATCAGGCAATGAAGCAACTTAAATCCAAGCTGTATGAACTTGAAATGCAGAAACGCAATAGTGAAAACCAAGAGTTAGAAGATGCAAAATCTGATATTGGCTGGGGGCATCAAATTCGCTCTTACGTGCTTGACCAGTCACGCATCAAAGACTTGAGAACCGGGGTTGAATCAACTAACACTGGCGACGTACTTGATGGGAATTTAGATAAATTTATTAAAGCCAGCCTTAAAGCCGGCTATTAGGAGAAATAACATGGCAACACATTATGACATGATTGCAATCGGTGCCGGATCTGGCGGACTATCAGCAGTAGAAAGAGCTTCAGAATATGGCAAAAAGTGTGCTGTTATCGAGGTTAAAACTATTGGTGGCACTTGTGTTAATGTTGGCTGCGTCCCTAAAAAAGTAATGTGGTTTGCTGCCAATACTGCAACACAAATTAACAGCGCCAAAGGCTTTGGCTTTGATGTTGATTTAAAAAGCTTTTCATGGAAAACATTAAAAGAAGGACGAGAGAATTATATTAACGGCATTACTAGTTGGTACGATGGCTATCTAGAGGATTTAGGCATTGATTATATTCACGGCTTTGGCCAGCTTGTTGATAAAAATACTGTTTCTGTTAATGGAGCACACTATACAGCAGACCATATTGTTCTATCTCCAGGAGGTGAGCCTACTGTTCCTCATATTGAGGGAGCTGAACATGGTATAACCTCAGATGGATTTTTTGAACTAGAAGAACTGCCTAAAAAAGTAGCAGTAATTGGTGGAGGCTATATTGGTGTAGAGCTTGCTGGTGTACTAAACGCTTTAGGCTCAACAGTGGAAATATTCGGTAG
>ERZ1046740.1743-NODE-1743-length-14958-cov-6.036570_pt1 | contig 14958 bp, 12 predicted proteins | sample MGYA00383093_ERZ1046740 | MGnify/ENA primary metagenome ERZ1046740 (study PRJEB29581, sample SAMEA5548363) | metagenome | biome: marine; feature: coastal; material: water | depth 25 m | study: Short-term variability in the microbial, nano- and picoplankton... | reverse complement strand
AACTCGTTATATCCAAAGTAAACATACTGTTTATCCGATTTATTTTCCGGATAAACCAAGGTTTCACTACTTTTTATCAGAACCAATAGGTATGTTTAATTTGAATTTTTTTTCTTTTTTTTACTGCTCTAAAATACAATTTAATTTTTTGTTTCCTAATGTAATGCCCTAACTTTTATATCTATACCACAATAGTTGTGTAACTATGCGCATAAATGTTGTCATTTACACCAGCTTTAACAACAAAGCTCAGTAACTTGTAACAAAAAATACTACTATTTTTTATGTAAAAATAGTAGTATTTACTATAAAATATAGTAGTATAAATTTGAAAATAATCTAGTATTTTTAACTACTTTTGGTTTGTTGTAGTTATTTATAAAGTATAATCAAAGATACAAAAAATAACCCTTCAGTAATAAATTTTAACGCTAAAAATATTTTAATTGCTATGGCTATCAGACACCGAATTACAAAACAAAGTAACACTTATATTAGTAAGTTTTATTTATAACACATTCTTGTCTCAAAAAATATTGTTTTTTTTTTAATTTTTAACACAGCATTTTTTTGAAACAAGTATCAATTGTATATTTTAATCATTCAGGTTTTTTATACCCTTTGCTTATAATACTATTCTAAAATACCAAAACAAACTTTTGTTGTAACTCTGTATTCTACAATAAAATTATCTTTAACAGTAACCTGCATGTCTTGCACATAAACAGACTTAATGTTTTTTACTGATTTTGATGCTTCATTAATAACATTTTGAACAGCTTCTTCAAAACTAACTTTTGAGTTCCCTAACACTTCTATAACTTTTAAAACAGCCATAATAATTGGTTTTTATAATTAATAATAAATGAAATTAACTTGTGTTAAGTACTAATCAAATGATATTGCTCACTATTTAATAAAATATGCAGTTTTTTATACTTGGTGTTACTCAATATTTAAATAATGCATTTAAAATTTTGCCGTGCTCCGGCATATCTTCAGCATCTAACAGGTACACTTCTCCCCCTTTAAAAACAGTATTTACAGATGCTAAATTAATAAGTGAACCATTTTGAATTTCCTTTTTATCGTTCAAAATTAAATGCCTGTTTTCTGTATTATAAACACCAAACAAATCGGTATTTTTAGACACAAAAAGCGTGTCAATTTTACCGTCAACTGCAGCTGGAATAATTTCATTAATTTGATAGGAAACTTTTGGTGTATTATACATTTCAGTAAATTGATTTAATTTGGCTTTTTTAGTTTTTTCAAAGTAGTTTTGTATTAATTCCCATGACTCCTTGTGAAGTATGGATTTATTTTTAAATTCAGGATCTCCACTAATATTTTTTATATATAAATTTGTATATGTATTTACTTGTTTGTAGGTATCAAATAACCGATTTACGCACGCTACTACTAATGGAGCGCTTTTATTTTTAAGTGCTTGCTTAATACCTTTATCTATGGCTCTAAAAAAAGTAAACAGTTCCTTTTTTTCGTCATCTTTCCCCTCTCCATGTCCGTGAAAAGCACCTGAGCTGAAAATATTATGACCAGTTCTAAACTGCAGCATTTTTTGCCTAAAATCAAATCCAACAGCTTTTTCTAATTTATTTGGAGCAAAACTTTTAATATTCAAATCAGTCAGGCCATATTTTGAAGCTTCGTAAAATTTTACATAATCCTGGCTTAATTCTAATAAATAATAAATAGTTGTATTATAATACAAAGGAATTAAGGGTGTTACATAAAAATTACTAGCTACATATATTTTAGTTTTAAATGATATTGGAAGCGTGTAGTAACTTAGCCCTTTTTGGTCTAAAAAAATAGCCAAACCCTTCGAAGGATTTCTCCATAATTCTATATTGGCAATTAGTTTTTCAATTGGTTTTAAATAATTTACAATTTCTTCATCACATATTTGATATGTAGTAAGTAATTTACGCACATTGGTTAAACATTTTTTTAAGTTAGCTTGCGCCAAATGTTCATTTTGTTCCTTTCCTTTTTTATGCATGGGCAAATATATTGTAACACAGCGCTTACCGTGCTTTTTCGCTAAAATTTCAAATTTTTCTCTTGGTAACGGATGAATATTAGAAGTATACATATCATATTGTTTTTTTTAAAAATAACACCTAGTTGAAAAATATGAAATGATATGAATCAATACTAACAACACAATTAGCTTAAAATATTTTAGCTTCATACGTCTAATTTTAAATTGTGATTCAAGTAGTTATTGATATATATCATTAGCTATAATTGATACAAATCATAACTAAAAACGCTCTTTATTTCTAAATTTATAACCGAAACTTACTATCATGAAAAAATTTATTATTCTAATTAGTTTATTTACATTCTCAGCCTGCTCTACTACACATTTTGTTGATAGCTGGAAAAATCCTGAAATAACTGTTTTCAACCCAGAAAAAGTTATGGTTGTTGGAATAACTGATAACTTAACTGCCCGAACAATTTTTGAAGAAGAATTAACACGTGCTTTTAAAAATAGAGTAATAAATACAGCAGAAAGTACTTCTATTTTAAACGAAAATTTCACAAGTTCTAAAAAAAGTGAAAAGGAAATTGATAAAATGATTCAATATATATCTCAACAAGGGTTTGATGCTATTGTTATTACCTCTGTTAAAGGAGTTGAAAAGAGAAGGAATTACTATAATAATTATAACACATTTGGTTGGCGCTGGTCAAAATTTGGAAGTTATTATTACTGGTATCAAGACATTTATTTTACTCCAAACTATTACGACGAATACAAAGTGTACCACGTTGAAACTTCTATTTATAATATAAATAAAGACGATAGTAAATCACTTGTTTGGGTTGGTGCTTTAGATTTGATAAATCCTAAAACAATCACAGGAACAATAAATGATTATGTTACAAGAATAATTAAACAGCTTGAACACGAGAACATTATTAAAAAACTGAAGTATTAATTTCATGAATAACAATTAATTATGTCAAAATCAACTACAATTGCATTTTATTTTATGATAGGAAAAATTGCAAGACGCATGTTTTTTTTATGGTTTTTACTACTTATAACTATCTCTTGGAGTCAATCTAACAAAACTGTAATTAAAAAATATGATAATGCTTATGACAAAATAGTCAAAAAACACGTTCCATTTAATAAAAATAACAAAAACGAATTGTACAAGTCAATGGATTTGCTTCCAAGAATGATTTGGGGAAAACTAAAAATGAAGTTAATTTTTAAAAAGAAAAGTAAGCTTAACAATATTGCATATTTAATTGCCTTTTATGATTTAAATAAAGACAAAGTTTCCGATCAGTTTGTACTTCAAACAAAAGAAGGAAAAGTACTAAATCAAGAATTTGGTTTTATCTATGACTTAAATAATGATGAAAAAATAGATTATATTATTTATAATGGAGGGTCAATAATAACTATTGATAATGCTATCTACTATTATTTTTATCATTGGATTGATACAGATTATAACGGCAAAATTGATACTGTAGTTTTTAACAACGTTCTTTTTTCTGATGAATCAAGGCTTAATTCAAATAATACCTTATGGATAATGGATAGTGATAAAAATGGTAAACCTGATGTGGTGAATTTTCTAAATACAAAAATTGGAAACACTACCCCTATCAAAGCTTTTGAAGGAATTTGGAGTTATAAAACAATTTCCAAAAGAACAGAAAGTGTCAACTCAAACAATGCCCAATTTTTTGATCCATTCAGTGAATTTTTAATCGAAATAAATAGATTATTAAACCTTTAAATATACTAATTTAAGCTAAACTTAATTTATGTTTTTCTGCTTTGTATGTGTTTCCTATGCCTTTTAATAAGGCATCTGGATTAAAAGAAATACTATCAATTCCTTTTGTTACCAAAAACTCAGCAAAATCAGGAAAATCACTTGGAGCCTGGCCGCAGAAACCTATTTTTGTATTTGTTTTATGTGCTTTTTCAATAGCCATTTCAATCATAATTTTTGCGGCTTTGTTGTTTTCATCAAAAAGTTCGTTCATAATTTCTGAATCTCTATCAACTCCTAAGGTTAATTGTGTTAAATCATTTGATCCAATTGAAAATCCGTCAAATACTTCTGCAAATTCTTCTGCTAAAAGTACATTGCTTGGAATTTCAACCATGGCATAAATCTCTAACCCGTTTCTTCGTTGTTCCAGGCCATATTCGGCCATAATTTTAATGGTTTTTTTACCTTCCTCTACAGTTCGACAAAACGGAATCATTACTTTTAAATTGGTAAGTCCCATTTCATCTCTTATTTTTTTAATTGCTTTGCATTCCAAGCCAAAACCATCTTTATACAAATTGTTGTAATATCTAGATGCACCTCTAAATCCAAGCATCGGATTTTCTTCTTCAGGTTCAAATTGCTTCCCTCCTATTAAATTTGCATATTCGTTGGTTTTAAAATCACTCATTCTAACAATAACTTCTTTTGGGTAAAATGCTGCAGCAATTGTTGCAATACCTTGTGATAGTTTATCAACAAAATATTCTTCTTTAGTTGCATAATTTGAGGTAAGATTTTCAATTTCTTTTTTAGCAGCTTCATCAGTTAGTTCATCAAATTTAATCAACGCCATTGGATGTATTTTTACCATATGCGTAATAATAAACTCCATACGCAATAAGCCTACTCCATTGTTTAAATAAAACGAAAGTTGAAAGGCTTTATCGGGGTCAGCTAAAATCATTTTCATTTCTGTTTTTGGCATTTTAATGTTTGAAAAATCAATTTGATTTATTTTATACTCAAGATTTCCTTTAAAAATACACCCTGTTTTACCTTCAGCACAAGAAATAGTTATCATATGCCCATCAGCAATTATTTGGGTAGCATTGCCACAACCTACAACAGCCGGAACTCCCAGTTCTCGTGCCACAATTGAAGCATGACTGGTACGACCGCCTTTATTGGTAATTATGCCGCCTGAAAGTTTAAGTATTGGGTCCCAATCGGGTGTTATAGTATCGGTTACTATTATTTCCCCTTTTTTTAAGTGCTTGGCATCTTTGGGTGAATTTAAAACTCTTGCTGTACCTGCTACAATTTTTGATCCAACAGCATTGCCCTTACTTAGTATTTCACTCTTATCTAGTAACTTATATTCAAAAAATACATTTTTATTTTTTGAATAATGTACCGTTTCAGGCCTTGCCTGTGTTATAAATAATTTATTGGTAAGTCCATCTTTTGCCCATTCAATATCCATTGCTTTTTGATAGTGTTCTTCAATAATTAAAGCCCATTTTGCGAGTATATGAATTTCTTTATCCAACAATACAAATTGTTGTTGCTTTACCAAAGGTGTTTCAATATTAATTAATGAAGTGTGATTGTTAGATTCAGCATAAATTAAGGTTTTTGCCTTATCACCTTTTTTTTTCTGAACTATGGCATTTTTTTCTTTTTTAAGTGTAGGTTTGAATACATAAAATTCATCGGGGGTTACAGTTCCCTGCACAATATTTTCGCCCAATCCCCATACTCCTGAAAGTAAAATAATATTTTCAAATCCAGATTCAGGTTCAAGTGTAAACCCCACTCCTGAACAACCTTTGTCTGAACGTACCATTTTTTGTATACCTACGCACAGTGCTATATCCTGGTGATTAAATCCTTTATCTTCTCTATATTTAATAGCACGATGTGTATATAATGAAGCAAAACATTTTTTTACCGCATCCAACACCTTTTCTTCTCCTTTTATATTTAAATACGTATCATGCTGTCCGGCAAAACTTGCTTGTGGCAAATCTTCGGCAGTTGCGCTACTTCTAACAGCAACTTCAAAATACTCACCATCACATAAGTATTTGTATGCATTAATAATGGCTTTTGAAAATGCTTTTGAAAATAATCCTTTTAGTATTTTATCACGAGCCTGTTGCCCTACAGTACTCAAATTTGAATAGTTTTTTTTGTTAAGTTTATTTAAAATTTTCTTTAGCTCGGTTTGTAAATTGTTTTCTTTTAAAAACTGATTAAAAGCAAATGAAGTGGTTGCAAATCCGTTGGGTACTGAAACTCCTTTTTCAACTAACTCATTATACATTTCTCCTAATGAGGCATTTTTACCTCCTACAACAGGTATATCTTTAATACCTATTTCATCAAATTTTTTTATAAATGATTTCATTGTTAACAATTTTAATAATTTTTTTCATTAAAACTAAGTAATGGAACTTGCCCGTAAGTTTCCATTTTCTTTACCAAATCTGTATGAAATATCTTTTTTAGAAATCCTTTTTTTTCTCTTTCTAGCATAGCCACCATATCGGCTTCTACTTCAGAAATAAACAGATTAAGAATGGTATAAATGTCGTGAGAATAAAAAAGATAATATTCAATAGTGTCATAACCTACTTTTTCATTGAGCAATTCTTTAAACCACTCCATTTTTTCTTCCACTTTATATTCTTTTTCTGTTGAAATATGAACAATCAAAATTTTAGCATCAAATACTTCTGCCATTTTAGATAATTTTGAAATGGCACTTATATCTTCTTTTTCAAAATCAGAAGCATAAATAATAGATTTTAGTTTTTCTGTGGCAGCATTTTCAGGTATTGCCAATACAGGACAAGGAGATTTTTTAATAAGTTGTTTTGTTGTGCTTCCCATAAAAAATGCAGCAACAGCTCCTTTTCCTTTCATTCCTGTAATAATTAATGAAGCCTCTAATTCATTAGCTTTTGAAATTATGCCAGCAACTACTGAAGTGTTTTCAATAACTTCAATTTTAACATTATCACAATTAATTTCTGCTCCTAAATGGGTGGTACAAAACTCCTTTAATTTTAAATTTTTTTGCTTAAAACTTTCCTTTATTGATAGTAAAAAAGGCTCTCTTAAATCTGAACTTAATGTTGAAAAATTACAGATATGAATAACCCATAAATTAGCCTTTAGCTTTAATCTTAATTCATACGCATATTTAAGTGCTGCAATGGCATTTTCTGAAAAATCGGTGGCGTGTATAATTGTTTTCATTTTCACTAAATATTTAACATTCGTATTAAATAGTTACTAAAGTTAAAAATCAAGCGCCCATTGTTAAATGATATCACTCATTTTAAGAGCGCTTATTTCTGATAATCATCATTTTTTCAACTAACCTCCTTTAATATATTTATGCTATTAGATTTACATTAATTACAGTGTTTAATATTTATTTTGAATTGTATTATTGAGAATAGTATGAATAACCAAAGAACCCAACCAAAAAGTAGTTATATTTTTGATGCTGACTGGCAAGATTTATATCTGCTTACTGCACATTGGAAGTCAGATTTATTATTTTATAAAGATGATTTAGAATTTTTGCATGATTTACTTGGAAAGTACATTAAGTTGAAAACAAATGATAAGAAATTTTTTAAAACTATTCAAAATACTAGTATTGAAACCACTTTTCAATGTTCAAATTTATTAAAAAAAATGAATAAGCATCTGGTTGACCTAGCCGCTATAATCATACATCCTGAAAATTACGATTCTCATAAATTTAGAACCAAACACCAACAACTTGAAGATGCTATTTCAAATTTTGAAAATACATTGCGAACACATAGAAAAAAAGTTTTCGAAGCAACTAAAATACCAAACTAACAGCACATTAATTAACACATAACTTTTATAAGTTAAAAAAATTAAACACTAAAATGTTCTCAATAATGCCATCTTAAGTTAATTAGAATAAAAATATTTGAAACCAAATAATATACAATACTTAAAAAATTCAATGGAAAACAAAAAAAAACAAAAAATTAAAAAGCAGTTGCCAAAAGGTTACAAATTTTATTGGTTTTACTGGCTGTTTTTTATATTTTTCGTTATTTCACTTTTTTTCAGATATAATAGCAGTAATAAAGAAATTGGTTGGATACAATTTGAACAACAAATGCTTCTTGAGCAAGATGTTTCAAAAGTTATAGTTGTAAATAAAGAAATTGCTGAAATCTATATCAAACCTGAAAAATTAAACAATCCAAAATACAAAGAACTTACAAAGGGTTTTTATGGCTCTAAAATAGGGCCTCATTATACCATGCACATTGGTTCACTAGAAAGTTTTGAAAATAAACTTAATCAAGCTCAAAAAGATATTTTACCTACCGAAATGGTTGAAGTTATATTTTTAAACAGAACCAGCTGGGTAAATATAATTCCTTGGTTATTGCCAATTGCAGTTCTTATAATATTCTGGTTATATATTTTTAAAAGAATTGGAAGAAGCAGTATGGGTGGCTCTGCCTTTAATTTTGGAAAATCAACTGCAAAATTATTAGATAAGGATATTAAAAGTACCGTTACATTTAATGATGTTGCCGGTCTAAAAGAAGCAAAAAAAGAAGTCGAAGAAATTGTTGATTTTTTGAAAAACCCCAAAACCTACACAAAATTAGGTGCTAAAATTCCAAAAGGTGTTATGCTGGTTGGTCCAACAGGAACAGGTAAAACCTTAATGGCTAAGGCTGTAGCAGGTGAAGCCAATGTGCCTTTCTTTTCTTTATCAGGCTCAGAGTTTGTTGAAATGTTTGTGGGTGTTGGTGCATCGCGTGTTCGTGATTTATTTAAACAGGCAAAGGCAAAAGCACCCAGCATTATTTTTATTGACGAAATTGATGCGGTAGGCAGATCGCGTAGTAAAGTAAATGCTTTTCAATCAAACGATGAAAGAGAAAACACCTTAAACCAGTTATTAACAGAACTTGATGGATTTGGCACTAATACAGGCGTTATAGTGCTAGCTGCTACTAACCGAGCCGATATTTTAGATAAAGCCTTATTGCGCCCTGGTAGATTTGACCGCCATATTTATTTAGAGCTACCAAATAATCAGGAGCGATTTGAAATTTTTCAAGTCCACCTGCGCCCTATTAAAAAAGCAGAAGATGTAGATGTATCATTATTAGCCTCTTTGAGTCCGGGATTTTCAGGAGCCGACATAGCAAACATATGCAATGAAGCTGCCCTAATTGCTGCACGTAAAAAAAAGGAACAAGTTGAGCAGGAAGATTTTATGGAAGCAAGAGACCGTGTGGTTGGCGGATTAGAACGCAAGGGGAAAATTATTTCTCCTAAAGAAAAAGAAATTGTAGCTCACCATGAAGCCGGTCATGCTGTAGCAAGCTGGTATTTAAAAAATGTAGACTCGCTTGTTAAAGTTTCTATTATTCCAAGAGGTAAATCTTTAGGCTCTGCCTGGTATTTGCCCGAAGAGCACCAAATTATTACCAAAAATCAATTTATTGATCAAATTTGCGCATCATTAGGTGGTAGAGCTGCAGAAGAAATTATTTTTAATGAAGTTTCATCGGGAGCATTAGATGATTTAGAAAAAGTAACAAAACAAGCCTATAATATGGTTGCTTTTTATGGTTTGGATGAAGAAATAGGTCCTATAAGTTTTTATGACTCTACCGGTGAAAATGAACGCTTTTTAGGAAAACCTTATAGCGAAAATATGGCAAAACTTATTGATAAGGAAGTACAAAATTTAATAACTACTTCTTATAACAGGACAAAAAAATTATTACTAAAACACCGAAAAGAATTGGAAGATTTAGCAAAAATTTTACTTAAACAAGAAGTTGTTTATTTTGAAGATCTTGAGGCAGTATTAGGGAAACGCAGGGTAGTAACCCAAGAGACTTTAACAAATTAGAAGCTAGCATATTAATTAAATAACACTTATTATGAAAACTGCAGTCATTTTTAATTCCGATTTGTATTTTGAACATAAACTTTGGAAACGAGAACTCTTTTTTTGGGAAGATGAATTAAAATCTTTCAAAAAGAGGCTAACCGAGCTTATAGAACGCTGGGAAGAAAAAGACTTACTAGCTCAATTAGAGCATTATCAAAATCAGTTCCTAATTCATGAAAATAAAATCAATGAATTACAAGATGATATTGATATTCATGAAATAAGTATTTCTGAAAGCAGTAAAAAAGGAACTGAATTACTAAACATGAGCCTTTTAAAAAAACACATTGAATGTAGAAATCATATAGAAACACAACGCCATATTTATAGTGATCTTAAGAAAGAATTTTTTCGATTTCTTTCTAAATACTTGTAAATAATTATATGAATAAAGTTGTTCAACAACTTATCTAATCGTGACAAAAAAATAATTTTAAATTTCAATTCTTTTGAACCAAATTATAAAAACCTTGATTCCAATCTATCCAAAAAGAAAGTTTACAGTACTTGAAATTCTTCAATTCACAATACTGCTTTCAATATTGCTTTACTTTGGAAAAACACTTTTTATTCCTCTTTGTTTTGCAATGCTCATCAGTTTTATTTTATATCCAATATGCAAGTGGATGGAAAAAAAAGGTGTGAATAGATCAATTAGTATTTTTCTCAGCATTTCATTAGTAACATCCTTACTTTTAACAATTGTTTATTTGCTTTTTTTGCAGCTTTCAGAATTTTTAAATGAATGGCATACACTCAAAATTAAATTTTCTGAATCTCTAACAGAACTGTTTGATTTTATTGAAAAATGGTACGGTATTAATGCTGATGATATATCAAAATTACCCGAAAAGTTGCTTAACTCATCTCTATCACAGATTTTTTCATTTTTAATTAATGCCACATATTCAATTTCTATTTCAACTTTTTATATTATTATAATCCCTGTTTTTTCAGCACTTATTTTATATTATAGACACATACTTACAACTGCACTCTACTCGCTTTTTCCACCAGAAAAAAAAGATGCTATTCATGAAATTCTTACCGAAACAATTCATATCTATCACAGCTTTATAAAAGGAATGATGCTGGTTTATTTAATAGTAGGTATTTTAAATGGTATTGGTTTAGCTATAATTGGGATCTCACATCCTTTTTTGTTTGGATTCATTGCTTCCATTTTAACGTTTATTCCATATATTGGAATACTAATATCATCTCTTCTACCAATTTCAATATCTTGGATTACTTATAACTCTATTTGGTATCCGTTGGCAGTAGTACTGGTATTCACGGTTGTTCAATTTTTAGAAGCATACATTATTTTTCCTTTAGTAGTAGGTAATCGTTTAAAAATAAACGCCCTTGCCATAATTTTCGTGATAGTTTTAGGTGGCATATTATGGGGTGCAGCTGGTATGATTTTATTCATTCCTTTGGTGAGCATTCTTAAATTAATTGCCGATAGAACCGAAAGTTTAAAAATACTCTCTATATTATTGGGTAACAAACCTGCTACTAAGAAAAAGTAATAATTCCTTTTTATAAATCAGTTACCTTAATTTAATAATACTAGATGGTACCTCCTATTCGTTTTATAAATTGAGTCAATAGTAAGGATCCGAAACCAAATAAAACAACCAAAGTTATTTTTTCACTCGTTAATTTAATCAATGAAAGAGCTTCTGCTATTGGTGGTATAATATAAGCAACTGCGGTTAAAAAAATACAAAATACAATAGCAATCCAAATCCATATATTTGTTGTTACCTCGTTATAAAAAAAAGACAAGTGGCGCTTTGGTAAATTAAATACATTTAGCAATTGCCCAAAAATTAAAGTAAAGAACGCCATATTATTTATTTCATTTGAAGGTAAATTTAAAACATAATGTGAGTACCCTGTGATACCTAACACACTTATAGTAATACACAATCCATAAATTATAGTGGCATTCCATAGTGCAGGTGTCATAATAGGTTCATCTGGTTTTCTGGGTGGCTTACTCATAATATCTGCCTCACCCTTTCCAAGTCCAAGTGCTAACGCAGGGAAAATGTCGGTAATTAAGTTTAAAAACAATATTTGCAATGGTAATAAGGGCGAAGGTAAATTTAACAATGCAGCCATACCAACTGAAATAATTTCGGCTAGATTACTGGATAAAAGGTACACAACAAATTGCCTTATATTTTCAAATATTGCTCTGCCCTGCCTAATGGCTAATTCTATGGTAGTAAATTTATCATCTTTTAAAATTACATCAGCCGATTCTCTGGCGGCCTCTGTTCCTCTTATACCCATAGCAATTCCAATATCAGCCTTTTTTAAAGCAGGAACATCGTTTATACCATCACCAATCATTCCAACTATTGCATTGTTTTCCTGAAAAAATGTTAGAATATTTAATTTTTGTTTTGGAGTAACCCTAGCAAAAACATCTGTATGAAACAAGGTTGTTTTTCTTGTTTGGGAGAGTTGCTCCAAATCAGAAATGTCATTTCCAGAAATTATATTATTTATAGGAGCTTCATTTTTAATCAAACCTATTTCTTGAGCAATCTTTTTTGCAGTTCCAGGATGATCTCCTGTCATCATAATAACACGTATACCAGCATTTTTATAAGTAGCAATCGTATCTTTCACATCTACTCTTGCTGGATCAATAAAACCAATTAAACCTATAAAAGTTAAATCCTGTAGTATGGTTTCATATTTTAGTTTTTTTTCTGATTCTTTATACGCAAAAGCCAAAATCCTATACCCTTCAGAGGCTAAATCGTTCTCTTTCTGAAACCACTTTTCCTTATTATTAAAGGTTTTAACTTCTCCGTTTACCAGTATAGTTTCACAACATTTTACAATGCTTTCAAAAGCACCTTTGGCAAATACATTAAACATATTTTTATGTTCATTTACTGTTGCCATCATTTTGCGCTCAGTATCAAAAGCAACCTCCATTTTTTCAGGATTGTTTTTTAAAATGGTACTTGGTTTGTAGCCTAAGTATTCTACAAATTCAATTAATGCTATGTCAATAGAATCTCCATGTCTTTTATTATTTATAACAATAGTATCATTGCACAATACACAAGCCTTCATAATTTTATTAAATTCCTTCTGCAACGTTAAAGTGGATAATTCTTTCTTTTTTTGAAATACATTTTTATAAGATTGTGACTCAAAAACCAAGGTATTTACTTTCATTTCATCTTCAGTAAGTGTCCCTGTTTTGTCTGTGCATATAATAGTTGTTGCTCCTAATGTTTGCACTGCTTCTAATTTTTTAATGATTACTTTCTTTTTTGATAATTTCAACATGCCTTGTGCTAAAGCTATGGTCGCAACAATTGGAAGTCCTTCAGGTATTGATGCTACCGCAAGGGCAATACCCGTTTGTAACATTAAAACCAAATCTCTTCCTTTAATATAACCTGTTACTATTATTAGTGTGGTTAATAACAGCGTTAACCAAATAAGCCACTTGCTAAGCTCATTTAGTTTTTTTTCAAGGGGTGTTAGCTCTTTATCTACTTCCAGCCCTAATTGTTGAATTTTTCCAAGTTCTGTATGTATTCCTGTAGCTGTAACAATCACTTTTGCCATTCCTTTATTAACCATAGTACCTTTAAAAACCATGTTTTTTTGATCTGAAATTGGTGTATTTAAAGGCAATATTGCTGTATATTTTGAAACAGGAATGCTCTCCCCAGTTAAAACCGCTTCTTTTAGCGTTAAATTATCCTGATTTATAATTCGAGCATCGGCCGAAACAACGTCTCCGCATTCTAATAAAATAATATCTCCGGGAACTAGTTTAGATGCTTTTACACGTGATATTTTACCATTTCTAATTACAGTACACATTACTTGCCCCATTTTTCGAAGTGTTTCCATAGAACGCATAGCTTGTAATTCCATAAAAAAACCAATAAATACGGTAATTAAAATAACTATGAGTATAGCAATTCCTTCTAGCCAGTCTCTAAAAATAAACGCTAAAAGTGCAGCTATAGATAAAATGTAAATGATAGAATTTAGAAATTGATCTAAAAAAATTCTCCAAGTTGTTCTACTTTTTTCCGGGGGCATTTCATTCTTACCAAATTGTGCAAATCGATTTTTTATTTGCGCTTTGGTCAATCCATCGTTTACAGAAGTACTTAACTGTTCAACTACTTTATCAAAGCTTAATGCGTGCGGTTTTTCAACACTTTTTATATGTAATGTTTTCATTGAACGAAGCATTTAGCAGTATTATTCAAAATATGAAGTTATTGCAAGAAATAGGTTTTGGAAATGATTTCTGTCAGTATAAAAAAAACCTTAAAATATTTTAAGGTTTTTAATAAGTATAAAATTCAGCATTTCTTTTTACCTGTCATTTTTTCTATTCTACCCTTGACAATTCAATAAAATAATAATCTAAATTGTCATCTGAATCATCCTCATAAAATTTAATTTTTACCAAATTAATATTTGGAAATGTAACTTCATCTAAATTTTCAGTGTATGAATCACAATCAGGGACCAAACAATTAAAAACCAATTTATATTTCATTTCTGATAATTTTTCCCAAGTACCGCTTTGATACAAACCTCCAACTAATTCTTCACAATTAGGATCGTCGGATTCTGGATAATTAGTATTAAAAAAAGTTCTATCTTCCCTAAATGTAAATCTGTTTTTTAACTCACAAACAGATGGAAAGTATATATCTTCTTCGCCATTTGTATAAACTTCTACCTCTCTATAAGGTTTCCATATACCAATAAGCTTATCAATATCATTCGTGTTTGAATCATCAGAATTAGAACAGGCACAAAAAATTAGTGTGAATGCAATTAATAGTATTTTTTTCATAATTAGATTTTTAATTTGTTAGCAGTTTTTTTTCAATTATATCTAATTTCATTTTTATATTATTTCATAAAATTTTGAAATAAAATTAAAGGAATATTCTTATATATAAAGGTCTCCCTAGCGATTCTAATCGCTTTGCAACAAAAAAGATGATACGTTGCATATAGTTCGGTTTAATACCGATTAAAATTATTTACTTTTTCAATTCTGCACATTCCAGAACCATTAAAATCAAAACAAAGCTTTATATTATCCCAATTAGCATTTTTAATATTCAATATTTCATTAAAGGTATCCCTATTGATATTTTCAGTATATTCATGATCTCG
>ERZ1046740.1738-NODE-1738-length-14997-cov-6.502744_pt1 | contig 14997 bp, 13 predicted proteins | sample MGYA00383093_ERZ1046740 | MGnify/ENA primary metagenome ERZ1046740 (study PRJEB29581, sample SAMEA5548363) | metagenome | biome: marine; feature: coastal; material: water | depth 25 m | study: Short-term variability in the microbial, nano- and picoplankton... | reverse complement strand
AGCCTCTCACTTCCGTACCATATGACGAGGCAGTAGAGAAGCTAGGCGAAGAGTTTGACGAACACATCGAAACTCATGACATCTGTGACATCTCTGGAACCGGGGGTAGTTGCGGGGTGTGAGTAAGACAGGCATGATCATAGCATATAGTAGGGGAAAGGATGCCTTCCATAAAGGCAATCTATCCTCTCCCTACGACCTAAAAACAATCAAGCATAAAGAATGGCAAAGAGGCTTCAATGAGGCCTTTTATAAACATAAAAAGGTCAGTGATGTACAAGGAATTCAACAACCAGACGCACTCAAAGTACGATTTGGCTGCTAGATCTAAATCAAAGATGTTTTGGAAGACTAACGGCTATAAGTGTGATGATAATGAAGATATATACGGAGTTGATCTTGTTGTTGAGGGAAAGGGGCGTAAGTTTAATTGCGAAGTGGAGGTTAAACAAACGTGGCATGGTTTAAAGTTCCCCTACGACACCTTACATATACCAGTACGCAAGGCTAAGTTTCTTATTGAATCTACAACCTTCATGGTATTCAACGCTGGGCTACATCGAGTAGCTGTGGTTGGACGCAAGGCTGTGCAGAAAGCCCCTAAAGTCGAAGTTCCTAACCGTGAGGTAGCGTTTGGTGAACGATTTTTTGATGTGCCTGTATCTGAGGCCTATTTCTTCACTATAGGAGCATAATATGACTGAAGAAACAAACCAAGTGACGAAGGCACTAAATGATGCCATTACGGCAAACCTTCAAGCAGTAGTAGTATCCGGTGTGGATGCTAATGGGCAAATGTTTATGACTAGCTCTAACTCATCTCTACCTTTCATGCATTGGACACTAAACCGATCAGTGTTTGAGTTAGGATTATTCGAGAAGAATAATGCTGACAACGCAAAAAAAGACCCGGAGTCTGTTGACCCCGAGTCTTAAAAATAATATAAAACTGCCGAATGGTTTGGTCACCATTCTAGTTAGATAATAATAAAGCCCTCAGTTTAATGCTGGGGGTTTTATTATTACTGAGGTATTGCTTTCTCTGTTTGTTCATCAACGCTTTCAGCACCAAGATAAGCGCCTCGTAATGCAAGCGGTGTCTGATCTGATACAAAGCTGGCCATTCTACCAAATAGATTCATGGCTTGTTTGTCTTTACCATCAGCCACTAGCTGTAGCATTCGGTCAAACTCATCAGGACGGGCTACTAGGATATCCATAGTTTCCTGTGCTACCTTCTGAATGTCGTCAACTAAAGGCTTCAGTACAGCTTTGGTTATGTTTCGAGCAATAGTGGCCTTAGTATTAAGGACGCCATAACGAAGAGTAATCAGCCTATCTGTAAGTTTAGTTAACTCCGTATCATACGCTGTGTTGGAACCAAATGCCTCTCCTTTTATGGATCTAGATCCCGTAGAGATGTCCTGAAGTTCTAACATATGTAAGAACTGTGTCTTACGTTCAGGATTATTCTTAAATATGATATCCAAGCTATTTCTAAATGGGTTAGCAGGATTATTCAGCAGATCTTGTATTTGTCTGCTGGATATATCGTTTACTGCCCCGGTAGTGTTTCCTTCCGTAAGTGCTATTTTTCTAGATAGGAACACTTTCTTTCGCAGGAACTCAAGATATCCTACCTGTATACCTGATGTAATCAGATCACCGTCTGGTGACTGAGCCGCCCTCTTCATCAACTCATCTATGGTATTACCTTGGCCTGAAACCTTGTTAAATATATCATTAAATGCAGCCTGAGGCTCCTGTGTGATCTTAGGTGTTTTACCCGGTATAAGGTCATCGATGAACTTAGCAGCGGCGTCTGTACGTGCTGAAGCCATAAAGTCAGAATACTCTTTAGTAAGTTTTGCCGTTACTGTTTCGGCATCTGTTAAACCTGCTTCCAAGTTCTTCAGGTCACCTACAACAACACGGAATCTTTCCACAACGCCGGGTGATACATTAGATAAAATATCTAACTGTGGCTCTAATGCGTTGATCATATCCACAGCTCTAGGAGCTTGCCCTGACTCTAGGTTACGAGCCATGAAGTTCATTGACATACCAAGATAGGCCTGTGCCATTTCAGCGGTTACGTTTTCATCAGTGCCTGATTGTAACGCTGCTATGAATGCTTTCTGATAATCATCTACGCCCTCCATAGAGGAGCTTAGAGCTATCTTACCTGCTGCATATGCATCGCCCATGCCGGGAGTAAGTCCCGTTACTGTAGCAACCTGTCCTTCTTTTCTAAGTGCTATCTTCGCTTTATCCTCGAAAGCTCTAAGAGGTTCTGTGGTACGGAAGGTAGTGTCATGCTTACGATATAGGTCCAGCGCCTCGGTAAATGCAGGATCTCCTACATTGTCAGCAATCTGATCTATACCTCGAACAAAGTTTCGTAGCTGTTCACCCTGCTGTGATGTAAGTGGATTGTTATATAATGCGTCTGCACGGAGTGCCAGTTGACCACGTAAGTCTGTGAAGACTTCGGCCATAGTTACACCCTGCATTTTAAGCCGCTTAATCATTTCGTCTACAGATTCATACACCAGATCACCGTTAGGTGCTTGGGCCACCCGAGGTGTCATCTTTTTAATCAGTTTGTTGATAGGATCTGATAATGTCCCTGTCTGCGTGATTGATTTTAAGAAGTTAGGCCACTCCGCCGGGGGCACAAATGATGTAGTTAGTTTGTGAAATTCCTCTACAGGCAATTCAACATCGGTAGGTAGGTTACTCCACGCAGACTTGTATGTGCTAAAGGACTTCTTCCACGCTTCGTATAATTGAGGCCCACTCATACTGTTGAGTGCCTTTCGTTCAGCGGCATTAGAACCTAGCTGATTGTTTCGTGAGGCATCCATGAAGAATCCCAGAACATCATTGTTATTCTGAAATTGATCTAACTGTGAGCTAATAGCCTCTACTGTGTCTTGTGCATTAGCAGCTTTGAATGATTTGTCTGTTGCTTCCATAACAGTCTCACCAGCCAAACCGCTGGCGGCTGCATCTACTGCATCAGCCCCACCTAATCCTTCGGCGGTTCTTGTCATGGCATCCCCAAAACCCTCAACTACTGCAGCGTCTGCAGTTCTCACGGCTTGACTCTGCAATCTACTACGATGCAAGTCGATCATCTTTAGGGACATCGTGTTTGCTAAGTCATCTGCAAACTTCTCGTAGGCTTCTTCTCCCATCAGGGATTTCTGCCATACATATGCACGGTCAACGTAATCACGTACGCCTTGACGTACGGCATCCACAGAAGTCCGAGGTATGGTGGTATTTCCTAATAGTGGGAAGAAGGACTCTGAGTTTTCACGGATAACCTCACCAAGTATAGAAGCACGTTCAGCAAATATCTCAGCGGGGGCATTAGCAAGATTAGGGTCAAGCTCATTTAATACTATTGCACCCACATCACGCTCGATACCAGTTTGAGTTAAACCTGAGGTACCTTTAAAAAGAGCCTTTAAGCCTCTACCGCCGAATCCTGCGATCTTGCCTAAGGTCATTAGTCCGCCAGAGAATGCTACGTTGTCTGCAAAGTTGGCAATGTTACGATTTTCTTCAGCATCAAAACCCAGCGCCTCGGCAATATTGTCACCGAATAAAGGCTTGGCTTCTTGAGGTGTAGTGGCTGTAGTACCAATGTTTGCGCCTGTGCCTAATATAAATACCTTTGAGAATACACGGGCAGCATCAATCATATCTTCAGGTTTCTTTGGCGCTCCTATTACTTTTCTGGCTTTAGACCAATTCTGTGCTACATACCGGGCCATCTTAGGAGATAGGTTGTACGCTTTCTCCAGCTTACTAGCCAAACCTACGCCGCCTACAGAACCAATAAGCATAGAAATAACTTCTTGGCCGATAGCATCATATTCGTTTGTCGGCGGTACTGTAGGGAAGTTCTCTTTAACATAATCCGTTTCTGGATCTGTTCCTATTAATCCACCAGTAAGCTCACCAATCTTATCTGTGACGCCTTCGCCTACCCGGGCAATACCCTTTATGGCCTGTGCCCCACCACCCGCAATAGTGTTAACTATTTTGGAGTTTGGTGCATTTGGGTTTGGCACAACAAAGGTCTGCTTGTCACCCTCGGCATCCTTGGACACCTGAGTACGCATAGAATTTCCGCCTAGCACTCCAATAACGGCTTGTTTGCCATCGCCCTCTACTGCGGTACCTGTCTGCTGGTAGATCTTCTCGTTGCTATCATCAACAGACTGAATAAACTTCTCCCGTTTTTCGGAAGGATCTAAATTCTCAAACGAAGGATCAGTCATCAATGCTTTATAGATAGGATGCCCAGTATCAATACCTGTAACGCCAATCCTGTTTAGGAAGGAAGGCCTCTCATAGTAATCTGATATGGTTAATGGTGGTCTTTCGTCAGGTTCTGCTTGATTGCTAGTAAAGATTGAAGTGAAATCTTCAATAGTCATATCACTAGGCTTGGAGCCTTTTTCATCAGGGGCCAACTGCCCTTGGTCAAACAGGGCTTCAAAGTCTACTTGTTCTTCGGCCATGATTACTCCTGTTCAGAATCTGCTGCGGGAAATAGGAAGGGCATCTCTTGCTTAATGTATTCGATTTCGTAACCCATAGAAGTTAAGGACAACAACGCCTGATTTATTGTACTCTGACTAGGTTTTTCCCCTACAGCAGACTTGTAATTTGTAATGGTCTGAGCATTAAACTTAGCCAAACCTTCACTCGGCTGAATTAGATTGTCTGTGTCTTTTGTTACAACTTCGGGAGCTGCATTAACATTTTGTACTTCAATCTTTACTGTACCTTGTGCCCAACCATACGTGTCAGGTGTATTTGTTAGAACCTTACGGATGTTAGCAAAATACTCTTCGGCTGTAGCAAGTTCGTTACCAAACTCTGCACCATAGCTCCTTGCTTCCTTAATGAGCGTTTGATCTCTAAGAGTGACCGCAGCCCTACTTGCTTCACCCATACGATCCCTAGCAAACTTCTGAAGACCTGCAGCAAATGTTTCGATATTGTTGCTGGTAAGAAGTGAGTTTCGGATGTTTTTGTAGTCTTGGTTGGAGAAGCCATTGCCTGTCTGACCCAGAGCTTTACCTGCAGCAAAGATGTACTGGATGGATGCACCCATGAACTGTTGATAAACAGAAGCTGTTTCCCTGTTCATCACGCCACTAGAAACAGCATTGTCTAGGTAATTAGTAATCTGATTAGCCAGAGTACCTTCATTGATAGTATCATCTCCAGCAGCACTACCGATTATATCAAGCATAGCTGTAAGCTCGTTACGTCCAGACACGAACAGGGCGTTTACCTTACCTGCAGAAGTTAGCACGTATGGGTTTCTCCTTGCTATTTCTTCTAGCTTATATCCCATGACAGCTACGTTGGTAGCCGCACCCATTAACTTGGTTTGATCTGCAAGTAAATTAGATGCGCCCCGAACTGCTGACGCTCTACTCTTATCTAGTTCTTCAGTCTGAATGTTCTTAGGATTCTGTATTACTTCACCCGTGGCAATGTTGGTATAAACTGTCTTGCCTTCAGCGTTTGCACTCTGTCTTGCCGATACAATCAGACCCACATCAGTAGTAACCGCATATGTCTGGTCATCACCTCCAGCCTCGGAGGCTATGATAGAAGACATCTTAACTGGGTATATGTTTTTCAGATAGTTTTCTGCTTCTGCCACTATTTGTGGATCACTAGATGTGAGAGCTATAGTAGCTTCTGCATGTTCAGCACTCAAGTTAGCTCTTGTGAGTGTGCTTGATTTGGACCCCTTCAAGTTTAAATTGGCTGCCGCAATCATTTTTTGCTGATCTTCAGGTGTAGCATTCTTCCATGCATCTTGCTCCATTAGGACTAATACAGATAGCTCTGCAAAGCTGGTAGGAACCCTCTCATCATCAGTCATGTTGTAGATGTCTACAAGTGATTTACCTTCTGTAGATTGCCACAACTCCCATGCAACTTTTTTATTTTCTAAAGTCGGATACAGATCATCATTATCATATATTTCCTTACGGGCATTATATGCTATGGTCCTTAGGCTGTTTTCATCTAACACAAAGTCTTTTTGCTGTTTAGCTGCTTCTACAGCATCCAGTGCCGCAATGCGGGAAAGAATACTATCAATATAGATCTCTGATGACGTTATTTGTCTTGCGCTTAAATCAGCTAATATACCTCTACCTTCTTCGGCAGTTTCAAAAGTAACCGCTGGAAGATTTTCATCTGATATATCTACAATGTATTCATTGGCACGGTTTATCATTGCGCTGAGAATGTTAGGAGCTACATTATTATATTGTGGGTTATCGTTAGCCGTTTCAACAAACTCATTTAGCTGCCTTAGATTCATACCACCTAAATCAGGAAATTGCTGTAGATCTTTTTGTATTTGGTCTAGCTCTCTACGCATATTCACAACGTCAGGATCGTCTTGATTTTTCTCAAGGTTTAATGCTCCCAGTGCAGCCAAAACCTTCGCTGGAGTATCTACTTTAGTTACGTCAATTCGTTCATCTAGCACAGTAACTTTAGGGGTTTTTGGATCTTTAGCTACAATAGTCAATACACTTACAGCGTCACCTACTGCATTTAGAGGGGATGCCCCGGAGGATTTTGCGGCAGTTACTTCGGTTGTAATACTAGGTGACGTACTACTACTCGCAGTAAGTCCAGAAGCAGAGGTAACATTACGCCCTGTTATCTCTTTCCACCTATTTACTTGTGTTTTAACCCGAGAAAGCCGCTGCTCCACTTGTCTTTGACGTACCCGATCAATCCAACCTGAACCTGAACCAGCGTCTTGAAAAGGCTCAAATGACAGGCCTTGATTTTCGTCCTCACTTTTAGTGGAAACGCTGGACAATACTAAATCACTATTGTCTACAGGTTGGTCAGAACTCAGGACAATATCTGTTTGACTATCTACAGGTTGGTCAGGACTCAGGACAATATCTGTTTGACTATCTACAGGTTTATTAGAACTTAGGACATTATCTGTTTGAGTATCTAAAGCTGATGTTTCCGCAGGTTTGACCTCCGGTGTTGGACTTTCTGCAGGTTCTGACGTTTCCATCGGATTAGTAGTATTGCCCTTACCATCGGTTACCCTTAATTGGTTGTTATCTCTTGCAGCGTTCAGGTCAGACACAATTTGATTGGCTGTCATTCCACCCACTAAACCTCGGTAAATAAAAGCCTCTACACCCGGAACTCCAGCAAACATCTTTGCTAAGTTTGCTGCTTGAGAACCATACTCTTTAGTCTTACCAGATGCTTTAGATTTTCTTTTTTCACGGGCCTGTATGTCTGAGATAGCTAACTTAAACAGATCATTGTCTGCCTTGTTACGGGCAGCACGAGCGGCCATGAATGAGGATGAAAACGAGTCAGCAAATCCAGAGGCAAATCCTACCAGTGCATCGCTCGGCCCATCTTCATAATACTTACGAAAATCACCAAACTTATACTCACTGTAGCTCATCTAAAGGCCCCTCTTTTGCATTTAATCCAAGCATCGCTGCTTGCATATCTTCGTTTGCAGGTTCCCCTGCTAAATCAGCTTCTGGTGCCATCAGGCCCAGCTCTTCTTCAGTCACCTCTTCTTCTGGCTCTTCTTCAGTGCCAGCTTCCACCTCTACTAACCCATCACGCTCAATGAGATCCGCAATGTGTTCTACATCTTCTTTTGTCGGGACTTCTATGTTGTCCTCAAATCCCATCTCATAATCGATGCCAAGCTGTACGCACATAAGTTCGATTGCTCGGGCAGTAGGACCAGCCATTAAGATTCCGAAGTCTATTGAAATTAAACCGTCCATTATGGAACGGCTTATGAAAAAGTCGGTCATCGTGGTTACGGAGACACCGCTAGACACTAAGGTATCCAAGCCTGTTTGTGTCTGAGGCTTCTTAAATGTCTTATCCACATACTTTAAAAACTGATCTGGATGATCATATTCTGGGGGCCTGTGCCACGATTGATTTCGTGTATCGGAAAGGAAGTTTTCACCGGGGATAGGAATATCAAAGTTCTGCATCAGCCATATCCTCTTCTGCCGTTTGTTCCTCATCAAGACGCTCACCAGACTCCTCACCCTTAGTGTCTTCCATGATTTCATCTTCTAGCTTGATAAAATATTCAGGCGTGTATTTCATATCTGAAAACTGTTCCATGAATTCTTCGGGTAGGTTTCCGGTATAATATTCCCGAATGCTTGCCCTGATTGCTGCTTCTAAATTCATTGCAACCTCTCATAATTAACTGCTAAGTAGCCGTTTGGATGTACGTGGACAGCATGCGGGAACTTCTCTTTGGCCTCATCAGCCATAACACCTACGTTGTTTTGGGAGCCAGCACCCAGCTTTTTAGCTGTGTCATTCCAATCCCATTTGTATAGGGCAAGACCTGAACTGTGGGTTCCAATACGGCGTATATTTGTTTTTAGATCTGGATCAGAAGCTCCCAAGAATGGCAGAAAGGAAGCTATCGAGGCTAAAAATCCACCACCCCCGGCGGCTGCTGCCGTACCCGCTGCTGCCGTACCCGCTGCTGCTGCACCTAATCCTGCGGTGGCCCCAAACATACCCCCCTGCCCAAACATACTTCCTAATACACTGCCGCCCACTGAGCCTATAGCTTCAAACAACGCACTCTTTTTAGATGCCTTGGCTTGCATAGCCGCTATCTGTGCTTCCATTTTCATCTGGAACATCTTCAGATCACGGTCCTTCTGACTCTCAGAGGATGTGGCTAAGTGGTTAAACTGCATATCAGCACGATTCCATAGGCGGTTGTGCTGCTCTGATGTAATACCAAGTATAGTCTTAGCATCCACCTGTGCGGCGGAGAATGCCATCTGAGTGTTAGTATTCATTACTTGTCTGCGCCACGCAACATTGTCTTGATCAATCTGATGTTGGTGTGTCTTCTCAAATTCAAACATACGCATTTCAGCGGTCTGATTTGCACGGGCTGTTGCGTTGACTTCGCCTAAGTTAAACTTCTCAAATGCATCTTTCATCTGAGCAATGGCAAGTCCAGTGTTAGTGGACATTGTTGTGTACCACTGTTCCCGGTCTAGCTCATTTGTAATATCAAATCGCTTGCCTAAGTTAGTTTCCTTGGCATCCTCAAATAAAGCTAGATACCTTTGGGATGCATTAAGCATACCAGCTTGCTGTTGATTAGCTAAGTTAGCTAAGTCTAGGTTCTTAACAACGGTAGCGTTATATGTAAGTGCCTGTGTCTTTGCATCTGAGTTTGCTATCTTGAGCTGCGAAAGGATACGAGCCTTCTGCATAAACTGAGCATTCTTGGCAGTCATATTTTCGGAAGCAATACCGTTCATGATATTAGCTTCTTTGTCAGCAAGGCCTACAAGGTTAGCCATCATAGCAGTAGCGAGTTTGGCTGTGATCTGTTGAGAGTCTGCCCCTTTGATGTTTAAAGATCCCTTAATGGAGTTGGCCATATCAGCCATAAACCCGGGGATTTTATATTCGCCTGTATTAGGATCTACGAAGTGTTTCTGTAATAGGTCTAACTGACCCACAACTGTTCTCTTGCTATCGACAAATCCAAATTGACCTAAATCACGAGCAACTAATTTACCTGCAATAGTGCTTGTGTCTATTACATTTGATGTATTGTACATCGCTACATCGTTTAGGCTGTCAGTTGCAGCATCACCCTCAAGGCCCATCTGCGTTTCGTCAACATCTACTAAAGATCCTGAAGACGCTGTAGCCGTTGACGCATTAGCACTTGTACCTGTTTCATTAATAGCGTTGGTTACTGAAGCAGAGTTGTATCCTGTCTGGGCTGTGGGAGCCTTGGGCATAAGATAAGCCCCGGCTGCCGTAGCACCCGTGGCTGCAGTAGTGTTAAATTGATTTGTACTTCCGTAATTTACCTGAGAGCCTTGAGTTCCATCAGCATTGGAATTCATAAAAGGTATTTGCTGGCCTACTAGCATCCCTTGGTTGGCTGCATATCCTGTGGGATCATCCAGTATCTTCTGAGCTTCTAATATTACATCATTGCTGCCTACACGTCTGTCACTATATTGCTGACCCATAAACCTGCGGCCACCAGTTAGACCTCCGGGTGAAGTTACATCAATCGCCATTTTTATCTCTTTCCTTCTGACAGGCCTTCACTTCATCCCGTAGTTTCACATAGTCAGAAACAACCGTTGGAATGGCTGTATACTCCTCCTGCAGAACATTTAGTTCTACCAACAGTTTTTCATTAAATTCTTGGGAATACTGTTTAAGCGGGGAGCAGTAGACTTCTAGCTTAGTCCTATAGACCGTCTCGGCGCAGCCTTTTAATAAGACCATCCCGGCTATTAACAGAAGTATCTTCTTCATGCTTTGCCATCGTTTTGTAAAAATCTGAAGACCGTTTTTGTGCCTTTAATTCGTTGGCAAGAACTTTACCTTGTTCTATCTTCTTCCCGTCTTTGCGCCCCAATACGTAGAGAATGGGGATCAATAGTGCTAAACCAGAAATAAGGTAGAGTTTGATCTTGCCAAAGATAAACATTAGTGAATGCCTTCTTTGTTATCTTTCCAACGGGCGTATGCCGTTAAAGCTATTCCGCCAATCGCACACACTAAAAACAGAGTCTTGAGAATATCCGCATAGGAAACTAACCCTTCAATCTGGCCAGCGATCTCATTCAATCCTGTCGCAGCTCCTGCAATACTTGCTCCAGCCATTGTTTTAGATTTAAATAGGGATTTAGGCGACTGCTGCGTAGGCTTCTGCACCATCAAGTCGCCCCCATCAGAAGCGAGTATAGCGTCCATAGAGAACAACGCACCTTCAGCAGCCCTGCGGCGTGTTAGGCCACGTAGAGGCGTTAGCTTTCCATTTACTTTGGCCTTGTTCCACCTATTCAGTTGCTCTGGGATTTCGTCGTATAAACCCTTATTCAGTTTTTTGAGCAAAGAGCTGGATTTGAAGTTACCTTCACCCACGTTGAAAATCCACGAGGTCAAACTGTCATATTGGTTCTGCGACAGAGGTACATGAACAAAACGATGAATAGCTTTTGCGTGAGACTCAATGTCATGAACCAATAACTGTTCTGCTTCGGCAGGAGTGATCTTCATTCCTGACCGAACACCCTTACATGAGCCATAGCCTATGGTCCACTTTCCAGCCACACAACGGTAACTGTGGATAAGGCCATCGTCGCCTACTTTATGTAGACCCTCGAACTTCTTGATGAGGTCTACGCCTGTTTGGCTTACACTTGTTGGTATCATATATGTTACCTCTAAGTTTGAGCATATGGACTACGGTTCACCGCTGGTGAAAGAAGTCCTGTATCTGCTATTGAGCTTCCCTGTACTGATCCAAGCATTCCCATCATATCTTCGATGTTATAACCCACTTGGTTAATACGGTTACCTTGAGCATCAAAAGATGAAACCAGAAGGTTACCCTTTTGATCGATGTCTCGCTGTATAGCCATGCCCATGTCATTCACGTCATTACGAATAAGCACACCATTACCATTAAAGGAGCTTACCATAGCACGGAAGCCTTGGGTGGTATTCGCATCCAGACCCTCCATTCCGCTATTAACGAAACTTTGCATGTTTCCTAGCCCTTCCATGAACTCTTTCCGGGCTAATTGTGCATCAGCAGATGTAGCGTCGAACCCTTGTGAAATTTCGTAGGCAGCATTGTTTACTGCACCTTTTACAGTGATAAATCCACTATCCATACCACCGATAACTGCCTGTTCTACATCGCCTAGAGCGCCCCGGGTTGAAATACCCTGCCCCGAAATATCTCCTGATAGTGCATTTCCTGTAGTACCTACTTGCTCACGAGTAGCCTCTCCTTGACCACCAATAGCTCCTGCTAGATTGTTTTCAGTAATGCCTAGAGCCTGTGATAGGTCATTACGAGAACGATTAGCCAACATAGTGTTGTCATCATAATCAGCACGGAAACCAGAGAAGTCACCCTGAAGACCAGTAACCTGATCAGAAATGCCTGTCTGTCCTTCTGACAATGTTCCGAAGTAATCCGTTGCATTGGCATTACCTGAGTCTACTGCACTCTGGATGTCTGCCTGACCTGCACCTAAGTCTGAACCGATTGTATCCAGTGTATTAGTTGTACGAGTATCAAAGTCTGAGATGTCTTCACGAGTATCTACAGCTTCGTCTCCTACCTTTTCCATTATGTCAGAACGGTTAGTGCTTAGTTTATCAACTAGGTCAGTGAAATATGTAGCTGCCTGAGTTGTAAGACGCCCCTCTGCATCAATGATTTCCTCATTGGTATCAGAAAATGCCCGACCCAGATCAATGTCTTGCTGGTCAATACGATCCGTAATGTCTTCCCGTGTGGTAGCTCCTGCAGACGATACATCATCAGATAAATCACCTATCCGAGTCCTACGGTCTGCTTGAGCATTATTAAACCCCGTATCCATGTCCGCAAAGCCAGCGGTAACGTCACGCTGCACATTACCTACACCATCGCCTACATCATCAATGTCACCAGTTAAGGCGGTAAACCTTCTACCTAGATTTGTCTCGGCAGTACCAATACGTGACAGGTTTCGACTGAGGGCGTCACCAATATCATCAGAAATATCGCCTTGACCATCATTTAAGTTAGCAAACTTAGGGTTTCCGTACTCAGAAACCGCTGTTTTAATTTCTGCAAGTGACGGCCCACCGCCACCGCCTTTGTAACAAATTAATCCCGAGCTACGCATGTGGACATAGCGCATAGGACCAAATATGTGCATGATATTCTTCATGTCTTAGATCTCCATGTTATATACATGATACAGAGGCTTATAGCTATGTCCCGTATCGTTGGTTAAGTGCCGAAGTCGGCGTTGCCAGCCTTTTCGGCCCCAGATTTGAATCGAACTGCACCTGTTATCCTTTGCAAAATTGACTAAGGTATCGTGATGTGCTGTCCATGCATCCCATTCCTCGACAGAGCCGCCACAAGATTGGATCAACATTGTTTTACGTCTGGTTTGTTCAATAAACCGGGTGACGATTACTGAGGCTATGCTGCCGTTCTTATCGACGGTAAGCCAAATATGTGCTTTTTCTATCATAGCCATTAATGCTATGTCGAAAGATGTCATCTCTCCTACAGAGTGACCTAAAGCAGACTCAACGTGAGGTCTGAGGATGTGCCACTTTTCAAGAATGTCGTGGGGTGCTAGGAGTGAGGACCGATATTCATTCTCGATCATCTATATTATACCGCATTTTATGTCACTAATGAAACATAATACGCATTGTAGACACTCAGTTAAGTGTTGGCAAGGATATTATATAGTCTTATAGTTAAGCGCCATTGCAAGCACTGTATTCAGGCTTCTGCTATAACCAGTTCGTTTGCATCAACTTGACGTAATATCTCAGCGTAGTGGCGGTTGGCTGGATCAAGGGGGACTGAGAGTTCCACTCCATCTATCGTTGCAGTGATTGAACCGTTGCTGCCATCCATGTCTGTCGTGTACTGTGCTGCTGTGATGTTCATATCATTCATGGTTAAAGCTCCGCATCAAAATGAACATAAGCACCGACTTTATCAGTTCTGACAAACCCACCCGCACCTGAAGTTCCAGACGCTTGTGTATTATTATAGAACTCGCCAATGCTCGTAGTAGTTCTGTTACCTAAAAGCATGGTGTTAAACCAATCTGTCCCACCGTCCCTGATAACCTCATAGTAGTTTGTTCCTGTTCCAGCATCTAACGTAGGTGTTGCTCGCATAGTAACAGGAAAGGATATCGCACCCGCCAAGTATGTTGATGAATAATACACACCCAAACCTAATGCCTCTTTCGTTGCCCCGCCAACTGCGGCAGCGTAAAAGTACCGCTGGCACTTCGCCAACTCGTCCGAGTATGACCGATGCTCAAACGGGGTGGCTGGGCCTACTTCTAGTTGGACGCCTGTGATTTGCCAGTAGTTATTTATTGCGGAAGCGAGGTTTACTTGGCCCACAGCACGATCTGCGGAAACAGGGGATGACCAAGAAGTGTTTAATGTCCCAGAGGTGTAGGTAGTTCCAGAACCGAGCCAGAACGATAACACTAGGCCAGACGTGTTGTCTGATGTCATTGCGCCACTATCAACATTCAGCGTAATTGTTTTGCGTTCCCATGTATTGGCCGAGTCAATGGTGTACGCTGTTGATATGTTGTTACCAGTAGCAGAAGCAGTATCACCGTACTGCTCTAAGATATATGTTCCAGTTACATTAGATTTAACATAAAAACTTACCGTATAGGTATTTCCGCTATTTCCAAAACCAAGGCTCTGAACGTCTTGCCCTTCTAATTTAGTTTGAATAAGCATCCTGTCACTAGCGGAAGGTGATGCGTCTGCGGCAGTACAAAGCATTTTTAAACTATGACCAAACCCGTCAGGTGCATCTGTGTCTTGACTTTGTGTCCAAGTACCTAGGCCTGAAATGTAAGTAGTATAACGATCAACTGTTTTATAGGAGTTTGTTCCGTTACCCAAACCTTCGAAAGCCCTATTTATCCCTTCAATAACTCTTTGTAGGAATAGTGGGTAATAGACTAGTTGATAACAATTTTCTCTAGGTCTTTGATCTATTATCACTTCTATACTACCAAATACTAATAAATCAGTATCATTTTTATCTAGTATTGTTTCTGTTTTATATCTAATCCCATCTGCAAACTCACACGCTTTTTTAATCTCTTCTATACTAATCATTGTTATCTCCTGCTACTACCATTATGAATCCACCGATAGCGAGTGTAAGTAGAATCGCTAGTATTATTATTTTAAGTATTATCATTTTGTACCTCGTGAATGTTTCCGATAATTTCTAAAGTATCCCATTGTAATGCATAGTCTAAACCATAGCCGCAATTATCTTTTATTAAATCAAAAGCACATCCTCTAAACATTATTTGACCAGTTATATCTATCTCTCTCCTGTCT
>ERZ1046740.1721-NODE-1721-length-15085-cov-5.726880_pt1 | contig 15085 bp, 13 predicted proteins | sample MGYA00383093_ERZ1046740 | MGnify/ENA primary metagenome ERZ1046740 (study PRJEB29581, sample SAMEA5548363) | metagenome | biome: marine; feature: coastal; material: water | depth 25 m | study: Short-term variability in the microbial, nano- and picoplankton... | reverse complement strand
AAAGAAAAATGCAGTAGGGCCTATTTTCTTACGTCAATTGCGTGACATTCTCGGCCCAACCCCCTATTTTGGGCAGACTGATAAAGGGAAACACCATATGTCCGACGAGGCACAGAACACTCCAGAATACGGCGCGGATTCTATTAAAGTTCTCAAAGGCTTAGAGGCTGTTCGCAAACGACCTGGAATGTACATCGGTGATACTGATGACGGGTCTGGCCTGCATCACATGGTGTATGAAGTCGTGGATAACGGCATTGACGAGGCTTTGGCTGGCCACGCTGACGCGGTCACTGTGAAAATTCACCCTGATAACTCAGTTTCGGTTAGCGACAATGGACGCGGAATTCCGGTGGGTATCCACGAGGAAGAAGGTGTTTCAGCGGCTGAGGTCATCATGACCCAGCTGCACGCTGGCGGTAAATTTGATAGCAACTCTTACAAAGTGTCCGGCGGTCTGCACGGTGTTGGCGTGTCCGTTGTGAACGCGCTTTCCGATTGGCTGGAACTTCGTATCTGGCGTGATGACAAAGAACATGTGGCCCGCTTTGAAGGCGGTGACACGGTCGAACATTTGAAGGTCGTGGGCGACGCCAATGGCCGCAAAGGTACCGAAGTGCGGTTTTTGGCTTCGACAGACACCTTCAGCAACCTCGAGTATGTTTTTGAAACGCTGGAAAAGCGCCTGCGCGAACTGGCCTTTTTGAACTCTGGCGTGCGCATCATTCTGGAAGATTTGCGCCCTGCCGAGCCGCTCAAGTCCGAGCTATTTTATGACGGTGGTGTCAAAGAGTTCGTAAAGTACATCGACCGCCACAAAACTTCGATCATGCCCGAGCCGATTTATGTCATCGGGGAAAAAGACGACATTGGTGTCGAGGTCGCAATGTGGTGGAACGACAGCTATCACGAGAATGTCTTGCCCTTCACCAACAACATCCCGCAGCGCGACGGTGGCACCCATATGGCGGGCTTTCGTGGTGCGCTGACCCGTACAATCAATAACTATGCCCAAGCCACGGGAATTGCCCGCAAAGAGAAAGTCAGTTTCACGGGTGACGATGCACGCGAAGGCCTGACGTGTGTGCTGTCGGTCAAAGTCCCCGATCCTAAGTTCAGTTCCCAAACAAAAGACAAATTGGTCAGTTCAGAAGTACGCCCTGCTGTTGAGGGTCTTGTGAACGAGAAACTCGCTGAGTGGTTTGAAGAAAACCCCGGTATAGCCAAAACTGTTGTCAGCAAGATTATTGAAGCCGCCCACGCTCGCGAAGCTGCGCGTAAGGCGCGTGACCTGACGCGTCGCAAAACGGCGATGGATGTGAATTTTCTCGCGGGCAAGCTGAAGGATTGTTCAGAAAAAGACCCTTCCAAAACTGAAGTCTTCCTTGTGGAAGGGGACTCGGCCGGTGGATCTGCCCAAACGGGTCGAGACCGTCAAACCCAAGCCATTCTTCCCCTAAAAGGTAAAATCTTGAACGTCGAGCGCGCGCGCTTTGACCGGATGCTGGGAAGTCAGGAAATTGGCAACCTTGTGATGGCGCTTGGCACGGGCATTGGTCGGGACGAATTTAATATCGACAAGTTGCGGTACCATAAAATCGTTATCATGACGGACGCCGACGTCGATGGCGCGCACATCCGTACGCTGTTGCTGACGTTCTTTTATCGCCAGATGCCTGAGCTGATCGAAAAGGGGCATCTGTATATTGCCCAACCGCCGCTTTACAAAGTGGCGCGAGGCAAATCCGAGGTGTACCTGAAAGATCAGGCCGCGATGGACGATTACCTGGTCAATCAAGGGATCGATGGGGCCATTTTGCGACTCGGTGGCGGTCAGGAAATGTCTGGGCAAGATTTGCTACGGGTTGTGACCGAAGCACGCCAACTCAAGCGCGTGCTGGACGCCTTCCCAACCCATTACCCGCGCCACATCCTTGAACAAGCCGCTATTGCGGGTGCCTTTGTTCCGGGGGCCGTAGATGCCGACCTGCAAGGTGTGGCTGATAAGGTTGCCGCGCGTCTTGATTTGATTGCGCTGGAATACGAGCGCGGTTGGCAGGGTCGGATCACACAGGATCACGGTATCAAGCTGGCGCGCATCTTGCGCGGCGTTGAAGAAGTGCGGACGCTTGACGGACCTATGCTTCGGTCTGGTGAATCTCGCAAAACCGGTAGCTTCACTGAAAGCCTGCAAGAGATTTACAACACACCCGCGACGCTTGTGCGCAAGGACCGCAATCAGACGATCCATGGCCCGCTTGATCTGATGCACGCCATTCTGTCTGAAGGTGAAAAGGGTCTGTCTCTACAGCGCTACAAAGGTTTGGGGGAAATGAACCCCGACCAGCTTTGGGAAACCACGTTGGACCCTGACGCCCGCACGTTGTTGCAAGTCAAAGTCCAAGACATGGCGGAAGCCGACGATCTCTTCACCAAGCTGATGGGGGATGTGGTTGAGCCACGTCGCGAGTTCATTCAGAAGAATGCTCTTAGCGTAGAAAACTTGGATTTCTAAGAATGAGGATGTCCATGGGTGCGCCCCATGGACATCCTTACTTCGAGTGCCTTTATGTTGCCTGCCAACTTACAAGCAAAAAACTCTCTAAGAAATTGAAAAATAATCGTTATTAAACGTTTTGAACTGCAATTTCAGCCATTTTCAGGATCGCTTCGCGAGAGCTGGCCACAGCGATAAAGCGCGCGTTGTGACAAAATTTAGCACCCTCAACACCGCTCGCCTCTTCTAATGCAGCATCTGTTAGACCTGCCCAAGCTGCGGGTAAATCCGCACGTTGGTCGAACGTATCATTGGACAGCTTGATACAATTTAGCGTCCAATCCTCGCCGCGCGGATGGATCAAAAACAGGATGTGATCGGCCTCTGCTTTCGTAAGCACCGATAGGTAAGGCATGCCCATTGGTAGCTCTAAGATTGGGGAGGTACCCGCTTTTGCAATGGCTTCAACCACGATGCCCTGTGCTCGTTTCTTTGCCGCAAGGTTGCGTATTTGAGCTTCGACAAAGCTTTGCGCGATTGGCAAGGCTTTAAAGAACGCATCATCATCAGCCGTGGGCGACACTTCGTCAAATACTGGTTTCAAGCTTCCCAACAGCGACGGCAAAGTCAGGATCGAAAGCGGTCCTGCAACGGATGGTTCCATTGCGCCATTGTCCAACAGGTCAATCGGCAGCACAAATTTGGAGTCAAACTTAGCATGGATGTCGTCGATCTCATTCGCAGGAACATCCATTGCGGCCAGATACGCCCGTCCGTAATGCGCCCAGATCAAACCAAAAGAACTGTATGGAAGGTCATCATCCCGCAACGGGCCGGGACGCTGGTGGTGGTCAAAAATTTGTGCTTCGGCATCGAAGGCCCCCCCAACGTCGTAGATGACCTTACTGGGAGCAGGTTCCAGCCACTGCCGGCCCCGAGTGCGTATCAATTCCGCTTGTGGAAATAAGCGCGTGAGCACGACAGAAGACAGCAGCTCGTCAGCATGAAAACCGCCAGAGTGGGTAACAAGGTGTGTGATGGTCATCGATGTGCTCCAAAGCCTCGGCAAACGGGAGAACGACACGAACGGTCGCCCCTAGAAATGTCTTAGGTCGTTTGTCAAAGGCATGAGGCCGGATCAAGGCATTAATTCTACGAAGAAAATTATTCACCATCCGAGGCAAATATGTCCTTCTGAATGTTCTAGCGAGCCTTGTCTAGAAATTCGCGCACCAACGCGATATCGGCTGGTCGCGACAAAGTGGGCGCATGGCCACAGTCGGAAAACGAAGTTTCCCCCGGCCTAGGACCTGTTTTCAGCATCTTGGCCAAAATCTCGGAAATCAAAAGGTCTGATTGAGTCCCGTAATACACGTGCGTAGGTGTCGTTATCTGATCCCATCTCCCCCAAGTTGTCATTTCATCAGCGGAATCCAAAAACTGCCGGACGATTGCAGGATCGTAATGCAAAGTGAACTGGCCATCTGAAAGACGTCGCAAGGATGTGCGGGCCATACGTACCCAGAACGCATCCGTTGCCGGGCCAAATGGCTCGTATGTTCTACGAAGCCATGTTTCAGCCTGAGAGATGCTTTGGAAGGTCGGCGGATTGCCGACATAGGCAAGAATACGTTCGATGGCCGCATCAGGAACCTCTGGACCGATGTCATTAATGAGCAAGCAAGTCAGCCGTTCTCGATGAACCCCAGACGCAATTCTCATACCGATCTGGCCACCCATCGACGTACCAAGCCAAGCCGCTTGGTCAAACCCAAAAGCATCCATTAGGCCCACAGAAATCTCTGCGTAGTTTTCCACGCAATATTCAACGGAAGGGTCGTTCGACCAACTCGACAGCCCACGCCCAATCATATCGGGGCAAAGAACATGGTATTGATCTGACAATGCGGAGGCAATTTCATCGAAATCGCGCCCTGTGCGTGCAAGGCCATGCAGCATCAACAAGGGCGGATCACCACGCGTGCCCCATTCTGTCACGTGCACCTCGTGTTTTCCTACAGGGACAAGATTGAACCGTGGATAAATCATGTGCGCGCACCTTTTGTCATTAATGTGCCGGCAATGCCGCGCGGAAAGAAATAGACCAAAAGAATAAAGATGATCCCTAGCCAAAACAGCCACCGATCTGGGGCCAATAGTTCAGGAAGCAGCGGTATGCTGGCTGTTGCTTCGGATGCTGCGCCCATCAAATCACGCAAGTAATATTGCGCAATAACCATCAGCACCGCGCCTATCACCGCACCCCACATTGTGCCCATTCCGCCAATCACAACCATCAACAAGATGTCGATCATGATCGCGAACGACAGTGCTGTGTCCGGCCCGGTATACTTTAACCAAACCGCATAAATGGATCCGGCGAGTGAGGCCGCAACTGCCGAAAGGCAAAAGACGAAAGTGCGATATGCCACGACACGATACCCAATTGCTTCTGCGCGTGATTCATTTTCGCGGATCGCTTTTAGGACAGTTCCCAATGGCGACACGGTGATGCGCAGCATGACAAGGAATAGGGCCAGCGAGGTAAAAAACACAAAATAGTAGCCTGCCAGTTTGCCGTTCAGCTTCACTCCGAACCACCGCACGACCTTGCCATTGTCATCGACCATCAGCTTGTTCGCCGTCTTGAACAAATCAGGGGCGCGATATGTGATCCCATCTTCGCCACCGGTTAACTGCGATAGCTGAGAAGCAAGCACAAGCACGACAGACGCCGCCGCGAGTGTAATCATGGCAAAGAAGATCGCTTTGACCCTAAGGCTGATCAACCCAATCACAGTGGCAATCACAAGCGAGACCACAACGCCCGCAAACGTGCCGAGCGCGACTGCGTCCCACCCCGGCCCCATTTGCTTTAAGGAAATGGCCACACCGTATGAGCCAAAACCGAAGAACATTGTATGTGCAAAGCTGACAATGCCTGTGTAGCCAATGAGCAGATCATAGCTGGCCACCAATACGATAAAGATGCAGATACGCGCGGCCACCTCTAACGCGCGCACGTCCTGAAACAGAAACGGTGCAAAGAGCAACAATCCGGCGATGAACAACATCGAGGTTTTGACAGCCAAAGCGCCGTAAGAATCTTTTAACTGGGTCATGTCATTTCACCGCTGGTCGCAAGCCGCTGGGCCGCCACATCAGAATTGCCATCATTAAAATCATGTTCGAGGCGAGTGCCATTTTTGGTGCCAGATATCCAACATAGTTGGCCGTGAGCCCCACAATGATTGCGCCCAACAATGTGCCTTCGATAGACCCCAGACCGCCGATAATCACGACGATGAACACCACAATCATCATCTCACCACCTAAGGCTGGTGTAATGATTGTTTCGTACCCTGCCCACATTGCACCACCCAGCGCGGCCAGTGCCGATCCCAACATAAAGACACCGATGAAAAGGCGGTTGATTTTGAAACCGAGGCTCTCCACCATCTCGCGGTTCTCGACGCCTGCGCGGATCAGCAATCCAACGCGCGTGCGGTTCAACAACAATAATAGACCTGAAAAAACGACCGCTCCTATGCCAAATGCAAAGACACGGTAGATCTCAATACTGACGTCCCCAATGATCCAAGCACCATCCAGAAACGAGGGCCGCGGCACAGTGAAGGGTGTACCGCCCCAAACGGCCAAAATGACCTGTTCTGACACGATCAAGGCCCCCATCGTAATGAGGATCTGGCGTAGATGGTCGCGGTAAACAGGCCGGATAATCACAGTTTCAAAGAACAGACCCGCCGCAAGACCAAAACTGATCGCAGCTAGCAGCGCGAGCCCAAGTGCAGCTGTGGCCAACAACACGCTGTCGCTGTCCAACCACCCCCCCAGGGCAGCTAAAACACTAGCAGCAACAAAAGCACCAAAGCTGATAAATGCAGAGTGACCAAAGTTCATGACATCCATCAGTCCGAACACAAGGCTAAGTCCAGATGCCATCAAAAACACCATCATTCCCATCGACAGCCCCGCCACAGTGAGGGTGACCCAAGACGACGGTGCACCAATCAGGACAAATGCGATGGCGGCCAATGCGACAGGCAGCAGATTTACGCCCCCGAGCCGGCCAATCGTTTCAGCAAGTTTATTCATGGAGTCCCTCATGCGGATAGGCCCAACAACTGGCCTTGCAAATCTGTATCGGCAACAAAATCCGCCATCGACCCACTGTGAACAACGCGGCCATCCTCAATCACGGCCATGTCGCGGCCAAGGCTGCGCGCAAAATTGAAGTTCTGCTCGACCAACAGGATTGTCGTGGTCTGTGCGATTTCACGAAACGCCTCACCCATCGCTGCTACAATGGACGGCGCAAGACCCTTGGTGGGCTCGTCGATCAGGATCAGCGCGCGGGGTTCGATTATCGCCCGCGCGACCGCCAGCATTTGCTTTTGCCCGCCAGACAAGCTCCATGCTTGTTTGCTCCAGAACTTCTCCAGAGCAGGAAACAAATCGTAAATACGTTGCAAGCGCTTCGGCTCGAACTTACCTTTTGCGGTGGCCAGAATAAGGTTTTCCTCGACCGTGAGACCGCCAAAAATACCCATGTTCTCAGGAACATAGGCGATACCCTTGCGGGCAATATCGGCGGTTCCCATCCCTGCGATGTCATCCCCTTGAAAGGTTACAGACCCCGGCGAAGGTCGCCATAATCCCATGATCGAGCGCAAGGTTGTTGTTTTGCCAGCGCCGTTGCGTCCAAGCAGGACGAACACGCCACCTTCTGGCACGTCAAAAGTAATGCCATGCAAGACCGCGTATTGCCCGATGTCGGTTTTCATATCGTGCACACGGAGTAGGGTCATGCCGTTTCCTCCGTTGCTGAACCAAGGTAAACGTCGCGAACGATCTGGCTGGCCATGACTTCAGTTGGCGCGCCATCAGCAAGCAATTCGCCGTTGTGCAAGACGATGATGCGGTCGGCCAGTGCGCGTACCACGTCCATTTTGTGTTCGACCAACAGGACCGTTTTGGTGGGATCGGATTTGATCTGTGCAATCAGCTCCAACACTGCCGGCGCCTGATCAAGCGACATGCCCGCAGTCGGCTCATCAAACATATAAATGTCAGGCTCCATCGCCATCAAAAGCGCGACCTCAAGCTTGCGCTGATCACCGTGCGGCAAAGCAGATGCAGGCATGTAGGCTTTGTCACTCAGATGTGCCGCATCCAGATATTTTTCCGCTTGAGATTTGAGATCCGTGAGATGGTTTGCTGGACGAAACAGCCCCCACCCCGCGCCCTCACGCGCCTGAACAGCAAGGCGAATGTTTTCCAGAACGCTCAGCTGTGGGAAAAGGTTGGTCAGCTGAAACGCACGGCCAATTCCATGACGGGCACGCGAAGATGGCGATAAGCTGGTGATGTCTGTGTCACCCTTATGCACGGTACCAGATGAGGCTGGCAGCTGACCGGAAATCAAGTTGAAATACGTTGTCTTGCCCGCACCGTTTGGGCCAACAATCACCGTCGTTTCACCCGCATGAAAGTCGCAAGTGACTTGGTTGACGGCAACGTGACCGCCAAAGCGGATCGTCAGATCGCGTGTTGATAAAGAAGGTTGAGACATGGAAACGGTCGCTCTCGACAGATATGCCCGACCTGCAGCCCAAGGACAGCAGGTCGGGAACGTCGTTTAGTTGTTGTTACGGCCAATCGGAATGTTCATTTCGTCCGCTTCGATGATGCGCACCAGATCAGGGATCGCCCAATCGACGTTGTCATCCACGCGAATTTTGAAGTGAACCATAGATTGCAATGCCTGATGATCTTCCGGCCGGAAAGTCATTGTGCCCTTGGGAGTGTCCCAAGACATGCCTTCCATCGCGGCAATTAGATCTTCGGTTTCATAGCTTTCTGCGGTTTCCAGTGTCTTAACAACTGCAAGGGCTGCAGCCATGCCACCTGCCGTGAAGAAATCTGGCGGGCCATCAAAACGTTCCTGATGTGTTTCGACCAACCACTTGTTCACCGGATTGTCGTAGGCCTCATAATAGTAGTAAACCGCGCCTTCCATGCCGGGGAAGCGTTTATACGTTGGCAATACAGGCAGGATATGGCCACCCATCGAAATCTCGATGCCATAACGCTCTGGATCAAGGGCCTGGATTTTGCCAGGTGCATCGCCGCTACCGGCGACATAGACCAAGATGACTTTACGGCCTTCTTTGTCCTTTAGCGCGTTGAACATGCGTTCCGTTGCAGCTGTGAAATCTGCGGTGCCTTGCGGAACAAACTCTTCGGCGACAACTGTAGCGCCACTCCCGTCAAGGGCTGCCTTGAAGGCCTCAATGCCATCGCGGCCAAATGCGTAGTCTTCAGCAAGAGTCGCAACAAACAGATTCTCGTCCGGCTTCAAAGCGAGCGCTTGGGCCTGCATGTCCATCGACGAGTTCCGCGATGTTTTGAAGATATAGCGATTGCTGTCAGGTCCCGTCAGGCTGTCTGCAACTGCAGGCTCGACGATAAGGATCTTCTCGTATTCCTCGGCGATAGGAAGCATTCCTTTGGTGACACCAGATGAGGTGGCCCCAACGGCGAGCAATACTTCGTCATCTCCGTAAGCTTCGGCCAGAACGGCGCGCGCGACATCCGGTTTGAACTGTGTATCCTTAATAATCACTTCAATGGGGCGGCCATTGACTTCGTTGGTGCCGCCAGTGGCATACTCCAAGCCCAGTTCAAAACCGGTTTGAGCCTGCTTAGAAAATGCTTCGTAGCTGGAGCCAGATAGCCCGTGGATCAATGCAATCTTGATCGAATCTTGCGCCCATCCGGCGCCTGCCAGCGCAATAGATGTGGCAACTGTTGCGGTTACCCGCGTCAGAATTTTCATGGTATCCTCCCTTACGGGCATGAGACGCCAATACGTGCACCTAGCCCATCGTTTAAAACTAACCTAACATCCAAGACAAAATCTGTTGGAGCAAGATGGTGGAAATACGTAGCGACGAAAGCTATTCCCAAGGGGACTTTGCCGAGCTGGCGTTTACCTATGCGCCGATAGGTTTGGTTGTCACCGAAATGCGGGTGATCCGCGACTGCAACATCACCTTTGCAGATATGTTTGGTTACACGCGTGATGAGCTGCGTAACCAAATGTTTTCAATCCTTTACCCGTCGGACGAAGAGTTTGTGAACATCCGGGATCGCGGTGTCGAACAACTGCGTGAAACCAATACTTACTGGGATGAACGGATCATGGCCCGCAAGGACGCGACCTTGTTTTGGTGCCGAGTACGTGGCCATTCTTTTACGCCAAATGATCCACTTGCACGAGCTGTTTGGAGTTTTGCGGACCTCTCACCGGAACGACCGTATTTTCAACTAACCCGGCGTGAGCGGGAGATATTGAGCCATCTTAGTGAAGGCCTGACGAGCAAAGAAATCGCCATACAACTCGATATTTCGTATCGCACCGTAGAAGTCCATCGCGCGAAACTGCTACGCAAATTCAACGTGAACAACACAAGTGGCCTTTTCCATTCTTTGGGTACGGTTGGCGGTGACCACATCGTGTCGACAAACGGAAAAACTGGCTAAGCCACACACACGAAAAGCACAAGGGCGACGGTGCGCTATTTGTTACCGTCGATCCACTGAGACATCATTCCCCGATCCCGAAAACATTCCTGAGGAACGTCACGGCGTTTGATGCGCGCAATGCGTTCTGCAAACGCAACTTGTTTTGAACTCGGACGATTGGAAACTCGCGCCCCGTTGGGTGCTCGGCGTGGCTTGTGTGTTTCGATCCAAGCAGACATGGCGCGCCGATCTACACGAATTTCATCTGGCAGATTCACACTTTTCTGCCGCGCAATTCTTTGAGCAAACTGCAATTGTTTTTCTGTGACAGGCAACAGGTGGTAATCGTTGCTGGGGGTATCAAATAAATCTCTATGAGCCGCATGCGCCATTAAAGGACTCCTCTTCATGTTTCATTAATAAATAGAACAAAAAGAGAACAAATACAAGTGCCAACTCAAAAGGAACACTTATGAAGCCTCGATTTCTTCATAAAAAATAGGGCTTCCAAGGAACCAAGAACTGTTTCAGGGCGCAAATCAAAAATGCTGTCTATTCGATTGCTTTTTCGGTGAGTATGGTCAGAAGACTCTGTCGCAAAAATCGTGAAAACCTGAGCGCATCTTCTCAAGCCAACTCAGGCACAAAAATACCGAAGCTCGCGCATTAGAGTTTGACGTGGACGCAAAACTTTACAGCCGATTGTTAGGGAACAAAATGGTGACTCCTCAACTCCATTTCTCGCGTGACGAATACCGGGCACGATTAGAAAAAACGCGTTCAGAGATGCATTTGCACAATCTGGATCTATTGATTGTGACCGATCCATCCAACATGAACTGGCTCACGGGTTACGATGGGTGGTCGTTTTATGTGCACCAATGCGTTGTCGTCACTCTGAACGGCGACCCGATCTGGTATGGGCGTGGTCAGGACAGCAAAGGTGCGCTCAGGACCTGCTTTATGACGCCGGAACACATCATTGGGTATCCCGACCACTATGTTCAATCCACCGAACGGCACCCGATGGATTACCTTTCGGCGCAATTGGTAGATCGTGGCTTGGCCAAGGGAAATATCGGCGTCGAGATGGACAACTATTGGTTCACAGCCGCGGCCTTTGCTGCGCTGCAAAGGCACATGCCCGAGGCCGAGTTTGTTGATGCCACCGCGCTGGTGAACTGGCAGCGCGCCGTTAAATCCGAAACTGAACTGGGCTATATGCGCCAAGCTGGCAAGATCGTGGAAAAGATGCATCAGCGCATTTTTGACAAGGTAGAGCCCGGCCTGCGCAAATGTGATCTGGTGGCGGAAATCTATGATGCTGGCTTGCGCTATGACAGTGCCAATGGATTTGGTGGTGACTACCCCGCCATTGTGCCGTTGTTACCATCTGGGTCAGATGCAGCGGCGCCACATTTGACCTGGGATGATCTGCCTATGAAAAGTGGTGAAGGGACTTTTTTTGAGGTTTCTGGCGTCATGCATCGCTATCACTGCCCCCTTTCACGGACAGTTTTTCTAGGCAAGCCAACGCAGACATTTCTGGATGCAGAGAAGGCCGTTCTTGAGGGCATGGACGCAGGTCTTGAAATGGCGCGCGCAGGCAACACCTGTGAAGATATCGCGCTGTCCTTTTATGGCGTGCTCAAGAAGTACGGCATCATCAAAGACAATCGGACGGGATATCCAATTGGTCTATCGTACCCACCAGATTGGGGTGAACGCACCATGTCTTTGCGTGCGGGTGACAAGACTGTGCTGCAAGAAAACATGACCTTTCACTTTATGACAGGTCTTTGGATGGACGATTGGGGGTTTGAAATTACGGAAAGCATACGCATTGGCGAAAACGGCCCTGAATGCCTATCCAATGTCCCGCGCAAGATGCTGGTCAAGGATTAAGAGATGCAGGAAAATCCGATTACACCAACGATCCCTTTGGATCAGGATGGTATCAATCACGGTTTCTTGCGCCTGCCCTATAGCCGGGATGACAGCGCTTGGGGTTCCATCATGGTTCCGATCACAGTTATCCAGAATGGCGCTGGCCCGACGGGTTTGCTGACGGGCGCCAACCACGGGGATGAATACGAAGGCCCTGTGGCATTGCAAGAATTGACGGTCACATTAAAGCCAGAGGACATATCTGGGCGGGTGATCATTATTCCCGCGTTCAACTATCCGGCCTTTCGCGCGGGTACGCGGACATCTCCAATCGACAAAGGCAATTTAAATCGCTCTTTCCCGGGGCGACCCGATGGCACGCCAACCGAAAAAATTGCGGATTATGTCCAACAATATCTTTTACCATTGGCTGACTTTGCCGTTGATTTTCACTCAGGTGGAAAGACGTTGGATTTTGTCCCCTTTGCAGCGGCCCATATTCTTGAAGACAAGGCATCCGAAGCCGCCTGCTTTGCAGCGATGAAGGCATTCAATGCACCCTACTCCGTGCAGCTTTTGGAAATCGACAACGTCGGGATGTATGACACGGCCGTCGAAAGTATGGGCAAGGTGCTTATTTCAACAGAACTTGGCGGCGGGGGAACATCCACCGTAAAATCAAATACGATCGCCAAAAAAGGCCTGCGCAACGTCTTGATCCATTTTGGGATTCTAAAAGGCAAGATGCAGATCGATCCAACTGTTCGAGTTGATATGCCGGATGGCGATTGCTTTACGTTTTGCGAGATTGACGGAATGCACGAACCAGTCGTCGATCTGGGCGAGGCAGTTGAGAAAGGCGATGTGGTGGCTCGTGTCTGGCCTGTTGATCGTACTGGCGTTGCGCCAGAGGAATACAGGGCCAAAAGAAGTGGAATCCTGATCAGCCGCCATTTCCCTGGCCTGATCAAATCTGGCGACTGCGCAGCGGTTGTCGGGGTTGTCGCGAATTGATCGACCAAAGGAACAGTCATGCAACTTGATCAGCGCGATTTGGAGATTTTACGGGTTCTTTCACGAGAAGGACGAATAACCAAGGCCGCACTGGCTGATCGCATTGGGCTGTCTGCAACACCATGCTGGGATCGATTGAAGAAGTTAGAAAAGGCCGGCTTGATCGAAGGGTACAGTGCCCAAATTAATCTGAAAAAGCTGGGGCCTCACGTCACGGTTTTTGTGGCAGCGCAAATCTCTGACCATACAGCAGCAAGTTTTCGCGCCTTTGAGTCAGCTGTTCAAAACTATGACGAAGTCATTGGATGTTGGGCACTTGGCGGCGGGTATGATTATCTACTGCAAATTGTGACGCGTGACATAGAGACTTACCAGCAACTGATTGATGCAATGCTGGACTCCCGAATGGGCCTCTCGCAGTATTTTACTTATGTGGTGACGAAGCCAGTCAAGAACGGTGGCGCGCCACCCTTGCAGCTATTTTTCCCCAGCGCATAAAGCCCGTTTCGCAGTTGATTCTTCTGTGGATTTGAAGATTTTTGGCGACTTCGTCTGCTCAAACCCGACATGATCACCAGCAAACGACAAATGAGAAATCTGAAAGCCAACGATCCCAGCATGGAAAGCTCTCTGACAGCAGAAACCTAAGCTGTGATCGAACGCGAGGAGTGACAATCAATGTTAACAAATGGCACGCTCGGGCAATGGGACCGCGAAAACTTCTTCCACCCATCAACTCACCTAGCCAAACATGCGCGTGGTGAAATGCCCACTCGTGTGATTTCAGGCGCCAAGGGCGTCTACATCGAAGACCGCGACGGCAACAAATTGCTGGATGCTTTTGCCGGTCTTTACTGTGTGAATGTAGGCTATGGACGTGCAGAGATCGCCGAAGCCATATCAAAGCAAGCGCACGAATTGGCGTACTATCATTCTTATGTCGGTCACGGGACTGAAGCTTCAATTACGCTTGCAAAAATGGTTCTGGATCGTGCACCCGAAAATATGTCCAAGGTCTATTTTGGTCTGGGTGGGTCTGATGCGAATGAAACCAACGTCAAACTGATCTGGTACTACAACAACATCCTTGGCCGCCCCAAGAAGAAGAAAATTATCTCGCGGTGGCGGGGTTATCATGGCTCTGGATTGGTTACAGGGTCTTTGACCGGGCTGGAGCTATTCCACAAAAAATTCGATCTCCCACTTGATCAGGTTATCCACACCGAGGCGCCGTATTACTTCCGGCGCGATGACCTTGATATGTCCGAAGCTGATTTCACAGCCCATTGCACGCAAAAACTGGAGGAATTGATCCAAAAAGAAGGCGCTGACAACATAGCCGCCTTTATCGGAGAGCCGGTCCTTGGCACAGGCGGCATTGTGCCCCCGCCCGAGGGGTATTGGGCGGCTATCCAGACAGTTCTGAAGAAATACGACATTTTGCTGATCGCAGATGAAGTTGTCACCGGATTTGGGCGGACTGGTAGCATGATGGGGTCAGATCACTATGAGATGGAACCAGACATCATCACCATCGCTAAAGGGTTGACGTCGGCGTATGCCCCTTTGTCAGGCTCAATCGTGTCTGAAAAAATTTGGAGAGTCCTTGAAGATGGGACAGACGAATTCGGCCCGATCGGTCATGGATGGACATATTCGGCACATCCAATTGGGGCGGCAGCAGGCGTTGCGAACCTAAAGCTAATTGATGATCTAAACCTGATCGAAAATAACAAAGTGACGGGTGAGTACCTGCGTGCAGGGTTCCGTGAACGCCTTGGAGATCACCCAAATGTCGGCGACATCCGTGGTGTTGGTATGCTGGCCGCAATTGAGTTTGTTGAACAGAGAGATGGGCGCAAATTCTTTGAGCCTTCTGCTGCTGTTGGCGCGAAAGTGGTGGCCAACCTTGCCAGCAAAGGCGTCATTGGGCGTGCGATGCCTCAGGGGGATATCCTTGGGTTTGCACCCCCCTTTTGTCTGACCAAGGAAGAAGCGGACATCGTGATTAGCAATACGGAAAACGCCGTGCGCGAAACATTTGAGTAAGATGTGTATTGTGCAGTCACGTCGCCACGCGGCATCGGTCCAAAACTTGGTTTGATGCGAGCCTACAAGCTCGCCAGATCCCAAAGGCTA
>ERZ1046740.1720-NODE-1720-length-15086-cov-9.494777_pt1 | contig 15086 bp, 10 predicted proteins | sample MGYA00383093_ERZ1046740 | MGnify/ENA primary metagenome ERZ1046740 (study PRJEB29581, sample SAMEA5548363) | metagenome | biome: marine; feature: coastal; material: water | depth 25 m | study: Short-term variability in the microbial, nano- and picoplankton... | reverse complement strand
GAAGTACCCTACGCTCGCTTCATGCGTCCTAACGGTATCCCTTACGCTTACGTCCTGCTGACTCTTGATGAGTACTTGGACACCGAGGTTCCCCTCGAAGCGAAATGGGGTAGCGAGACTGACGGGACGCTCGACGAGAACGGTGACCTTGTGCAATACGCACGGCCCCTCTCCGAGTTCGCCCCACATGTCATGGTTGACGAGAAGAATAAAGAAGTATTCATGTTGCTATGTGCTTGCAGTAAGCCAAGCATACGGCAGAACCCTGTAACACCTGCAGACCTCGACGAGTGGGACACCTACCTCAACGCTGTGTTCTTCATTGACAGCAGTGAGTGGCTAACGGTAGACGAGGCTAACGGACTGTTCAATGGAAAGGTAACACGATAATGAAAAAACTAATCATAAAACTAATCACCTCCGTCCTTAAGTGGATCGATAGTAAACTAAGGAAATACGAAATGATTCCAGTACTTGACGCCGCGACTGAACTGTCGGCAATCAACAGCATTCTGAAAGCGGGTGGGGACTTCCCTTGTGATTCCCTTGAGGAACTCTCGCCTGAAGGTATTAACGCACGGACGTACCTCGACCGTCAACGTGGAAGTATCCTCGCGAAACGTTGGGACTTCAATAGTGACTACGGTGTAGACATCGTCCCATCCACAGAAGTATTGACAGAGGCTATCAGTAGCTACGAAGATACCTCGGCTCCAATCGATGTCACCTTCGAACATACTAAAAACTATTACGGTGGTCCTGACTATCCGGTACCTGCGGGGTCGTACACTTTAACCCGCAAGCCTTCTGCTGAGGATGAACAGCTATTGCTCTACTTCGAAGGACAGGTACCGTCAACAGGTTATAACATGGTTTACACCATTACCGATAATGGTACGTTCATTTCCTACGCGTTCGCTTGTTCACAATACGCAGGTTATAGCATCTCCATGAAGCGTGAAGTCTTAAAGGATGATATGCCTTCAGGGAACTACTTCCAACCTATCACCTTTACAGAGGATGATAAGTTTGGGTACGGTAGTTGGCCTGACGTTGACCCGTGGACTTTCGCTATGGAAGCACCGCGCTATGACATCGTGCAGGAACTGGTTGTTACTCCCGCTACCTACATCTCCGTCTACGAACTCCCTTCCGATACACTCTTGGCTGTACCTACAGACCGTATGTATCAGCGTCGTTGGGTCCAACGTGGTACCAAGATGTATGACCGTCAGGAGAACACGTACGAGGTAGTCACCCCGTTCAAGTTGGACCTTGCGTTCCTCGTGGACTTCAATGACATGCCCCTCCCGTTCCGCGATTGGGTAGCATACACCGCAGGCGCAGAGTACCTCGATGACCAAGCTAACGACACCGCTCTGGCTGACCGTTGGTTGGGTAAGGCTCAACGCGCTCGCATGGACGCACGTAGTCACGAGACGAGCACAGGATGTTACTCCGTCAATACACGACCGAGTGGTCCTCGCGCTAACATCTCGTTCGCTAGTGGTCAAGCACAGTCGAACTACTAATAAGTAGAAGCGACAATAGGAATTATAACAAGCCCCCCCTCCACCATAAGGGGGGTTCACTTAAAGGAACCTTATCATGGATTTTAAAGAAGTACCTTTTATGGGACTCCAAGGAATTTCCCAACGGCCCGCTGAGGCTCGCAATGAGGGGCAGGTAGATGACATGGTGGGGTTCTTCCCTACGCCTGCTGAAGGCATGCAAACCGCTCCCCACTCCTGCTTCTGCGGGAAGCTAGACCTCACAAACATCCCCAACCAAACCCTCACTAAAGACATGGCATTCAAGATGGGTGCTGACGTGAATGGAGATTTGTATTACGTGTGTGTTACAGGTGACGAAACCACACCCGTTGTCGCATGGGATTGGAATGGTGATGAGATTGTTGTAACATTCAGTGGTGATACCAAGGAGTACATTAAACCTCGTGAAGGTTACACTCCGAACTCTGCACTCGGTGCTCTCTCTGTAGCAGACTACACCGTCGTTATCAACAAGAGTATCACAGTCGAACAAGCAGGCTACCCTGCCTTGACAGGTAAAACTGTAGGTATGAAGCGACTCACCGTCCTCAAGGGAGCTACAGGTTCGGAAGTAACCTACATCGCGAACATCGGTGACGAGCAGTTGGTTCACACAGAACCACATAACAGTACCGACAGTCTGGATGAGATCGCTTCGCAGATAACCTCAACGATTAATACTGACTCAGCCTTCGATGACTACACCGCGATTCAATACGGTGAGAGCATTGAGATCGCTCACGTCACACCTGCTACCTCCTTCACTCTTACTACCGAGACCGCATCAACACTTGGAGCAATCTCTGACGTGGCCAACAGCTTCGCAGACCTCCCTAGACAAGGTGTCGCGTCTGGTACTATCCTCAGAGTTCAGCCCCCTGCGGACCACGGTATCGTCGTCCCTTACTGGGTTGAGTATAACGACGGTGTATGGGCTGAACGTGGTAGTCCTACAGCCCACAAAGGGTTCGGCTCTGACAGTGAGCATCAACTACCTATTGCCGCGACTATCATTCCTCCACAGGAACCGAACCTCGCACAGCTTCAGTTCAGTGAGTACACTTACGCACAGCGTGACGCAGGAGACGAGGAGTCTAACCGTGACCCGTACTTCGTCGATAACAAGATCCTTGATGTTTTGATGTTTCAAGATCGTGTAGGCTTTGTGTCAGCGCGTGGAATCGACTGGTCCCGCATTGGTGACTACACTTCATTCTACCGTGCCACAGCGGTGGAGACGTACGAAGATGATCCTATCTTAATGACGTTCGGTGGGACTGACCGTGATATCATTGTCCATCAAGCCGTACCTTTCCATGACGTAGTCTTTGTTGATACGAACAGTGGTAAGTACACCGTGTCTGGTAATGAGAATGGATTCACTGCAACGACCGTAGTGGTCGACCGAGTATCCGCTCTGCGTGGTGTACCTAACGGCCCCATTGAGATGGTTGAGGATAAACTCTTCTTCCCAGTGGATGGTAACAAGTTCATGCAGTTCCGTGAGTACGACTACGGTGACGACCACATTGATGTAGAACCTTCCGACATTACGAATGATGTTCCTCGTCTTGTTCCTCGTGACGTTTCTGACTCGTGGACGTTTGATGAAGTACGCACCGTACTGTACGCTGAACACGGTTCGTCCGACGCTTACGCTTACCGCTTCGACCTTGACCTAGAGAACGACCAAGAGAAAACGCAGAGTGCGTGGTTCCGTTTGGCTCTCCCAGAGCATGTTGGTTCGGCATCCTTCGGTGCAGTGTACTTCTTTAATGAAGACGGTTGGATCACACGGTACGACTTACGCGCAGGTAACGAGGAGCACACCTTAGCTAACTCCACCGACCTTGAACTTATAGATGACGAATGGTTTCTACCTGCACTCCCCTTAGAGTTCTTCCAAGGTGCTATCGCTGCTGACACTCTCCAAGGTTACATTGAGATTGAAGGTGACCGTCCAGTCTACCGCCCTATCTTCAGCATCGATCCGGTAACAGGTAAGATGACTCTGGGTGATGAGTACGGTCTATCCGATCTGGCAGAAGGTGACATTGAAATCACAAGGTTCGCTGTAGGTGTACCGCAGGAAGTTAGTGTAACGATCCCTAGACCTTTCGTCAGACGACAGGATGGATCTGGAGTTTCGTATGGTACAATGCGTCTCAACTCCATTATGTTCAACACGAGGAATAGCGGTGAGTATACCGTGACGACTCTTGTAGCAGATAGAGACCCGATGCTCCCTACGTACGTCCGCTCGCATACATTCGGTGAGGACTACGAACTAGGTGTTCAGGGCTTAGATGCTCCACAATCAGTCAGGCGTATCGATAAGATGCCCTACAAAGGAAAGGCAGACGGGTTGTCCGTTGTCGTAACAGCCGAGTCGGTACGTCCGCTCGACATCGTAAGCGTTGGTTGGAACTACCGCTACATCTCTAATAGAAGGATTATTTAACATGGCTAAAGAAATTCAAACACAGATCGTTACGATCGTGAAACCGAACACAGGTCCAGTCTTCAATGTACCGAAGAGTTACGATGAGCGCTTCACGTCACTTGAAGTATTCCTCGTACCTTTTGGTCTTGATACGGGTGATGTGATTCCGTGGGGTTGGCATAACACAGGCTCGCAGATCATCGTCACCTCTAACTTCTACGAGGGGGATACGATCATCGTCCGCTGTCTCCCTAAGCTTGAGACATTGTTCACCAAGTCAGCGCGACAAGCACTGACGTCTGCGCAGGTTAATACCTTGTACGAACATGCACTCATCGTTGCCTCGTCTGCGAATGATAAGGTATTGAACGAGTATGGCATCACCGTGACTGGTGAGATTAATCCTGCAACGATTGCTACCAAGACTGAAGTTGAGGTAGTGGACGATAGAGTTACAGCCACGAACGTGGTCACAGCTGAACTAGACGACCGCCTTGATATCCTTGAGGCAGGTGGTGTGTCCGATGTTGCTGTAGCTTCTAAAGCACATGCACAGGGAGGTACTAACGACCTGAACTACATGACTGCCTTGAAGACGCGACAGGCGGAAACGTACCACGATCTCAAAGCGGTACGCATGGAGTTGGTCGGACAGGACGTTGAGCTCATTTCGGACGTCGCAGGTATCCTTGTATACCGCCTACCTAAGATGCTCGATGGTATGAAGGTTCTCGATATCGAGGCGCAGACGCAAGCGAACGCTTCCGCAGGTGCTCTCGTGGTAACCGTTAAGCAGGGTCTCACCCAGATCGCAACAGCCTCCCTACCGCAGGGAACATTGTATGTGAGTAAGGATGATGCCAGTACTGGGGTACAGGATGTCACCTTGATTAAAGGGCAAGACATTACCATTGATGTGACAAATGCAGGCAGGACTGTTACGGGTCTCTCCGTTACGTTGACTGTAGGTTGGGACGAGTCGCGCTACGAGGTAGTGTAACGATGGCTAACAAAATCAAATTGAGTACATTCGAAGACGGTGTACCGTTGTTTACCCTCCTATTCGACCCCGTCGAGTACGTTCAGTTAGATTGGAGCGGGGTCAGGAAGCACTGGTGGATGGAGGACTATTTGAATCCTACATCCTACCTCCGTGGCATAGATACAGACGGTTATACCTTTGTAAATCCCGGACCACCTTACAGTAGTTGGAAAACCGAAAGTGTACGGAATGGTGTTACCAGTAGTGGTTGGACCTTTGCGGAGACATTGCGGTTCCCTCAGGTGTATCCTTACTATGGCACCTATCAGTACCACACCTACGACTCCTTCAGTCTCTCTTTCCGCCCCTCGGGTGTTCATAAGACTGAAGACGGAGCAGGGATTACGGGGTACCATCTTGAAATGGATGGATACACGGCGGCCTTCGACGAGGACACGGGTGGAGGACTGTACAGGCTACAGTTCCAGAAGGCATTCATCACGAAAAGCCCACGGATCGGTAGGTTGTACCGCGAGATTAATGGCAATGCGGATCATGTATCGAACCCCTCGTGGACTGCTGAGATTGTTGATGAGGATGATATCAACGCACGTGCTGTTCCTAACGTTACCATAATCTAACGAAGAAGAAGAAGAAGAAGGAGGTGACATTATGTTACCATTAGTCATGGCAGGAGTCTCTGCCGTAAGTTCCATCGGTGGGATGATTGGGAATCGTAAGGCTCGTAAGCGGAAGATGGAAGCGATCCGTAAGCAGAGGGAAGGCTTAGTTAAGGCCCACGAGTTTAACGTCGCAGGAATGATGGATAAGGTTGACGCCCTAGGTTTGAACCAGACGCTGACCGCTCGCGACCGTATGCTACAAGCACGACGAGAGGCAGGCAAGACGCTAGCCATTGGTACAGCCGCAGGTGCTTCAGGCTCCACCGCTGAAGGTGTCGTTACCGATGCCTACGGTCGAGCGTCAGGTGATGTTGGTACAATTGCGGCTAACACTGCTTCTAATAAGCGAGCGACCTTTCGCGATATCTACGCCGCGAAACTAACCCTTAATAGTCAATTACAATCCCTTGATATGCAGACACCACAGAAAGCTAACCCTTGGCTGTCTGCCCTAGGAATCGGAGCAAGTGCCGTAGGTGCTTATGCATCGTTCGGGGGTGAATTTAAGCTACCTAAGCTAGGAGGAACTGATGGCAAAGACGTATGATAGAAGCGGGAGTAGTGTGGCGTATGATACACGAACCCGTCAAGAGAAATTCAGACCTGTAGTCGGTAACGAGAAAGTCCGTGTGGCTTCCTTCCGCGCCGATACGTCTGACATTGAGCAAGACACACAGGCTCTTAGTACCGCAACTAAGATGCTTGGTCCTGTCGCTGAACGTTTAATGAAGCAGAAGTCCGATAAGGATAACGCCCAGTTGCGTAATGATATGGCCCCTATTGCCGCCGAGTTCGAAGCAAAGCATTACGAATGGCAAGGTCTCCCTAAAGAGGAATACCAAGCTAAGATGCAGAGCTTCATCACGCAGGCGGGGGAATCTTTAGGACTTAATAAATACACAGAGGGAACCTTCCAATCTATCATAGCCCAACAGTATACTAACCTTAGTGTTGGACGTACACGGGCAATGCATACGCAGTCCGTTGCTGACCTGAAGGCTAGAGCTACGTTAGGTACCACTACTAAGGAGGACCGCGAGACGGCCGATCCTGCCAAGATGAGTGCCCTCGTGCAAGGAGAAGGTGCTCGTCTGGTTAACAGCTACCATGAGGAAGCTAAGGATCTCCCCGACCCACAGCATCCCGAGTACATTAAGCGAAGCGCTGAGTTGACCGCAAAGTACCTCAAGGAAACTGCAAGTGACCCACAGCTCCAGATCCTCCTTGAAGATGGAACTCGTGTGGCGCGTGATACAGGCTTGAAGGCCGCTTCGAAGTTCCAACGTGAGTTGAACATCCAGAGGCGTTCTGATGAAGGTGTTGCTTCCGTTGGTAACTTCATTGCGGGTGGCATCCAGATGGAAGCACCTGATCTCCCCTCTCTAGCTGAAGCGATGAAAAGTGTTGATGCCTTTGAGGATTACACCGCAGGAACGCAGGCGTGGATTGACAAGAATGCATCCGTCGTCACAACCCAAATGCAGATCGGTCTTTATGACATGACAAGCGAAGGTGGGGTTACGCTGAATGAAGCTTTCGATGCGATGGTGGTAAGTCTCAATGAGAAGTTTGCCAAGAAGGGTATCGACGTTTCAGAGATTATCCCTCAAAATGGTTCAGCGTTCCGTAAGGAAGCCGCGAGACAACTCAAGGAAACCGCAGAGACTAACTACGCTGTCAATCAGCAGAAGGTACGTGACAACGAGAAGGTGCAGAAGGAAGTAACCCTTGAAGGTCGCCGACTGAAGCTTAGTGCCGCGAATGCGAATCATGAGGTACTACGTACCGATCGTCTCAAAGCAGGTGAGTCTCTTGACGTTGTCCTGACTGATGAACGTGTGGCCCGTGAGGTTGAAGCTGAAGCAATCATCCGACGTGAGGACTATGCCTCTGAAGCGAAGTACCTCTTAGCGCGTGACGCTCACGTTAATGGTCACTACTATAAGAAGGAAGAAGTGGAGACTGGTCTTGAGCTACAGCGGTTGCTCCGTGAAGGGGTGTCCCAAGAGGAAGTAGAAGAGTACGCTGACTCAAGGTACCAAGTGTACAACCGTCAGACTGCACAGACTACTATCGACCGTCACTTTGCTATCGATCAGAAGGAAGTGAACCTCGCGAAGAAGAGTGTCCTGACAAAGGTTGATGACGACTTGAATCGGATTCAGAACAGTGGGTCAGAACTGGGTGAGGAGAATGTCGCCACACCAGAGACCACACGCCTCGCATCGACGATGGAACACGAAATGAACATGCGTGTCCTTGAGTGGGACCGTGGGCATTTGGATGCTACTCCTGATGAAGCACATCAAGCTTATAGCGATATCTGGAAGACGATTGAGACTACATACCTTAGTCCTGAACAGAGCGCCTCCTTGAGTTCACAAAAGGAAGCTGATAGTGGTAGAGCGAAACCTGCGGAACAGCGCCTCTCGGAAGAGAAGTGGAATGCGTATAAGGCACAGCTCTCCTCAGAGGACCAACAGATCGTCCAAGCAACGGAAGCTCTTAGTGAGCGGATGACCTCTGACGCCCGTGGTCTCCTGCGAAAGGGGGAGCTAGAAGTAGCCTCCCCTGAGAAGCAAGCAGAGGACCGTAAGCAACTCATCGACGCTATGGCTAACTTGGGTGATGATGAAGCAGTACAGCACGTTATTGAGTCGATGGAGAATCCTGACGCAACCGAAGGTGAGAACGCAGAGTATCGCTTGAAGATTGCACAGGAGGTAGCAGAGGCACGTTACAGCTTCGATACCCTTCGTCAGAATGCTGTTGATAGCGGAGTGGATAGTCATGTAAAACCACGCCATGCTGTCCTACTCCTGCACCCCAAGACAGCTCTGAACTCTATGGACGAGTCAGCTCTCAAGAATGTGCGCCTCAACATGGCTAGTGCTATTATGGACTCCCACAGTGCGTATGACGCGTACCGTCTGGTTGATCGTGTCTTACAGAGAGCGACCGAGGAGAACGATATAGAACTCGCAGGGGTCCTGTACGCTACCTACCGTACGAGGGGCGATCGATGGGCTGATAGCGGCAAGAGGAAGAGGAAGATGATGGAAGAACTCGTCTTGCTTGATGGACGTCTGGCAGAGTACGATGCTAAAGGCTTAGGCCCTGATGAAGTCGATGAGAATGGTGAGCCTGTAGAAGCAGTAGTAGAGGCTAGCCCCGTATCACCAACTCAGGTCGACCCTGACGCACCGTTACCCGCGTGGATGGATCAATACAATGACGATCAGCCTCACCTCAGGAAACCTGCTGTAACCGCAGAGTCACTGATGGAAGGCAAGCGGTACCACAAACAACGCGGCCCCTCGGTGGGTCTTGGTGGAGCAACAGAACTGAAGAAAGGTGCTGTCACTCCTGAAACATTGATGTATATCGATGATGCCTTTGGTATCGGCGTGAGGTAACCTCATGCAACGCTAACTAGAACAACACCCCCTACGCCTCTCAATGCGAAGCGTACCAGAGGGGGTTCACCCTTTTAGAGGAGACACTCTTATTATGAATATTGTAGACTACATGGGAAGTACCGAAAGTAACACCCCTTCTGGTCGGCAGAACTATGTGAACCCACAGGGTCTCAACGTTCCTGACCTGAACCAGATGAAAGCTGACAAGAAAGAAGAAGACAAGAAGAACATCTTCGGTCACATCGGTGACGTTGGGAAGGGCCTGATGAATTCCCCCCTCGCCTTTATCGATTCCTCTATGGACTTCCTTGGGGACGTCGTGGAGTTCGCAGGTAAGCACACAGGTATGACTGAAGAAGGTTATGAAACTGGTTGGGGAACTGACTACCGCTTCTTCGATGACCTCGGTACGGCAGGACAGGTGGCTGAAAGGGTCGCTGAGTTCGGCATCGGTATGGTCGCCCTGTCTGGGTTGAACTCCCTGAACATCATTAAGAATGGCGGGAAGATCGCCAGAGGTGTCTTGGAGTTTACCAAGGGTGCTTCCGTTAACCTCGTCCTCGCTGATAGAGAAGAGGGTCTAATCTCCGACATCCTCGCAGAGACACCTGTAGGTGCTCGCTTGCCCTTCCTTGAGTTCATGCGAGGAGACATTGAGGAAGACGACATGGCCTTCCGTATGAAAGCCGCCTTTGAGGGTGGGGTCCTCGACCTCGCAACCTTCGGTGCCTTCAAGGGGTTGGCTAAGGTGGCCAAGCTTCACATCGGTACCAAACATGCAGGTGATCTCATCGGTGCAGATGCCGCCGCGAAACGCATGGCAGGTCTGGACGGCGATAACATGGTGCCCACACCTAAGAAGGTAGGGGCTGAAATGGTAGCTGACATGGGTCAGACGGATATGTCTGTCGCTAGTGCCGCACGTGAGCCTAGCTCTACGATCTCCAGTCGCTTCCACCAATCTAAGAAGTATGCAACAAAGGTAGACGGTGCCATTGAGGAAGCCCTCTCCTCGAATAGTCGTGAAGGTATCGCTAGTGTCCTCGATGATTTCCTGACGGCCTACGATGATGTGGGGCAAGGTCTCACCGATATGATGAAGCACCTCCACAAGTTTGACCTCCATCAAGATAACATGGAAGGCGTCGAGACGATGCTCCAGACTATCGCTAAGATGACGGACATGTACGATGGTGCTGTCAAGGAGACATGGGAACAGACTGCACAGAAAGCTCAATCAGCTATCGCTAAAGGACAGATCACAGCTAAGTCTGCTGTCCGTGATATCGCTAAGAGTGAAGAGGGTGCAACGCTTGTACATAAGTGGCGCTTGCTTCGTGACCAGTCTGCTGAAGAACTTAACATGCTCCTCCCGCGCCTCAACAGCTTAGACCTGAATACCTCTGAAGGTTTGAAGGAAGGTCTGGACCTCGTGCATATGCTCGAAGGACACATCGCTATCCACAAGACATCTAAGCGTGTCTCCGCAGGAGCGGCTAGGGCGAACCGTGCGAACGCTATCCCTACGTACCGCATCGCGATTGACGGTGAGAAGATCCTTACGAAGAACCTGAATAGCAAGACTCTCTCTCGCATTCAAGCGGATAGCGCTCTGAACATTGAGACGAAGAAGCGAATCACTGAAGCTCAAAAACTGTACAGGAATATCCAGAAGAAGGGTAGCATCACGAAGGCTTTGGATTCTATTGAAGGATCGGCCAATCGAAGTAGAGTACTGAAAGGCTTAGACGTCCTCCACGCATGGCGGGTCAGCTCTATGCTGTCAGGTGGTAGTACACACCTACGTAATGGTACTGGTTCGGGAGTCACCTTCGCAATCACTAACATGTGGGAGTCGACCTTAGGTGCGACCTTCGGTGCCCTCGCTAAAGATGCTGACCGTACAACCTTCAGGGCTGTCGGTGCAGGTATCATGGGGTTCCACGATGGCGCTATGGATTTCTGGAAGTCTCTCGCTAAGAACGTTGAGTTGAACGGTGGGTGGGGTAACATGCTGAAGAATGCTGATGCCCGTGACGCCGCGATTAGTACCTCCAAGTTGGTTCGTCGCGATGACACCCACGGTCTCCGTGTAGGCATGGAGGCGCTGAAGGATGCAGGGATAGACACAGAGTCTACCTTAGGTGGTGCTGTAGCTAAAGTACTCTCCTTCTTCGGTAACGTGAATGACATGGCCTCAATGTCTGTAATGGGATTGACTGATGGTGTCCAAGGTGGTGGAGGCTTCCGTGCTTCCGTCTCACGTGAGATACAAAATGATATTACCTTACATAGTCTTACCGGACAGAAAGCTATAGTCTATAAGGGAAACCTAGAGAACGCTGTGGACGCTATCCGCAACTCGCATGGTAAGATGTTACGTACACCAACCACCCCTGCTGAACGCGCATTAGCGCAACGGGCGTATGAAGTGTATGAGACGTCAGAGCGCTTCGCTAAGGAAGGTCTCCACCAGTTGGAACTGGAAGGTCTCCCTAAGAAGATCAGCTCGCTGACCAATGCTGACAATGCGACCTCTAAGGTTGTCAAGACGCTCTTCTTCCCCTTCCAGAAAACGGGGATGAACTTGGTACAGTTCGTGTCAGACAGGACGATCATCTCTCCGTTTAAGAGTAAACATATGAGGGACTCCTTGAGTGGAGCCTTAGGTCTACGGGCTAAACGTACCGCTCAAGCTAAGCTGACTACAGGGACTCTCCTCTACGCAGGGGCAGGACAGTTGTACCTCTCGGGGAACCTGACTGGCTCCATCGCACGGGATGACCGTGAGGTAGCTGAAGCGTCTGGTGTTCAACCGTACTCTATCAAGGTAGGGAATCAGTGGGTACAGTATACGACGACGGAACCTATGGGAACCTTCCTCGGACTGATGGCTGACTTCTACACAGCTAGTGAGAAAGCCGCTGATGAGGAAAGCACAATGGCAGGTGTCGCCCACGTGGTGATGTCTCTCGCTGACCTCGCGGCTGACAAGACGTACATGAAGGGTATGTCAGATCTGATGCAACTCATCGAGAACCCTGACTACCGCTTAGAGAACTTCGCAGGTTCCTTCCTGTCAACAATGGCACCCTTGAGTGGGACGTCACGTTGGCTTACGCGATCCTTCGCGCCAGAACTGAAGGAAACTGTAGACGTGTTTAGTCAGGTCAAAGGGTTGTACCCTAATGAACTCCCACAGAAGACTGATGCCTTCGGTCGTCCAATGACACGTAGTCACTTGTCAGCGGTCTTAGGTCTCCGTATCTCTGAAGTAGCCGAAGAGGATGATGCTCGTGTCAGTAATGAACTCCGAAGACTTAACGCTTTCCCAACGGATCGCGAAGGGTCCTTCAAAGGTGTCAAGCTGACAGAGGATGAGCACCGTGAAGCTAAACGCTTGATGTACGAACACTACGGTCCATACGACCGCTTGAAGGAACTGGTAGGTAGCGATGCTTATCGCAAAGCCTCCGATGGGAAAAGAGCAAAGGCTCTGAACAAGATCATGACGAACGCTCGCAAGGTGAGTCGTCGGATGATGTTCGAGAAAGACCCAGAGGCGAAGGCACGGTTCCTTGAAGAGAAACGTAGTGTGGCACTCAATGATGCAAGGCGGGGCTTAGTCTCCGGTAGCACAACCCAGACAACCCAACGGTCCGTCCGTAGGGAGTCGCAAAGACGTAGAGCCTCGCGCTTGATTGACGTCATTTAATACATAGGAATAAATAACCATGAAGAACAAACTGAAGATGACCTTGGGTCTCGGTGTGATAACGCTGATGCTCTCGGTCCCTTCGGTGTCAGCCAAGGATGACATTAGCTTGAACGAGTTACAAGCAGGCATTGAGGGAAATAATGCCATTCTGGTCCGCATCGAAGAGAGACAATACAAACTGGTAGAGCGTATGGCTACCGTAGAAACGAAGGCTGTAGGCGCAGGGGTCTTAGGATCTGCCTTGTTCACTGTAGCTAGTGCCTTCCTTCTGAATAGACAACCGAAGGAGAAGAATATCTGTGAACGCGGAAATTAATCAGCGCATAGAAGACAAGATGATCCAACTTATGGAGTACACTCTGGACGCGCTCTTAGAGAGAGCCAAGAGTGGAGACATCACGTCCGCAGAAGCGGCGGTCTGTGCCCGAATGCTGAAAGATAATGATGTGACTATCGGGGTCACTGAAGCTGAAATAGATGAAGGCGTGAAGGATGCCCTTGCGGATGCTGTAGGTAATGCAACCGTGATTCCTCTGCCTTTCGCGAAGGAGGCTTAGAAATATGAAATTCATTAGGAGACTTCTGGTCACCTCTGGTACTTTGCTTACCGCCCTCATCCTTTGGGGTTGCGGTACGCTTAGTCTAATCCCTAGTACAGTCCCTCCTCTCATGGATGAACTCTTCGAGGGGACCACACCTCACATCAAAGTGAAGGGTTTGAAGATAACCACGCAGGGTGTCGTAGACTCCCGTATGCACTACATAAAGGCCATGCTTCCTGCACTTGAGATAACATACGGTTTGGGACGAGAACGCTCTGAAAAGATAGCTACAGGCATTATGATCGCTATGTCTGCGGTAGGTGTCGGATCAGCAGGCGCACTTCCCTTCGCTCTGAAGAAGGTACCTCAAGGCTACGTGAAGAAGAAGGAGGAGGAGGAGGAAAAAACAGATGGAAACGTTTAACGACCCAGTCAAGGATGACTTCCGAAACTTCCTCTACCTAGTGTGGACCTTCCTCGACCTTCCTGCACCGTCAGCGATTCAATACGAGATCGCTCATTGGTTGCAACATGGTAACGGCGAAGTGAGTGACCGTATCGGCATCATGGCGGGACGCGGTGAGGGCAAGTCGTGGATCACGTCAGCCTTCGTCTGTTGGCTACTGTTGCGTAACCCACAGGAGCGCATCCTAGTGCTGTCTGCATCGGGTGACCGCGCTAAGGCTTTCCTCTTGTTCTGCCGTAAGCTGATCGTAGAGATGCCCTTGCTCCAACACCTAGTCCCTAGAGCTGAACAGATTGATACAGCTACAGGGTTCGAAGTGAATGGGGCGATGCCTGACCACGCGCCTAGCCTGAAGTGCTTAGGTGTCTTCGGGTCTCTTGCAGGTAACCGTGCGACCACCATCATTTGTGATGACGTGGAGAACATGAAGAACTCTGCAACGCTAGACCAGAGGGAGAAGCTACTCTACTCCGTCCTCGAAACTGAATCGATCCTGAAGAAGGAGACAGAAGGAGAAGAGAGACGTATCGTTTACCTTGGTACACCTCAATCGGAGGATACCATCTACAACAAGCTAGACCCTGAAGTCTACAAGTTCCGCATCTGGACCTCGCGTATACCTAAGGAGGAGGACATCCACGTATACGATGGACGCCTAGCACCTAGCGTGTACAAGCGGTCGATGCATGGTGAAGGTGAGTGTGAGATCTACAATGGGCGCGGAGCACCTACAGACCCCGACATGTTCAAGCATGAAGAACTCCTGAAGAAGGAGATGTCACAGGGGAAGTCGATGTTCATGCTCCAGTTCATGCTGAACACCGCCTTGAGTGATGCCGACAGGTTCCCCCTGAAGTTACGGGACCTCTTGATCTTACCTCTCGATTCTGTACAGGGACCGAACCGCCTGACCTACGGGTCTAGCGATACCGTGCAAGATCTACCTAACATCGGCTTTACGGGTGACCGTTGGTTGCGCCCCTCGTTCATATCAGGTGAGCGTTCAGACTACACGGGTTCCGTCCTAGCGATTGACCCATCCGGTCGAGGCGCTGACGATACCACCTACGTTGTCCTGAAGATCCTTAACAGTATGCTCTACGTTACAGAGTTCGGTGCCTTCAAAGGAGGGTACGAGACTGATACCTTGGAGCGTATCGGGTTGGTCGCTAAGAAGCATAGTGTGAATGCTGTCCTCGTTGAGTCTAACTTCGGTGACGGGATGTTCTCACGGTTGCTCATGCCCTACCTGAAGAAGCACCATCGGTGTTCCCTTGAGG
>ERZ1046740.1719-NODE-1719-length-15094-cov-4.969080_pt1 | contig 15094 bp, 12 predicted proteins | sample MGYA00383093_ERZ1046740 | MGnify/ENA primary metagenome ERZ1046740 (study PRJEB29581, sample SAMEA5548363) | metagenome | biome: marine; feature: coastal; material: water | depth 25 m | study: Short-term variability in the microbial, nano- and picoplankton... | reverse complement strand
GTGAAGAAAAAGGCAGCGCCTAAGAAAAAAGCCGTGAAGAAAAAGGCAGCGCCCAAGAAAAAGGCGGTTAAGAAAGCTGCAAAGAAGGTCGCCAAGAAGGCGGTGAAGAAAAAGGCAGCACCTAAGAAAAAAGCCGTGAAGAAGGCTGTTAAAAAGAAAGCCGTGAAGAAGGCGGTCAAAAAAGCAGCTCCCAAGAAAAAGGCCGTGAAGAAAAAAGTAGCCAAAAAAGCGGCTCCAAAAAAGAAGGCGGCCAAGAAGAAGGCCAAGAAGAGGTAATTCTGCTTTTTCTCGATCTTTAGGCTAGGCTTGCTTTTGCTTAGTTAGAAGTTTTGATTCTGCGCTCTTGATGCGTCGCTACTCGTGCGGACGTATCAAGAGCGCATTTTTTTTATTATGTCTAACCAAGCCAAATTATCTACCTGGGCCAGCAACATCGCTCCTTCGCCGACGCTGGCTGTCGACGCAAAAGCAAAGGAACTCAAAGCAGCGGGCGAAGACGTCTGCGGCTTTGGTGCCGGTGAGCCGGATTTCGATACGCCGGAGTTCATCAAGGAGGCCTGCATTCAGGCGATCCGGGATGGCAAAACGAAATACGCACCTGCGCCGGGCATTCCGGTACTGCGCGAGGCGCTTGCGGAGCATTATCGCAATAACAATGGCGTTGAAGGGGTCACGCCTGCACAAGTCGTGGTCAGTCCCGGTGGTAAATATTCCTGCTATCTGGCGATTCTCGCCGTGGTCAGTCCCGGGGACGAAGTCATCATCCCCGCTCCGTACTGGGTGAGTTATCCGGAAATGGTGAAACTCGCCGGCGGGGTGCCAAAGACTGTTTTCGCAGGCTTGGATAGTGGGTTTAAGATCACGCCTGATCAGCTGCGTGCGGCAATCACGCCGAAGACACGAATGGTCATCATTAATAGCCCGTCGAATCCGACCGGTGCGATTTATTCGCCCGAAGAGTTGCAGGCGCTGGTCGAAGTGGTCCTCGAAGCCGGAATCTACATCATGTCCGATGAGATCTATGAGTATCTCCTCTATGATGGTGTGAAGCATGCCAGCCCTGCATCCTTTTCCAAAGAAGCCGCCGATTCGGTGATCACCGTTGCTGGCTTCAGTAAGACCTTTTCCATGACGGGTTGGCGCCTCGGTACATTGATGGCATCTGCCCCAATCGCCAAGGCGGTTGCCAGTTTGCAAAGTCAGACGAGCTCGAATGCGACGACTTTCGCTCAATATGGTGCCTTGGCCGCCATGCAGAACTGGGACAAGTCGATGGCAGCCGTGAATGGTATGCTTGAGGTCTTTGACCGTCGCCGTCTCCGCTTGTTGGAAGGGCTTCAGGCGATTCCCGGTGTCGAGTGCGCACGCGCTCAAGGTGCATTCTACCTGTTTCCCAATATTGCGAAACTTGGTTTAAGTGACAGCGAATTCGCGGCACGTATTCTCGAAGACGAGAAGGTTGCCGTTGTTCCCGGTAGTGCTTTCGGCGCTGACGGTTACATTCGCCTGAGCTACGCCACTTCCGACGATGTCATTGAGCAGGGCCTTGAGCGTCTTGCGCGTTTCTGCGCGAAGCTCGGCTAGGTACTTTTATTTAATCAAAACAAAGAGACAGAATGAGCGATAAAGCTAAAATCATTTACACGATCACAGACGAAGCGCCGGCCCTCGCCACGCATTCGCTGCTTCCGATCATTGCGGCATATACCAGCGCGGCTGGCGTGGCGGTCGAAACGCGCGACATCTCCCTGTCGGGCCGTATCCTCGCGAATTTCCCTGATGCGTTGACGGAAGAGCAGCGTGTTTCGGATGCGTTGGCTGAACTCGGCGATCTGGCGAAGGCACCGGATGCCAATATCATCAAGTTGCCAAACATTTCCGCGTCGGTTCCACAAATGAATGCTGCCATCGCAGAGCTTCAGGCCAAGGGCTATGCACTTCCTGACTATCCGGAAGAGGCGAAGACCGACGCCGAGAAGAGTGCCAAAGCGACTTACGACAAGATCAAGGGCAGCGCGGTGAATCCGGTTCTCCGTGAAGGCAACTCCGACCGCCGTGCCGCTGCCGCCGTGAAGCAATACGCGAAAAACAACCCGCACCGTATGGGTGCGTGGAGCGCGGATTCCAAGTCCACTGTGTCCAGTATGACTACCGGTGATTTCTTTGGTAACGAGAAGTCCGTCACGATTGCCGAGGCGACAACTGCCAAAATCGAGCTGGTTGCCGCCGACGGGAGCACCTCCGTGCTCAAGGACGGTCTCGCACTTCAAGCGGGCGAAGTTCTTGATGGTACTTTCATGAGTGCCCAGGCACTGCGTGAGTTCCTCGCAGGTGAAATTGCCGTCTCCAAGGATGCCGGCGTGCTGTTCTCGCTGCACATGAAGGCGACCATGATGAAGGTCTCCGACCCGATCATTTTCGGTCATGCGGTCGCTGTGTTCTTTAAGGACGTCTTCGACAAGCACGCCGACACGATCGCCGAGCTCGGTGTGGATGTGAAAAACGGCTTCGGTGATCTGTATGCCAAAATCAAGACGCTGCCAGCCGACAAGCAGGCCGAGATCGAAGCCGATATTGCTGCCGTTTACGCAAACAGCCCGGACATGGCGATGGTTGATTCCGACAAGGGCATCACCAACCTGCACGTTCCCAGCGATGTGATTATTGATGCCTCCATGCCCGCTGCCATCCGCACGTCCGGTCAAATGTGGAACAAGGCCGGCGAGCTTCAGGATACCAACTTTGTCATCCCGGACCGCTGCTACGCCGGCGTCTATGCCGAGACCGTGGACTTCTGTAAAAAGAACGGCGCATTCGATCCCCGCACCATGGGCACTGTGCCCAATGTCGGACTCATGGCCCAAAAGGCCGAAGAGTATGGCTCGCACGATAAGACCTTCGAAATTCCGACCGACGGCACTGTCCGCGTCGTGGATGCTTCCGGCGCGGTTCTCTTCGAGCACGCGGTTGAGCAGGGTGACATCTGGCGCGCGTGCCAGGCAAAAGACGCACCGATCCGCGACTGGGTAAAGCTCGCCGTGACACGGGCGCGCGCCACCGGAGTACCTGCCATCTTCTGGCTCAATGCGGCACGTGCACACGACGCACAGCTGATCGAGAAGGTGAATGCCTACCTCAAGGACCACGATACCGAAGGTCTCGATATCCGCATCCTCGCACCGGTCGAAGCCACCGCGGTTACTTTGGAACGCGCCAAGGCTGGCGAAGACACGATCTCGGTGACCGGCAATGTGCTGCGTGACTACCTGACCGACCTCTTCCCGATTCTCGAGCTTGGTACCAGTGCCAAGATGCTTTCCATCGTTCCTCTGATGAACGGAGGCGGTCTGTTCGAAACCGGTGCCGGCGGTTCCGCTCCCAAGCACGTTCAGCAGTTCGAAAAGGAAAACCACCTGCGTTGGGATTCCCTTGGAGAGTTTCTTGCGCTCGGCGTATCGCTCGAGCACCTCGCCACTGTTTTTAAAAACGACAAGGCTCAGGTTCTCGCCGACACCCTCGACGTGGCCAATACCAAGTTCCTTTCCGAGAATAAATCACCCTCGCGTAAGGTCAACGAACTCGACAACCGCGGCAGCCATTTCTATCTGGCGCTTTACTGGGCGCAGGCACTGGCAGCGCAGGATAAAGACGCCGAACTCAAGGCGCGCTTCACACCACTCGCTGAAGCGTTGACTGCCAACGAAGCGAAGATCGTCGACGAACTGAACGAAGTCCAAGGCGTCGCCATGGACATCGGTGGCTACTACCGTCCCGATGTCGAACTCGCGACAAAGGCCATGCGCCCCAGCGCGACCTTCAACGCCGCACTCGCAGCGCTGTAAGCGGTTCATTCATTTAAAATGCAAAAGCCCCCGTCTCACGACGGGGGCTTTTTGGTAGCTGGAATTCGAGTTGTTATGAATGATTCACGCGATTTCTAGCGGATGCCCAGATGTGCTTTGACCTTAGGTGCGAGCTCGACCGCGGCTCTGAATTCATTGACGTCGAAATCGGCGACCACGAAGTCGCCCAGTACGAAGGTGGGGGCTTTGGTTTGGCCGCTGTGTTCCACCATTTGGTCCATGAAGACCTTGTTTCGGCGCACTTCGCGTGATTCCAGTTGGATGTTGTTTAATTTGAAGAAGGCGAGGGCTTCTTCGCACCAAGGGCAGCCGGACTTAACGTAAAGAATGGGAGTGGTGAATGTGTTCATCGGTTTTGAGCTTAATGAGTAGGGAGGTTTTCTGATTATTTCAACTACTGAAGGTGATCTGTTTCGCCGCGTGCCTTGTTCTTGTCAAAAAACAGCCCCGACGAAGTGATCGCCGGGGCTGTTGCCAAGTTGAGATGCCCTGCCGTTCGGATCTCTACAGGCGCCTGATCTTGAAGATGTGCGCGGGGCGGAAGTGCGGGTTGAGCTCGATGTAGTTTCTTGCACCCTGCCAGGTGTATTCGGCCTCGTAAGGATCGTAGAGGTCGCGGACGGTGAAGCTGTCGTGTGGGCTGATGCCCATGTGGTCGAGTGGTAGCTGGATGAAGCCGCTTTGTGTGTGCTCCCAGTCCATATTCACCACGACGAGGATTTGGTCCGAACGATCCCAGTTTTGTTTGAGGTAGCAGAGAAAGTGCGGGTTGTCGGAATCGGCGAAGACCAGATTAAAGGTCGTCTGTAAGGCGGGATGCGTATTGCGGATCGCGTTTACGCGTGCGATTTCATTCTTCAGGTTGCCTTTTGCATTCCAGTCCCAGTGCTTCAGTTCGTATTTCTCACTGTTGATGTTCTCTTCTTTTCCCGGGAAGGGCTCGTGATCCATCAACTCATAGGCTGGGCCGTAAATGCCAATGTTGGATGAGAGCGTTGCTGCGAGCACGTAGCGTCCCATGTAGGCGGCTCGGTTATTGACTTGGAGATCTTCGTGCAGAATGTCCGGCGTATTCGGCCAGAAGTTCGGCCAAAAATAGTCTTTGGTTTCCGAGGTGGTGAGGTCTGTCAGGTATTCACGCATCTCGGACGGCGTATTACGCCAGGTGAAATAGGTGTAGCCGTGGGTGAAGCCCGCCTTTGCCAAGTTGTATTTGCGCTTGGGGCGCGTGAAAGCTTCGGCCAGGAAAAGGACTTCGGGATGGTCTTTCTTGATTTCAAGAATGCACCAGTTCCAGAAAGCCATGGCTTTCGTGTGCGGGTTGTCGACGCGGAAGACTTTGACACCGACGCCGATCCAGTAATCGAAGACAGACTTGAGCTCATGCCATAGATTCTCCCAGTCTTCGTTCTCGAAGTTGATGGGCAGGATGTCCTGGTATTTCTTGGGGGGATTCTCCGCGTATTGGACGGTGCCGTCCGGGCGCCATTTGAACCACTGCGGGTGTTCCTTGACCCACGGGTGATCGGGGGAGCATTGGAAGGCAATATCGATGGCCACTTCGATTTCGTAGCGAGCGGCTTCATCGATGAATGATTTGAAATCCTCCAGTGTGCCGAGTTCGGGGAGGATGTCTTTATGGCCACCGGCCTCGCCGCCGACTGCCCATGGGCTACCGACGTCGGTGTCGGATGGTGTGAGTGAGTTGTTTTTCCCTTTGCGGAATGATTTGCCGATGGGGTGGATGGGCGGGAAATAGACGATGTTGAATCCCATTCGGTCGATTTCAAAGAGTCGGCTTTTCGCGTCCTCGAAGGTCCCATGGGTGTGCTCGTCGGGGCCGCAGGAGCGGGGGAAGTATTCGTACCATGTGCTGAAGGCGGCGAGATGGCGTTCGGTCAGTAGTAGGCAAGTTTGTGCGCTGGTTTGCATCTTCGGGTCAAGGTGCAGGGAAATGAGCCAGCGGAGGTCCTCGCTGTGCGCGGTATCGATGCGCTCGCGGTCGGAGCGCGTTGTGTCTTTGAGGAGATTGCCGTATTCTTTGAGCCGTTTTTTGTTGTCGCCCTTGGCGCGGCCAGCGGCGGCCAATACGATCTCGCTGCCGATGAGCAGCTCGATGTCGATGGGTTCACTGCTTGCCAGCTTTTTGCCGAAACCGTCTCTCCAGGATCCGAAGTGATCGATGCAAGCGATGACGGTATATTCATACAGGCCGATTTCCCATGGCTGGAAGGTGTAGGTCCACTCATCGTTGCCATCGTCATGCATCGCGGCCCGGACCCAGTCCTTGGCGCCTTTGCGGCGGTGGCAGAAATCGACTGTGATCAGGTCGTGACTGTCGGCAAAGGCGTGAACACGGAATTCGGTGGCGTCACCAAGGACGCGTTTGACCGGGTATTTGCCGCCGTCGATGGTCGGGCTGAGGTTTTCGATGATGACGCGGGAGCGTCCGGGCGCATGTTTAAGGAGACTCATAGGAGGGGGCTTCGTTTTTCGTGAAGAGGAAGAGGGCTTATTTCTTGGAAATAAGATCTTTATAGAGCGCTTGGGTCTGTTTGGCGATGGACGCCCAGCTGAAATGCTCGATAGCGCGTTGCCGGCCGGCTTTGCCGAAGGCCTCCCTGCGTTCAGGGTTTTCCATCAGTCGATTGATCTGATGCGCGAGATCTTTGGCGAAGGCTTCGGGGTTGAGCGGACTGAAGGGACTTTCGTTGCTCTGTGCCAAGGGCACCAGATAGCCGGTTTCGTCGTGCACGACCACTTCGGGGATGCCGCCGACCGCAGAACCGACAACTGGCGTTTCGCAGGCCATGGCTTCCAAATTGATGATGCCGAAGGGCTCGTAGACCGACGGGCAGCAGAAGACCGCAGCACCTGAGTAGAGCTTGATGACGGTGGGCTTGTCCACCATCTCGTCGATCCAGAAGATGCCCTCGCGCTCTTTCTTGGCTTCATTGATGGCGGCTTTCATTTCCTGAGCAATCTCAGGGGTGTCGGGTGCGCCGGCGCAGAGCACGATTTGGTAGCCGGGGTGCATGTGCTTGATCGCTTCGACCAGGTGGATGATTCCTTTTTGGCGCGTGATCCGGCCGACGAAGAGCACATAGGGCTGTTCTTTATCGATGCCAAAACGATCCAGTGCCTCGGTGGCATCCTGCTTGTAGTATTCTTCCGGATCGATGCCGTTGTAGATAATGTGCAGGCGTGAGGGATCGACATTGAAGTGCTGCATGACATCGGCTTTTGTCCCTTTGGATACACAGACCACGGCATCGGCCATTTCGATGGCGGTTTTTTCGACCCAACTGCTGCAGTCGTAGCCCCCGCCGAGTTGTTCGCGCTTCCAAGGGCGCAGTGGCTCAAGCGAGTGGGCAGTCACTACCAGCGGAATGCCATAGTTGAGTTTTGTGAGTATTCCCGCCATGTGGGTATACCAGGTGTGGCAGTGGACGACGTCGCCATGGTTGCCATCGGTATTGAAATCGAGCCCTTGTTGGAGGCAGGCGAACACACTGTTTAATTTATCCGGGCAGTTATAGCCACTCTGATCGACTTGATAGCCTTTGGCGGTCAGTGATGGGGCGCTCAGGTCTTGTTCGCCAAAGCAACGCACATCGACATCGATCAATTTGGAGAGCTCGCGGGTCAAATAGTCGACGTGGACCCCGGCGCCGCCGTAAATGTGAGGGGGGAATTCGTTGGTATAAATCAAGGATTTCATCGTATGGTTGGTTAAGTTGTAGTTATCCTAGGCGTGGGCAATTTAAATTTGCGGGCCGGGGGGCTGGGCGTAGCGTCCCTGCCAAGTGTCCTGTTCTCTCAATCGGCGTTCGAGCTGATTGAGCATTTGGTCATTTCGCAGGTTCCACTGGATCGGGGTCAAGTTGTCGGCGGGCGGGGCTTCGCTGAAAAAGCGTTCAATGACAAACTTCGGGTTGAGTCGCTCAATGAACCGGATGATGAGCTCTAAATACTCATCGAGTTCATAGAATTTAAAATCCTTCGGGTTGAGCTCATGGTCGTTCACCATGGCGGTGCCACGGATGAGCTGGAGCTGGTGAAACTTGATCGTGTCGAGGGGGAGCTTGGAAAGCATCCCGGCCTCGGCGAGCAACATCTCCTCGTTTTCGCCGGGCAGGCCGAGAATCATGTGGGTGCCGACTTTGATGCCGTATTCGGCGGTGAGCTCGATGGCATCAACCGCTTGCTGATAGTTGTGTCCGCGGTTGATGCGTTTGAGGGTCGCATCGTAGCAGCTCTCGATCCCGATTTCGAGGATGACGTAGTGGCTCTCTGCCAGCTCGCGGAAATATTTGAGCTTTTCCACGTCGATACAGTCGGGGCGGGTGCCGATGACGAGTCCGATGACGCCGGGCACGGCGAGTGCTTGGTCGTAGAGTACTTTCAACTCGTCAAGCGGGGCGTGGGTATTGGTGAATGCCTGGAAATAGGCGAGGTATTTGCCGGGGTTGTGGTAACGCTTGCTGTGAAACTCGATACCCTCGTTGATTTGCTGCGCCACGGGTTTGGCGGGATCGCAGTAGGAGGGGTTGAACGAGCGGTTGTCGCAAAAAGTGCAGCCGCCGAAGGTGACGGTGCCATCGCGGTTGGGGCAGGTAAAGCCCGCGTCGATCGAAACCTTTTGGACGCGTTGGCCGAAGGTTTTCTTAAAATACTGCGGGTAGGCGTTGAAGCGCCGCTCGTGATTCCACGGATACATGCAGCAGACCTTTGAACATCGAACGCAGAACGTCGAATCAGGAATTCGACTAAATGGATGGTATGGCGCATCCTGTAGGTGGAGATTAGTCCTGATTCTCTGTCAGTATGGTAGTATTGGGCATGTGAGCGGGCGTTGTCGAGATGCCGTTTTTTTGGGGAGGTTGGCAAAGAATCAGGCGGCCCCCCTGAAGGAAGCCGCCTGTAATTTAAGATGGGCGATTGAAGCTGTATTCGCCTGCGATCCGGGGTGGTCGACTAGTTCTCGGAGTCGCTGATGCCTAGATTGTGGCGAACTTCGGGAAACTCGTTGAGTTCGGCGAGAAATTCATCCACGGAGAAATCGGCGACGACGAAATCGCCGTACTCAAAGGTCGGTGCGTTGGTCTGGCCGCTAATCGAGACCATTGCATCCATATCTTTCGCATGGGCCGATATATCGCGAATGTCGAGATCGACCCCTTGTGTATTGAAGAACGAGAGTGCTTCCCGGCACCATGGGCAGTCGGTTTTCACGTAGAGGATTGGCTTATTTGTACGACTCATAACTAGGTTTAAATAATAGCCCCGTTGGGCGCCCTGACAACGTAAATTACGTCTTTTGTGTACTTTAAATTAACGGGGTTGCGTTGTGGTTTGAATCACATTATAAGCGCTGATTCTGCGATCGGATTGGCCCGCGTATTCGTCTTTTGGGGGCTGTTTCCTTTTTCGATCCCGCTGCTGGAAAAGAAGATGCACCGAAGTGCTTCTTTTCGTTGCAATTCGGGGCCGGGGGAATTTACTCGCTCGCTTTTCCTATGAAAATTCTAGTCGCAGACCGTATCTCTCCCATTGGTGTTGATTTGTTCAAAGCTGAAACAGGCTTTGAAGTAATCGAGGCTTATGGCTCCACTCCTGAGCAACTCCTTGAAATCGTCAAGGACGTCGATGCGATCGCATTGCGTTCGGACACGCGTGTCACTGCGGAGGTCGTCGCCGCGGCTCCGAAGCTTAAAGTGGTCGGCCGCGCTGGTGTCGGTGTGGATAACATCGACATTGAGGCAGCCACAGACGGCGGTGTGATCGTAATGAACACGCCAACCGGCAATACGCTGGCGACTGCTGAGCTGACGTTTACACACATGCTGTGCGGCACACGCCCGATCGTTCAGGCTTGCGCCGGCATGCGCGAAGGACGCTGGGACCGTAAGAAATTTACAGGCTCCGAGTTAAGCGAGAAGACCCTCGGTATTCTCGGCATGGGCCGTATCGGTGCCGAAGTTGCCAAGCGCGCGCAGGTTTTCAACATGTCCGTGCGTGCGTACGACCCGTATTTGACAGAGTCCCGTGCCAAGGCACTCGGAGTCACGCTGTCGACGCTCGACGAAGTGATCGAGCATGCGGACTACATTACGGTTCACATGCCGCTGACCGCGGACACCAAGCACATGCTCAACGCCGATGCGTTTGGCCGCATGAAGGACGGCGTTCGCGTCTTCAATTGCGCGCGTGGAGGTATCATCGACGAAGCCGCACTGATCGAAGCCCTGAATTCGGGTAAAGTCGCTGCCGCTGGACTCGACGTTTACGAAGACGAGCCACCGGCTGAAGACAGCCCGCTGCGTCAAATCGAGAATCTGGTACTCACACCGCACCTCGGTGCCTCCACACAGGAAGCCCAGGAGAATGTCGGTATCGACGTGGCCAAGCAGATGATCGAAGCCCTCAAGGGTGAGATGGTCCGCAATGCGCTCAACATGCCATCCCTCGATCCGAAGACACTCGAGCAGCTCGCTCCTTATATGACGCTCGGCGAAAAGCTCGGCACCTTCTCTCAGCAGCTCGCTCCCGAAGGTGTGGAGAAGATCACCATCCGCTACTTCGGTAAGATCACCGAGCTCGACACACTGCCACTCACATATGCAATCCAACGCGGCTACTTGCGCGAGATTTCCGAGAATGTGAACGACGTCAACGCGCCGAAGAAAATCGAGCGCCTTGGTATCGAGACCGAGCAAGTCAAGACCAACACCCATGCTGAGTTCACCGAACTCGTTGAAGTACAGGTCACTTGCAAGGGGGGCAAGACACGCACCATCGGTGGTACGCTGGTTGGCAAAAACCAAAACCCACGCATCGTCACTATCGACGGGCATGGTGTCGAGGTGAGCACCGACGCGACTTTGCTGGTGCTGAAGAACAAGGATGTGCCCGGCATCGTCGGTTTCATTGGTGTCACGCTTGGTGAAGACCAGGTCAACATCGCCAACATGTCGCTTAGCCGCGACAAGGGCGAAGGCTTTGCAGTCAGCGTGTTTGAACTCGACAGTGCGCCTTCCGAAACGGCGGCGAAGAAGATTACCGAGCACGCCGCGATTGAGAAATATCGCGTGATTAAGCTTTAGTTCTTAGTGGCTGCCCCCAAAGCAATCTTCATGTTGCTTTGGGGGCTTTCTTTTTTAGCGACAAGTGGATCACGTCTACATTTAGTTCAAATTCCTATGAGTACCTTGAATATCGCCATCGTTTCCATTGTCGGCTATCTGCTTGGCGCGATCAGTTTCGCGGTCATTATTGCCAAGAGCCAGGGGGTCGACATCTTCAAGCAGGGCAGCGGTAATCCCGGTGCGACCAACGTGAAGCGGGCGCTTGGCGCGAAGTGGGGGAATACTGTCTTTGTGCTGGATGCCCTCAAGGGGATCCTTGCCGCGGGCTGGCCACGGCTCGTATTCGAAGGCGATCTCGGCCTTAAACTGGGGATCATCGGTCTCATTGCAGCGATCATCGGGCACAGCTTTTCGGTGTTTCTGAAGTTTCGTGGAGGCAAGGGCGTCGCGACCACGATGGGCGGGCTTCTCGCGATCATGCCGATGGTGTTGTTGATCGGCATCCTTGTCTGGGGGGCGATTTTCTATACCACCAAGTTGGTCGCTCTGGCTTCCATCCTATTTGCGGTGAGCTTGCCAGTGAGCGCTTATCTTCTGGATGGATCGGGGGATCCCCGGTTTACGCTGGGACTGGTGCTTTGTGCGCTGATCGTGGTGCGCCATCGCTCAAACATCGCCCGCATGTTTCAGGGCAAAGAGAACAGTTTTAAGAAGTAGCTCGGAAGTGTGCGTCAGTGGGAGTCGTACGCGGTATGTATTTCGTGGTATCGTCGAAGTCTGTCCTTGAAACTTACTGGTCCTTATATTGGCTGTAGCGCTTACTTTTAAGGGCGGCATCAGGTCCGAGCTCAGTGCTCCTGACTGCTCACTTACACTTTACTCTCTCTTTTACATGTCTGAAAAACGCACTATTCGTATTGGTCTTCTTGGTTTCGGCGTCGTCGGTCAGGGCGTCTGGAAAAATATCGAGAACAACCGCCAGGCACTGGAGTTTCGTCTCGGCGCTCAGCTTGATATCACCGAGGTTGTCGTTAAAAATCTTTCGACGAAGCGCGAGGTCGCGGTCCCTGCCGAGCGCTATTCCGACGATCCTTCCCGTGTGGTCGATAATCCGGACATTGATATCGTTTGTGAGCTAATGGGCGGCACGGGTGAGGCACTTGAGCTGACCCGACGCGCACTGGAGCAGGGCAAGATCGTGGTCACGGCGAACAAGGCGCTGATCTGTGAGCATGGTGAAGAGTTGTTCGCGATCGCGCATAAAAATGGCGGCCATTATTTCTACGAAGCGTCCGTCGCCGGTGGCATTCCGATCATCAAGACGATCCGTGAGGCGCTGGTGGCCAATCGCTTCAAGCTGATCTTCGGCATTCTCAACGGCACTTCCAATTACATCCTCACCCGTATGGAGCGCGAAGGCCTGAGCTTCGATGCGACGCTTGGGGATGCGCGCAAGCTGGGTTACGTTGAGGCCGATGAAGCACTTGATCTGGACGGCATTGATGCGGCCCACAAGGCGGTCATTCTCGCTTATCTTGCCCACGGCAAGTGGGTGAGGCTGGAGGATATTATTTGCGAAGGCATTCGTGATATTTCCGGAGACGACATCGCGATCGCCGGGCAACTGGGCTATAAGATTAAACTGCTGGCTGTGATCGCACGGGACTTCGATGCCAATAAATTGTCCGTACGTCTACACCCTGCGCTGATTGCCAAGAGTGAAGTGATCGCCGGTGTCGATGAAGTGTATAACGGCGTCAGCGTGACGGGCGATGTGGTCGGTACCACGGTGTTGATCGGTCGCGGGGCAGGGCAGGATGCGACTTCCAGTTCGGTGATCAGTGATATCGCCGATGCGGTCTTCATGATTCAAGGTGCGCCGAAACCGGTGATTTCCGAAGAAGACGAGCAGGTGTACCAGCAACTGGCCGATGGGCTGGAGCTTGCGGACCCCGCGGCACTGGAAGGGCGCTACTATTTCCGCATCCATGTGAAGGACGAAGAGGGCGTGTTGGCTAAGATTTCCAATATTCTGGCCGAGCACCATATCAGTTTCGCGACCGTGAACCAGAAGGAGCTCGAAGACGGGTCCGCGCTGATCATGGTCACAACGCATGAGAGCAACGAGACCGCCATCGCCGCCGCCAAGGACGCACTTTCTTCCGAGGCAGTCGTACTGGAGCGGCCGGTCAGCTTCCGGATCTTTGATCCGAGCTGTTAAGTTTCGACTCTGCGGTGTTTCCCGTTTGTTTTGTGGCTTGACCGGTGTTCCCCGCCTGGGGCATTTTGGCCGGACGATGAAGCATCGAGTTTTATTAGTTGGGGTCTTGTTTTGTCTCGCTCACGTCTCACTCGGTGAGACATGGACCTTAGTGGATAAGCAAAACCGGGAGATTGTCGTCGATCAGCTTTTTTATGATGGGGTGAACTTGTCTGTTCGCAGGGAGGGAGACTACCGAAAGGTTAAAATTCGTCCTGACATGCTCTCGAAGCGATGCTGGGCGGAGCTGAATAAGCGCATGGCGAAGGACGCTAAGATCTCTTTGGAGGTTGTGCGCAGGACGAAGACGTCGACCGACTCTGATCGCAGTAGCACGACCGGGTATTACACTTACTCGAGCGAAGAGAAAGAGGTGAAGAAGGTGAATTATTTTGAGATGAACCTGTGCTCGTCGTCTCATTTTGTGAGTGATCTGACAATTGAGTATTTCATTATTTCCGATGAAGAGGTGGATTGTGGCGTGTTGTCGGAGTCCGTGTCGTTTGCTGAGTCTCTGGAGGCTCAAGTGTCAAAGGCGATCTCGCATCGGGAATACAGCTATAAGTCTTCGTATGGGTATAAATACGAGCGTAAGTATGGTGATAGTAAGGCTGGTATCGTGGTTTTCGTTTATAACACTGAGGGCGAAGTCGTGGCTCAATTTGCGACTTCGAATAAATTACTGGATGAGTTCCGGACCATGCAACGTGGCCTGCGCTCCAGAATGAAGTCCGCTGGAGGGACTGAGCAGATGACGATCGATAAAGACCTTTTGTAAGTTTATCGGGCCGAGCGCTGTTCCGGGATGACTTCTTTCAGGTTAGAGGCAGCTTCGAGCGCGTCATGCGCACCGGTTCCCCATGTGCGGATGCCCGGTAAGTTGCGGTATAGAATGTAGTGATAGAGGCGTCGCGGAACGAGTCGGGTCATCAACGTGAAGACGCGGGCATCTATGCTGGCCGGTACGCGAAGCGGCGGATGTGGTTGCTCGATCAGTTTCACGATCTTGGCGGCGATGCGCTCTGGCGTGGTTTTGGAGCGGTTCATTAGCCCGGCGATGAAGGTTCCCATATGCCAATAGTAGTTGGCATACGTGCCGGAGTTTTTCACGGCCTCCCGTGCCTGTTCGCTGACGTAGACTTTTTTGAATGCATTGGAGCGCACGAAGCCGGGTTGAATCAGCGACACCTGGATGTTCCAGGGGCGCATCTCATAATAGAGCGCTTCCGAGATGCCCTCCAGTGCGAACTTTGAGGCGCTGTAGGCCCCCATCGTCGGCATCGCCATCATGCCGCCGACGGAGGAGACGTTGATGATACGCCCCGCGCGTTTCCTGCGCATGCCGGGCAGGCACAGTCGGATGAGGTGCGTGGGGCCGAAGAAGTTCGTGTCGAACTGCAACTGCTCCTCTTTCTCTGTGAGGTGTTCAACGACCGCTCGATAGGAGATGCCGGCATTGTTGATGAGAATATCGACACCACCCCAGTCGCGTTCGATTTCAGCTATCAAGGTCTCGCGCTCGGGGGCCGAGGTGACGTCGAGCGCACGCAGGCGCAGATGTTGCGATTCGGGGAGGATGCCTGCATCGGCGAGCTTCGGCAGTGAGCGCTCGCGTGCAGTGGCAACGATGCGGTAATCGTCGAGTCTCCGTCCGAGTTGCCGGACGAGTGCCAGCCCGATGCCGGAGCTGCTTCCGGTGATGAGTACGACGGGCTTTCGATTAGACATGGGGCAAGGGGGCGGCGTGTTTTCAAGCTGAATACTAACCCTTATTGGTCCATGAAGTCAATTCGAGCAGCTCAACCGCCAGTAAAGCCTCCTGCGCCTGACTTTGGTGGGAATTTCCGAATCGGAGGCCAAAGTCTGTTCTTGAAGCATATACC
>ERZ1046740.1717-NODE-1717-length-15101-cov-13.136315_pt1 | contig 15101 bp, 7 predicted proteins | sample MGYA00383093_ERZ1046740 | MGnify/ENA primary metagenome ERZ1046740 (study PRJEB29581, sample SAMEA5548363) | metagenome | biome: marine; feature: coastal; material: water | depth 25 m | study: Short-term variability in the microbial, nano- and picoplankton... | reverse complement strand
TGCAAAGAAATCTGCGGATCGCCCTTAGCATCAACAGCGAAATCCGCCTTGCCGCCGTTGCTGTTCGCCCCATTTACTAGAACAGAACCGTCCGCCGCTGAAACCGTGACAACATCGCCGTTGGCGTTGTCGCCAAAATGCAAGTCGGAGCCAAAGCCGTAAACCCGCACGCCATTGCCCGCTGTGGCGCCGTAGTTAGGGTGCCCACCTATGTAAAATTTGGCATCTGTGTGCCAACCAATTGCACCAACTTCTGCACCCCCATAACGAAGGAAACTTAGGTTGTCATATTCCCCAGAACCACCCGAACCAATTCTTGCACCATTACTCTTTATGTCGAATTTAATTGAGCCGTTGTATCGTAGCTGTGCCCCCGCATCTTCCTTAAACAAAGCAATCGTTGAACCATCGCCATCTTCAATACGGACTTCGCTGCCTCTAATTCTTAAATCACCCGTGCCTTGCTCATGGACGTAACTTGCAGAACCTGAGTGATAAATCTGTAGGTCAGAACCAGATCCGAATGTAGCCTTGTCCATATCACCGAATGACAAGTGGCCTGTCATGGAGCCACCAGATTTTGGTAACTTGGTTCCAATGCTATTTGTAACAGTAGTAGCAAAGTTAGGGTCGTCACCTAAAGCCGCTGCTAGCTCATTAAGTGTATCAAGTGCAGCAGGGGAACTATCTATCAAGTTAGCAATAGCTGTGTCTGTGTAGCCTGTGTAATAGCTACCGTGCTGCCCGTCTAAAACGTCTGCATCAAGGCCAGAGCCTGAGCCATCAACGGTTTTGATGGCGGTCAGGGCTTCAGAGGGAGACACAGTCTGATTGTTGGTAGCTCCTACGTCAATGCTATCGAGCTTGGCGCCGTCTGCCTCAATGTCACGACCATTGAGGCTGTTAAGCTCAAGGTCAACTTTTCTTTTAGATCCAGTTACAGTCGCCATCAGGATTTTTTCCCTCTCAGCCGGAAGCGTTGAATGTGAGTTGAAATATTTGTGTCCATCAGTCCCTCATACACAGAGCCAAAGGTTAGCGTGTCTGGGATAATGGACATTTTGTAGGGCGCTTTGGTGGGAAGCCCCGACGCCAGTATTTTGGACTTTAGCTGGGTTCCTGTGGACGAAAACGCATGTGTCCCACCCCCATACGCCTCCCAGGTCGTCCCATTATTATTGCTAACATAGTAAGTCAGAGAGCACCCAGAAGGCGTTTTATGACCGTCTTGGCTCCAGTGAACGAAGTCGATCTGTCCGTTATTGGTAAGAGAGTAGGGGCCATAAACAACCTCCCAGTCTCCAATCAATTCGTTTTTAACCGTGTTATCATAGACTTTGAACGAGTGGCCATCATAACCGTAACCGGTCTTTACCCACCACTTAGTTCCGTTAGCAGACTGCATACGGAAAATAGGGTTGCTGTAATCACTGCGGTAGGTTCTACCTCGGCCACCCGTGGTGGTGTCCTCTGTGGTGCTGTCGTGCCTATACAAGCCCACTATGCGTTCATTGTCCCAGTCAACCCAACCATCCACCATATTACGGCCACGATCAGAACTTGTAGGACAGAACCAAGGATCGGTTGGGTGTCTGTCAATCCATTCCCCTGTCATACTCTGTCGAACAGTTCCTGCGCGGAAGTGACAGCTGAACTGAGCGGCAATAGGTGCACTTTCAACCCAGAACGTCTTTAGAACTGTTGGGGAGGAGCCGGTAAAGCAAGGTGTAATGTCCACATAGAGGTGACGGCCATTTCCACCGATCAACAACTCATTGGGTTTGTTTACTGGGTCGGGGACAAACAGCCCTTGCTCGTATCCATCATCCCCTTGCCCTGCATCTCCCAAGTCACACCATAGTATCTTGGGGGCGGCTGTTGATGCGTTCAGAACAACAACTGCGTTTCCGTTGTAAAAATAATTATAGAAGATACGGTCGTTGACCTCGTCATAGACCACGTACCCCCGATACCCATTTCGATCAATAGCAGCTGAACCAGAGTAAAGATCGGGAGCAGAGAGAGTGGAACCATCCAGGTACTCTTCAGCGTCTGTAACCCAATGTCTACGAGGAATCCGCTTATAGTGGGTGCTGCTATAATCTAAAATGTAAAGCCAGTCTCCTGCAGATGCGGTCCCGCTGGTGTAGGAACTGCCCGTGCGGTCAATGTTTGCACCGTTGCTGAACACATATTGGCTCGAAGGTCTGTTATTTATAACAGTAGAACCACCAGACTTTAGGTCGGAATAGTCAATCATCGAATAACCATTCACGTTATGGGTCGTCAGGCAGATCTGACTAGAGGCTGCGTGAATGGCCAAAGAGTTTATGTGGTTGTAAACAGATGTAGTGTCTCGGTAGAGCGCGTTACTGTCGTAATATAGTCTGGTCATTGACCCATCGTTGTTCAGTCTGCGGATGGCGCAGCCATCTCCCCAGCCTGCAGTGATCAAAAGATCACCATCCACTGCATAGGCCCCGTAGCCTATGACACGGTCTCCACCGTTGTACTCACCACTGCTACTGCTGGTCACAGGATTACTCATACCCCGCTTCCAGGCTGGCACAATGCATTGCTGTCCGCCGTAGTCCCCTACAACAGCGCCAACCACGCTGTCCAAAGTTGCTCTCGACATTTGCTGAGTCTCAATCATCCAAGGACTCCAGTGTTTTTTGCAGTTCAATCACTTCTTTTTTGATAAGACGTAGATGATCTGTGTGGATGTTATCTAGATCTCCTTCCAACTCTTTACAGAGATCCTTCAAAAGCTGTTCAAAGTGTGCACGATCTGACATTTAGCTCCCCACACATTCGACCCAGAACTGGTGGAATTTATCCAGATCCAGGTTGTTGATAGGGTAGGTAAAGCTTGTGCGCTCTCCGCTATACACAAGAGACGCGCTACCGCGTGCCAAGCTTCCAGCCGCACTGTGGGCATGGCAATAAATCTCGATGTGATCCAGGAAGCGACTATCAGCTAAGTCGTAACCAATGTGGTAGTGATTCACGTCTGCGCGCACGGTCATATTGACCACATCAAGGGTAGGTTGACCAAAGGCTTGCGTGGCGGTTGCTGCAGTAGAATAAACACCATTTTTGATGGCGTAGACACGATACTGAATGGAACCAGAGACATTAAAACTGCTGTCGATTACGCTCATAGAAGCCAAGAAATCATCTGAGGTGACGATTGCAATCAAGCCAAAAGACATTCCACCTGAGTTTGACCATACTTCATATCTATCAACGTCTGCTGTTGCAGACTGGGAGAAGACAACCTCAATTGTATTATCAACGACACTGGTTCCTGTGATGTTTGGGACTGCAGGAGCTGTAAGGGTAAGCGCACCATTGAGTGTTACATCCCCAGAGATGATTCCCCCTGCGCTGAGATCGCCTGGATCCCCTTTATCCCCCTTATCTCCTTTGATGCCCTGCGCGCCTTCAAGATCCACATAGCTTCCCCAAGCGGCGTTTGGATTTTGGAAGCGCAGCTGCGTCCCGCTCCATTGATGGGAAGGTTTATCTCCTTTGTCGCCGGTAATGCCTTGAACACCTTGCGGACCGGTAAGATTTCCTATGAGGCTCCAGGAATTAGCAGATTTAAGATAGAAATCTCCTGTGGCGGCTACAAAAGCCGTATCATCGTTGTTTCCGAGACCTGCGGCTGGTGTGCCTGTTTCAAGCTGATGGATGCTTTTACCTTGCGGACCAACAGCTCCTTCAAGGTCAGTAAATGCGCCCCAGCTATCGTCTGGGCTTGTAAAACGAAGCTGTGTGCCTGACCACTGGTGAGCCGGAATATTGTTGGCATTAAAGCTGTGCTCAACCAGTCCTGTGTAGGCAGAACCAACCATAGCCCCACCGGTTGCGCCATCCCCACCGAATCCACCATTGTTCGAATAGGACGGATTTGAGTCGTCCGGATCGTCCTCCGAATGTTGGACACCTGCGCCAGCACTGCCGGCAGTGAGGGTGATATAGACAGGATTCGTAAAAGCGGATGTATCAAATGTTTGCGAGACAATCTCACCAGCAGCGCCCCCTTCACCGCCATCTCCATAATATTTGTTACCAAAAAACTGCTGAAAACTGGAGTAACCGCCTCCGCCTCCACCAGCACCGAGGGCAGATATGAGGGGGCTATTTCCGTGATATCTAAACCCTCCCCCTAAACCACCCGATCCGGCGACGGTCCCGTCTCCAGTTCCCGACGATTTCCAAAACTCATCGATCATCGAGCGGCCTTTACCAGTGCCCCCAGATGCTGTGATGGTATATTCGAGGGTGCCTGTAACTACAGGATCTCCGTCGTAAACCTGAACAGTAGTAGTCCCGCCGTCACCACCAACTTCTGAAGAGGTATACCAAGGACGTGAAGAACCGCGACCGCCGCCTTGACCGCCACCGATTGCCACAATATCCACACTGGTGACAGGACCAACCAGGAATGTACTGGAAGAAACGTAGGTCGAAAGGGACCCACTGGTTGGCGTTCCGGTCCAGATGCGCGGATTGATGAGATTTACACCAGAAGCCTCGTCTGCGTGAATAGCAGATGTAATACCGTTTGGTTGAGAGCTGACAGAAATTTCAAAGCCTACTTCCGTAACAACTCCGGTTCCTGTTCCAGCTGTTGCGTTGGCAATGAAGGTTGTTCCAACAGTATTCTCTTCCGCCCCATTCAGGGTAAAGTCTGTCGTTCCCAGCGATTTAATTGCGTAGGAATTTCCCTCAACCAACTCAGTTGCAAGTTTATCACCATTGGCGGTTCGGCCCAGATAATACCCAGTTTTGTGCAAATCTTTGGCTGCTGTTTTACCCGCAACAAAACTTGCTGTGGGCTGATTCATAGCAAGCGTGTCTGTTATCTGGACAGATCCCAATCTTGCTGAAATGGTTGCCAGACTTGTGGTATTAATCAGCTCTGCACTGATAGATTTCGCTGCAAGATGGTTCGCTGTAACAGAACCGTTGAGGATAATGTCATCTGCCGAAATACGTGCAGCGCTTACAGAGCCAGCAGTGTCGGTAGCAGCAACTAATTCGAGTTCTGCATCATTAGATCCAGCCTTGACACGCATTGTGATTGCAGCTGCCAGGTTGTCATTTAGGTCAACGAACGAGTTTTGGTTGAAAGTTGTTTCAGCGCGACGTGCTTTGTCATCGGTGACATCTCTGACTTCCATGTCTGTCCAGTAGGATTCTAAAGTGTCGTCCCCATAACCGTTATTTTGGAAGAAGGGCATGAACCAAGCCCCATCAGAATCTGAGACGGTAATCTCATCATCGTACTGTACCCAAGTGTTTGTACTGGCTCCAGCGGCCACAATAGTTGGCCAAGTGCTGGAAGAGCCATCGGTGTTTAGTGAGCGTATTCCAGCGCGTGCATCCACATCACCTGAGCAGTAGCAATAGCCACGTATCCGTAGAGTGCGCTCATGCAAGGATCCAGGGAACGCACCGCCGGCAGTGTATGCTAGAGCGGGATCACGTTTGAAGAACAAGTCACGAACAGTTGTTTTAACGCATTTGGTTCTTCCCAGAGGATGGGCTGATGGAACATCTACAACTGTACTGCTTGTGAAGTGACCAAGCTCACCATCTTCAAAGATGCTTCGACCGACGTAGTTCCCGTTTGTATACCCTGATGCGTTAACCAGGCTCTCTACTGCTGTAGAGGCGCTTATAGCGGCTGCTGATGCAAAACCATTAGCGTTGCTTTCAAGATCTACAACTCTATCCTCTGCAGCTTCAGCCCATCCCTGGGCGTCTTCGGCTGCAATTTTAGATTGATCAGACGCAAACGCAGATTGGCCTGCGTTATACGCTTCAGTACCTGCATCCTGTTTGGACGTATGAGCAGCGCTTGCCCAATTTTTTGCTGCAGCGCTTTGCGTAACATCTTCCCAGAACACATCCGTGTATTCGAACCAACGGCCAGATGCGCCAGAGTCAGGTGTGAAGAAACGTACTCTGATTTCAACAGCGTCTATGCTGCCTATTTCAAATAAGAACTCTGTGTCACCGTAAGATGTTCCAACATTGACTGTGTCTGACCAACCTTGGTTTACATAGTGACCGCCTATTGAGTTGAACCAAGATATCTGGACTTTGATACCCAGTGCTACAGACGCTCTCATCTTTGCGGTCAGGCGGTACTTTCTATCTGAAAGTCCTACGCCATCTATCCTTGGCCCATACGAGCCAAATTCATCAGCATCACCTGTAGTGCGCAGAGCAGTGGCACTGGTTGGTTCAGACTGACCGTGCGTTATAACGGCAGGTGCGGATCCACCAGAACTGCCAGAGGTTCCAACACTGTCATCAGCCAGAGGGGTAGGGAATAGATTACCCTTTGCAGCGTTAGTGGCAACAAACTCACTGCGTGCGGCTACAACCGCGTAAGAAGACGCTGCATCTCTAGCTAGTTCAGCATCCTCGAAAGCTTTTACCGCGTCACCCTTTGCGCTAACGGCCTCGCCAGACGCAGTCTCCGCTTCTACCTTCCAATCCTTTGAAGCATCCGCCCAGTCTTTTGCGTCGTCTGCAAATGCCTCTGCTTTGTCTTTTTCCGTAATAGCTGCAGCTGCAGCTGCAGTCGCTGTCTCAAGATCCGTAACATCATGGATGTCCATATCCGTCCAGTAGGATTCATTTACTTGCATACCTGGGTATCCGCCATTGCGGAGCCAAGGCACGAAGAACTGCCCGTCAGGGTCATCTATGGTTACGGTCTCGTCTAGGTAAACCCAGGCATTACCGCTTGCTGGAGCACTCGTGATAACTATGTCAGTCTCGGAGTCATCCTCCGTTGACCAACTGCGGATACCTATAGAAGCTGCTTCATCTCCCGCATTGTAGACCCATCCTCTTGCACGGAATTTCCTACCATGCGCCGCGTAAGCCCAATATGCATTGTGGTAATCGCTACCTTCACGACACACATAAAACATATTTTGGCTGGAGTGCTTTAACGCCTTCGTTCTTCCAAGCGGGTGTGCTGCCGGAACATCCACCACTATACCACTATCAGATTCGACTGCCATATAACCTGGTTGGTAGAAATGGTTTTGGCCTTCTTCAAAAGTGTTGGTTCCAATAAAACCATTACTTCCAAGGTAGCCCGCTTCTCTGGTCGCTCTTACCGCAATACTTTTTTGGGTGGCTGCCTCAACGCTTGCGTCCTCAGCCGCGTCCTTTGCAAGTACCGCAGCCTCTTTCGCGATGACTGCGTCACCTCTGTGAGTATTTGCGGCGATCCTGTGTCCTTCAGCAAATCCTGCCTGCTCAGTAGCTTTGCCAACTTCAGCTACCGCGAGTAACTTTTCTTGCCTAGAGGCTTCTGCAAAACCTTCAGCATCACCTTTGAACCCTTCGGCATCACCCTTGAAACCTTCAGCGTCATCTCTGTGATCTTCCGCAGTATCTCTAGCCGAGACAGACAGATCCCTCGCACTCACTGCCTCCGCTCGTGCATCATTCGCGTCGTTGTACGCATCTACCGCGAAACCCTGCGCATCCACTGCAGCGGATCTCGCGGTATTTGCGTCAATCTTATGTTGTTTTGCAAAACCGGCTTGCTCAGTAGCTGCGGTAACTTCTGCCACTGCCAGCAGCTTTTCTTGCCTGGAGGCTTCTGCCCAATCTTCCGATTCGCCTTTGGCAATTACTGCCGTATCCCTCGCTGACTCTGCCTCAGAGCGTGCAATATCCGCGTCGTCATATGCCTTTACCGCGTCAACTTTAGCGGTTACTGCGGTGTTTCGGGCAGCCTCAGCTAAGAGCTTTTCATCAAGAGCTGCTTGAGCGCTTAATGAAGCGGCGTCTGCTTTAGTTTTCGCTGTATTTTTGTATCCTAAAGCAGCGTCAGCATAACCACTCGCGTCATTGCTTGCCCCAACCGCCAAGAGTTGTGCATCCACCGCCTCAGAGCGTGCAAGTTCTGCATCATCATAGGCGTCTACTGCAGCTTTTTTAGCAATTACTGCGTCAGATAAAGCAGTCTCAGCATCGGATTTTGCAGTCGTTGCAGCAGATGCACTGTTGAATGCTTCGGTCCTGCTGGCACTCGCTGAAGATGCTGAACTTGAGGCCGCAGCTGCAGCGTCACGAGAGCTAGAGTCCACCTCAAGCAGCGAGAGATCATGCAGACCACGTACAATAATAACCTGATCAACGTATATTTTCTTTTCAGCCGTCGAGACTGTGCGCTTGTCGAGCGTGACATTAAGGGCATGAGTTTGTGGGGAAGTACCCTGACCAGTTACCCATTCCCATTGATTAACCTGTGTCGCCCAACCTTTCGCCCAACCACCATCCTGCTGCAAAGCAAACTGAATGTCAGCGGGATCGTCTTTCCAGACACGCATTGCCCATGTGTAACTATCACCTGCAACTTTGGGTTCATCCGTTTGGTAAATTTGCACCCAATTGGCTTCATTTCCGTCCGGTGTGAACTTTAAAGATTGCGTTCCAATAAAGGCTTGCTCGGTGGAGACCTCAAAGAAATCGGTATTGTTATCACCACCCCAGTTCTCACTTAGATCACCAACGGCAAAATTTCCATCATGGACAAGGTTCTGAAGTACCGTTCCCTCGTAGATGTCCTGAGTTGCGTCTTTAGCTGTAACCGCAATGCCAGCACTTTCTGAGGCGTTGGATTCTGACCCAAATGCGTTTGTTTCAGATTGCGCCGCAGCGCCCTGAGCAATTACTGCGTCACCCTTTGCAGTCTCAGCAAGCAGGCGATTAGCCTCGGCAGCACTTGCACTCTGCCCTGCCAGCTTGCTTTCGGTAATGTCTTCAAAGCGCATGTAGTCGATATCAGTAATACCGTCCGTAGCGCTCTGTTGGTAATTTGCGAGGCACAATAGGGCGATGTATGCTGTGCCAGGTCGGAAGGAATTATACGCAGCTTCTTCGCCAGTAAACTCCGCATCAAACTCATACCAAGTATTGTCGTTTGGTAGGTAGTGGCTGGAGAGAACACCATACCGGTGTGAGCCTGGGCCTGGTGTTGTAAATACGTTTTTGTTCTCATCGTAGGTCGCAACACCAACGTATGTACGACTATTTGCTGCACCCCTGGCACGCACACGTACTGACATGCGATATTGACGAGATGTGTCAATGGGAATGAGAGTAGTACAGTATTGCTCGTTACTGCCCGCAACTGTGTAAATGCCGCCGGAAACAGAGCCATTTACCGATGAAGAGAAGTCGGCGCTATATTTACTCCAGCCAACAATATCATTGTCAAATTCAAAGTTGCCTTTGACCGTTATGGTCTCTTCTAGAATATCTTCGGTGATGTTTTGGGCAGCTACAGCTGCTGCGTGCGCTATGCCTGCGTTTGATTCTGACGTACCAGCAAGAATGCGATCAGCTTCTGCTGCCTCTGCAAATTCCTCTGCAGCATCTGCAGCGTCTTGAGTTAGCCCATAGTTGACTTCTAGCTCGGCAAGATTTCCAAGGGTGAAGCCTTCCGTCAGATTGCCCCAGTCTGTGGTTAAGTCACCAACACCTGTTGACAGAATATCCAAGTTATCTTGAACACGAATGACCCCATCGATACCTGCGCCGACTTCCACAATGAAGATCGAACCAACAGCCAACTGTCCTGTGGTCCCACCAGCTTCGTTTTGCTGGACGTGGATATAAAGCTTGTTGCCGTCTTCTACACCATCAAGGAATATCTGTTGTTCTACAGGGATTTGAAACTTTGTGAGCTTCTCCTGGTTCCCAGAGATATAAACTGTCTGCCGCACAACTCCGTCTGCAATTGTCAGCTTGGCTGGAGAGAAAGCAGCTTGCTGATTTTGCTCAACAACTATGGTGCCTTCACTGACTGTGGCACCAATATGAGCCAAGACACCCAGACCATCATCACCATTGTGCAAAGCCTTGGCTTGCACCGTCACTTTGTAAACGTCGTCGGGATCAAACTCAGTAGGGTAGGAGGGACCAATATTGGCGTCATCCCCAACGTCAAAGTAAAACGCCTCAGCTAACTGAGCGTCGTCTTCTACAAACTCCCCGTACATCTGCAACGTCGCTTTCGTCAGCGACCCATATGCAAGATGGACGTCTCGTCCCCATAAGCTCCGAGGTTCTCGTAATACAGACCCGTTGATCGGAGAGATGTTTCTGGTGGCTGTCTCCAATGTGAAATCGAGGCTTTCAGCAAGCGAGTCAAATGTGAGGTCAGCGGTCAGATCATTGAGGATACTTTGTGTGTTTGCGTGAGCGATGGTTGTAGCATCAATGGTATTCTGGAGAGTTGGTAGGTCGTTTGACAGCATATTATCAATAGCTGTCTGAGCATTTGTAGAAGCGGTTGTGGCTGCTGCGGACGCAGTCTGAGCAGCAGTCACTGCCGCGTTTACTTGAGTTGTGAGAGCAGGGGTTACATCCCCAACTTCCGTTTGAACCAGTGTATTCAGATCCGCTGTTGCTACAGCGAGCTTGGCGTCAACAGATGCGTTCAGCGTGTCAAGCAGCTGCTGGAACTTCTGATCGGTATAAGCATTGGCGGCCAGACCAGTGTTATAAATCTGGGTCAGTGCATCCGTTGCGTTGGTGGTCGCATCATCCGCAGAATCCTGAGCCACACCAATAGAAACAAGGTGCGCAGCAAACGCATCTCCAAATTCTTGGATCTTCTGCGTAAGCAAAACAGACGTGCTTGTCTGGTCTGCCTGCAGACCAGCAACGTCTTGCTCGATCTGGGGAAACCGAATGGTCTCAGAATAATCTGCCCAGGAGTGGAGATTAGGCACAGTCACTAGACAAACCCTTTATCGTCCAGCTTGTCGTGGGAATCTGACGAGGTTTCCTGAACCAAGTCTTCACGCTCTGCTAGGGCGCAGATTTCTTCATATTGGCGGAACAATCCTTGTGACTTGTAACTGGCATCCTCACCGCCAATGCCCGCAAAGACTTTGGCTGCAACCCGAACCACCAGAGCTTCTTCAAGCGTTGGGATCAAAGTGATCTCTTGGTTCAGATCTGCGGGAATGCTGAGAGGCTCATGTTTGGTTTGATATTCGATCAGCAACGTGTTGCCGTCCATTGGCGTCTTCACATACATCCGATCATGACCCACCATCTGAATGCCATACTCGGAGGTCCGGTCATTGATGTTGAGATCCACACCTTCTTCAAAAGGCGCATCTTCATCCTTAATAGAGAGCAAGCGAATAAACTCTCCAGAGAATGGAAAGTCTGTAGAATCTTTGATATAGCGAGGGCGATCATTCCCAACGTCGGTGTTGGAGACTGCAAACAAGTCGCTCAAAGTGTAGTAATTTATGGTTTTCTGTAGCTCTAATTTAGCATAATCTCTATTATGCGCGAATCGAGAATACAGTGCAGTCAGCGTCTGATCTGCAAGTGTGAGGATTTTGGGCTGACCTGCTTCAGCGATTGTTCCTGCCCCATTATCACCGATGGATAAGTGGTTTAGCTCGCCGTAGCTCAAGGCTGCGAATAGGTCGGAAACGTTCACCGGATCTCTCCTGTGGTTTACACAATGTAAGATGAGATTGCGGATTGGCTATCTGTGAACTCGTCTTCTGCGTCCCAGAGACCACCGTTGGTCTCGCTACCGGATGCAGGCAAATCTTCACTTGGCTTCCACGGATTAAGGTACATGAGCATTGAAATCGTGTCTAGGCAATCATCATGCTTGGACTTGAGTCCGCTCAGTGTTGCCAGATTAATTTCTGACATGAACTCCCCCATGATCTCAGAGCTTTTCATTTCGGTTGGCCATTTGATCTTGCCCGCTTTGAACAGAGGCACCACGAGGTTAAAACGAGATAGCTTATCCGTTGTCGGGTTGATCCCAGGCTGCCCGTTCTTACCGGCTGCTAGGGTGAACCAGATATTCCGGCGCAGCATCTCATGTTGGATCCAGTCAATGAATGCCCCCTGCTGACCGCTGATTTCTATACCCACGGCCTGTGGCCGATATTGCTGAGCCAGGGAAAACAAATCGTTTATGTTTTTATCCATGGTTTGCTTTTTGCAAATCCCATCAACCCAGTGCCAATCTCCCAGGGCGTTGTAGGCCCATACCGACATGACAGAGTAGTCAGAGCTTTGCTTGGCTTTTGTGGCAAAGTCAGTGGTGATGTAGAAGTTGAACCGATTGTAGTATTTCATCAGTGCCTTCCGAGAGAACCAGCGGATCTCACTTTCCTGCACCAGCTTCTCTTCAGCTGACGAAATTCTCAGCATTAGCTCCTGCTGAAACGCAGCCACCTTACCGGTGGCCACAGAGGTCATATATTGGTCTTTGACAAACTCGTAAGTGAACCGATCTTCCCAGGCTCCTTGAAACTCTTCCTTTGAACATGGGAACCGTTCACAGATGGGATACACGTTAACTTTCCACCCGCCAGACTCCACAGCTTCATAAAGAATGTCGTTCTTGTTAAAGGGTGTACCATTGAAGATAATCTTACGTCTTTTTGGATCAAGCGCATAGTCTACACCCTTGTAAACAGTATCTTTAATAGCTTCCATTGAGACAGCGGACTTACTGTCATCATCAGATACAAGATCATCTAGGACTGCAATTACTGGCCGCTTACCAAAGATCTTCGTACCTCGAAGACCGGTTTTCGCACCAAACATCTTACAGCCTAACTGGTGGCCTGCTTGGTTCTTAAACTCTAGGTAATTATCAGTGAACTTAGCATAGGGAACCATGTTCAACATAAACTCAGAGCTATGGTATCTAAACTCAATGTTTTTACGGGCAGACTTCACACCGTTGTCCATTGAGTCAGACACATAGATCATTCCATCAATGTCCCCGAACCCGTCTATTTCTCCGAAGACAGCCACATAGAGAATTAGGTATTCAAACATCAATGTTGTCTTCGCCATCCCCCGTGCACACAAGTTTGCAATCCTTGGATCAGGACCAGCAATCTCATCGAGCATCTTGAGATGAACCACGGGAGATTCGTGCTGCTCCCCCTCTTCACCATTTACCAATTTGATAAAGTTTATGAACTTAAGAGCGAAGGTACTGGGTACATAATTGCCTGCGTTTAGATCAGCGTAATTAACCTCATTAAGCCATTGATCTACATCTTTGGCCACCAGTCCTTTGGCAGCCATATACTCTCTGATTTCAGCCTCTTGCGCTGTCTCTTGAGGAACTCCCAAGTGTTCAGATAAGGTCTCAATCAGTGGGTTTTGCGGCTCGTCTATCATTCAGGTACAAAGCTCGTCAGAGGTTTTTTCCCAAAAATACTCTCTCGGGGATTTTGCTCAGAATATTTAAGTTTTTTGGTGTGGTCTGGTGTGGTGTGCTTTGACTCATTCTCAGCAACTTCTTCAGCATCTTCAATCGGAGTTATATCCTTAGCCGCTTTCGCATTCAGCTTTTGCTTGGCAATAGCAGACGTAGGTATACCCTGCTGGATCGATCCTTGCTGTGTTTGAGCCAGTGCAGTCAGCATATCCCGCAGATCCGTAACAGCACTATTTTCCTTCATATCCAGGTCAATTGTCATCTGCCGGCTCTCAGGTTTCTTCAAATGAGTTAGCAAAGAGTTTGCAGCTTCGGCCCTCACCTTTTCAGAATTTGCAGTCATCATTAGCTCGGCCTGAACGTTAATAGCCCTTTGATGAATGTCCTGATTCAACACCCAACATGGAACCAAGGTTTGCTCCATAACCAGATTGACCAGCTTCCCCTTGGAATACGCAGCCACATAGGAACTGATCTCCTTATCCGTGGCTCCCCTTTGAGCCAAGATCTGATACCGATCAGGAAACGTCCGCTTGTAACTCTCAGCATTGTTACAGCCCATCAGCTTAAAACTGACATAGGCCGCAGCACTCAAATAATCATCAACCCTGAACTTACCTTCCCGAATGACATGCCCATACGAGATCATATTATTTCTAATATTTTCAGCAACCTCTGGAGTAGTAGACAAATCATTCAATCGATCCGCCATCCCTTGATTTACACTCGATCTCAGGTGAGCAGGTAAAGCAGTTTTTAGATCGGCAATCGTGATGGAACCAGGCACAAGAAGTCTCCTAAAGTTATCCTTAAGGTTCTTATTTCCTAATCCCTAGAAACAAGTAAAGAATTTAAGAAGTTACCTTGGACACTTCTAAAGTTTCTTTAGTTTCCTCAGTAGGTTTGTTTTGGTTGTTAAGTATCTTTTAGAAAGAAGAAGAATAAGTATATCAATCGTAAATACACTAGCGTGTATTTCCTCAATCATACTTATTCTTCTTCTACTAATTATAGGTAAGTAATAGAGTAACTACTCTCTTAAAAAGACTAATCTTAGTTACTTCTTATCTACTATATATAGGGATTATACTTCTCTTACTATAGAGAAGAACTTAGTCAAGTAGATAATAGATATAAGTAACAATCTTAGACTAAATTTTTGCATAGAGAGTTTTTTGGTATGTATGTCTCAGTGCACTATAACACCTTTGGGTAGGTAAAATAAGAATACCCCCCCCCTACTTCATCCCAACCTATCTCCTCATAACACCCCCACGATGTGGGCATTGGATTATAGCTAAAGGAGATCCACCATGACTAACCCTATCAAGTCGATGAGCCACTCAATCGCTCACGTTGTCCACGTTGCTGACGTAACTGTCACTGACTCCCTGTCCATGCTTACCAAGGGGACAGCATATGCCAACCGCTGGCTTGCCGAAGCCGAAAAGGTTCAGCGTAAATCCTCAGACGTTCGCGTACAAACCGGCATCAACCTAGCCTTCAAGGAAGCTGCTGAGACCAGCGAAGCCATGGCTGCTGAGTTCGCCGCCAACCCTGCCCTAGCCGCCTGCTATGACGCTCTCGTAGCTAAATTCCCGATAAGTCTCGATGACTAACCACTGCCCTCACCCTAACCGGTGGGGGCTTTTTTCCATAACACCACCTTAAAACCAATAACACCACTACCACCGCTACCCTAACACCACCTTACGATAGAGGTGCAGGAGGTATCTATCTCTAATACCTCTCAGACTCTCTCACAGCCCTCTCAGCCACTCTAACCTGTCTCTTAGGTACTCTCGCCTATCTCAGCCCTTTGTGTGCT
>ERZ1046740.1715-NODE-1715-length-15107-cov-6.065373_pt1 | contig 15107 bp, 13 predicted proteins | sample MGYA00383093_ERZ1046740 | MGnify/ENA primary metagenome ERZ1046740 (study PRJEB29581, sample SAMEA5548363) | metagenome | biome: marine; feature: coastal; material: water | depth 25 m | study: Short-term variability in the microbial, nano- and picoplankton... | reverse complement strand
CGCTCCTACATTGATGGTGCTCGCGCCGCGATTATGCAAGTTTCCAAAACAAAGTCATACGATGCGATTAATGCCTTTGCCCAAGTTGAGGCCATGATCCAAGAAGCTGAGTCCCGCTTTCCCGATCCGTTCCGAATTTCTGTTGTGAACAACCTGACCGAAGCTGTGGATTCCCGAATCAAACTGGTGCTGAACAATTCTGTAGCAAGTATTGTGCTTGTCGTTTTGGTGATGTGTCTGTTCTTCTCATTTTCCGAGGCAATATGGATTTCATTTTCGCTGCCGTTTTCATTTCTAGGCGGCATTTTCTTGATGAGTCAGTTTGGTGTGACCATCAACATCATCTCGTTGATTGGCCTTTTGATGGCCATTGGCCTGATCATGGACGACAGTATTGTTATCGCCGATAACATCGCTAAATGGCGGCGCAAGCTTGGCCCAAGGGAGGCCGCGGTCAAAGGCACGCTCGAAGTGATGCCGGGCGTCGTTTCTTCGTTCCTGACAACCGCTTGTGTGTTTGGACCTTTGATGTTCCTGTCCGGTGAAACTGGCAAGGTCTTGCAAGTGATCCCCGTGGTTTTGCTGCTCACGATGGCAACCAGTCTGATCGAAGCCTTCTTGATTCTGCCCTATCACATGAGCCACACAAGCGCCGACCCTGAGGCCAATGCCCGTCGGTTCGTGCCACGGACTTTGGACAGATTACGCGACGGCTTTGTTATACCTACTGCGGCCCGATTGGTCCGTTGGCGCTATGCCACATTGGGCACGGTTTTTGCTATTTTGATTGTTAGTATTGGTTTTTTGACCTCGGGACTTGTGAAGGTTGTGGGGTTTCCTGAAACCGAGGGAGACACAATTGAAGCGCGGATCGCGTTGACGTCAGGTTTGCCTATTGAACGCACGCAAGACGCCATCGATCACCTTGTCGCGGGGATCCAACAGGTCAACAAAGATTTGACACCCAATACGAAGAACGCCGCGCCGTTGGTGGAACGTGTGCTGGTCCGATATGCAACAAACCAAGACGTAAAGGATAACGGCGCTTATACCGCGACAGTCACTGTTGATCTGTTGGACAGTGAGTTGCGCAATGTCGCAGCAGACGACGTGCTTGCCGCATGGAAGACAGCGGCTGGGCCTATCCCTGATCTGGTGCAGAACAACTTTACGCAAATGGCCGGGGGGCCCGGAGGCAATGATCTTGATGTGGAACTTGCCTCGCGGGATTTGCAGCAACTAGAAGATGCCACCAACGCCCTTTTGACAACGCTGGTTGCGCGCGATGACGTCACTGAGGCGTATCAGGATTTCTCGGCAGGACGTCCAGAAATTCGTCTTTCGCTGAACGAGTTTGGCTATGTTGCTGGACTTACACCACAGGCGGTCAGCGCGCAGCTGCGCGCCGCATTCTCGGGCACCGAAACCGATAGCTTTCGCCAAGACCAGTCAGATGTCACTATTCGGGTAGAATTAGGCGATACGGTTCCAACCCTTGCAGAGCTTGAACAGTTTCCCATCACTGTTCCGGGCGGCACGCAAGTGGCGCTAAGCGCCGTTGCTGATATTCAAATGACAGGCGCCTACGCTCAGATTACGCGAAAGAACGGGCGTGCGATTGCCAGAATAATTGGCAAAATCGACCGAAGCACCACCACATCGACGGCGATTTCAGCGATGATCACCGGTGATTTGGGGCCAAAACTGCACGCTCAATTTCCGGCGGTCACGATTGGCATCGGCGGTGCCACCGAAGAACAACAAAAGACCCAATCGTCCATCGCCACTGCTCTTTTGACGGGGCTCATTGGTGTGTTTTTGATCCTCGCATTTCAATTTCACAGCTACACATTGCCGTTCATGGTGATGCTCAGCATTCCATTTGCGCTAATCGGAACCATTTTTGGCCACTTCGCAATGGGGCTGGATATTTCGATGCCAAGCTTTATTGGCTTTGCCTCGCTTGCAGGCGTTGTAGTGAACAACGCCATTTTGTTCCTCACATTCTTTGAGGCTGAGATTGAAGATGGAGATTATCTAACCGCCGCAGTCGAGGCGGTTAGACACAGGTTTCGACCAGTTGTTCTATCTTTCTCAACGACCTTTGCAGGTCTGCTGCCGATGCTTTTTGAAACCAGCCCACATGCACAGGTTCTTGTCCCACTTGTGGCCGCCGTGGCCTTTGGTCTTCTGGCATCGACGTTACTGATCATCTTTGTGTTTCCCAGCATTCTTGGCATCTATTTCGACATCGCTGACGTCCGAAAATGGATGGGAACGCGGCAAGGATCAACTGAGAAGCAAGCGATTCCCGCAGCAGTAGAGAGTGTTGCAAAACTGACTTGATGGTAAGTTAATCCAAGCCCACGATACGGTAACGCTCCAAGGTGAGCGTTACCCTTTTCAGCGGCTCAAAGTCGTATGGTCAAGGGCACCCCTTGGAACCTGAACTCCTTCGGAGCCATTCAATTGGGATCCCATCTTCACATAGGCATTGGTAAACCCAGCACAAAAACTCAGTAAACGGATTATGGCCACAGGTTACAAACATTGAATCAGCGGACCAGAACCCGTAAGTGCAAGGTATTCGAATTTCCGAGGCGTAAATGGTGAACCACCTCTATCAGAACGATCTGCCCGAAGGGCTGGACCTTGGTACTGTCGTAGCAATCGACTGTGAAACCATGGGGTTAAATCCGAACCGTGATCGCTTGTGTGTAGTCCAAATTTCTGGTGGCGACGGAGATGCACATCTTGTGCAAATCGACAAAGGTCAAACCAGTGCACCAAACTTGTGCAAAATGCTTGAAGATCCGGACGTGTTAAAACTTTTTCATTTTGGTCGTTTTGACATCGCCGCAATGTACAAGGCCTTTGGCGCTCTGGCCGCACCTGTGTATTGCACCAAGATCGCATCGAAAATGGTGCGCACTTATACAGATCGCCACGGATTAAAGAATTTGGTGCAAGAACTATTGAGTGTGGATATCTCGAAGCATCAACAGATGAGCGATTGGGGCGCAAAGTCATTGACCAAGGCGCAATTGGATTATGCCGCGTCAGACGTTCTTTATCTGCACCACCTACGCGAAGCACTTAATAAGCGGCTTGAACGCGAAGGGCGCACTGAGTTGGCGCAATCCTGCTTTAACTTCCTTCCAACCCGCGCTCGCCTTGACCTTGAAGGCTGGCCCGAACAAGATATTTTTGCACACTCATGACTGAAAACAGCACATATCTGGACATCGCCCGCCGGGTGATTTCAATCGAAGCCCATGCGCTCACTCAACTTGGCGACAGCCTCGGTGAAGAATTTGATCGCGCCGTTGAGATTATGCTCTCCGCCACCGGGCGCGTCATCATTTCTGGCATGGGGAAATCCGGCCATATTGCGCGTAAGATTGCCGCGACACTTGCCAGTACCGGAACGCCCGCACATTTCGTACACCCGGCCGAAGCAAGCCACGGTGATCTTGGTATGATGGCTCAGGGTGACGTTACTTTGGTTCTTTCCAACTCGGGTGAGACACCGGAACTTGCCGACGTTATTGCTTATACACGTCGGTTCTCAATCCCATTGATCGGTGTCGCCAGCCGCGCCAATTCGACACTAATAAAGCAGTCCGACGTTGGCCTGATCTTGCCTCGTGCCGAAGAAGCATGTGGCACGGGTGTTGTTCCAACATCCTCGACGACGATGACGCTTGCTTTGGGTGACGCATTGGCCGTTGCCATGATGGAACATCGCCGCTTTACGCCAGAAAACTTTCGCGATTTTCATCCAGGTGGCAAGCTGGGGGCGCAGCTAAGTCGGGTAAATGATCTGATGCACACGGGTGATGCCCTTCCGCTTGTTACAATAGAGTCCCCCATGTCCGAAGCAATCACTCAGCTTGGGCGCAAAGGGTTTGGGGTAGTCGGCGTCACCGATGCGAGAGGCCAGTTGCAAGGCATTATCACAAATGGGGACATCAGCCGCCACATAGATGGACTGGGAACGCTGGTCGCCAAGGATGTCATGACCCGCGAACCCGTTACAATTGAACCGGGCGCGTTGGCCGAAAAGGCTGTGGGCATAATGAATGAACGCAAAATCACATGTCTTCTGGTCGCACACCCAGAGACGCCCAAAACGATCGTGGGCCTTTTGCACATTCACGATTGTTTGAGGGTCGGGCTTAGTTAAGATGGCAGACCATGGCGTCACATATTCCCGTATCGTAGCTTTTCTTAAGGTCGTTTTACCCTTGAGCGCCTTGGCGTTGCTATCGACCCTGTTCCTAATTTCCAGCAAAATCAGCGGGTCGTCTTCCAACGCCATTCCGTTCGCCAAAGTTGATCTAGAGCAACGCGCACGCGAACAACAAATCACGGCGCCATTTTTCTCTGGCAAAACCTCTGCCGGGCACCTTGTTTCTTTCACTGCGGAAACGGCTAAACCTGATCTTGAGGATCCACATAAGTCGCAAGCTGACAAGATGGACGCCACAATTGATCTTACAGATGGTTCACAACTGGAATTTGCGTCAAAAAAGGCCCTGATCAACAATCGGACATTTATTGCTACGCTCAAAGGCGACGTCGTCATTCAGAGCTCGAGTGGGTACACTGTGCGCACCGAAGAATTGCACACCAACATGCGCGAATTAGGCGCAGAAAGCCCCAGTGCAATTTCTGGGGATGGACCAGCAGGCGTGTTTGAAGCTGGAAAAATGGTAATTTTGCCGACAGAAAATCCAAACGAAGTCACTTTGTATTTCACCAACAGAGTGAAATTGATATACACACCAATGGACTGATGAGGTTTTAAGTGTCCCTGTTTAAGATTATCTTACTGATTGGCTCTCAAATATTTGCCGGTGCTGCCATTGCCCAACAGTTTGAGGTTGCCTTTGGCAGCCTCCAGCAGGACACGGGTGAACCCGTAGAAATTACCGCCGACTCCCTGTCGCTGAACCAAAGCGATGGCACAGCAGTTTTCAAAGGTAATGTACTGATCATACAAGGTGGTATGCGCATCAGCGCCCCACAAGTTCTTGTAATATATAAACAAGAATCCAGCGGTATTGCACGGCTCGAGGCCACAGGGCGGGTTTTGCTGGTCAAAGAACAAGACGCTGCAGAAGCAGACAATGCTGATTATGATATAGACTCAGGAACGGTTGTTATGACGGGTGATGTGCTTTTGACTCAAGGTCAGAATACCTTGAATTCTAACAAGATGACCGTAGATCTAGCGACAGGTTCGGCAGAAATGCAGGGTCGAGTGAAAACCATTCTTAAGTCAGGCGACAACTAATGGCGCGTCCAGAACTAATCGTGAAATATGGCCAATCCGGCCTTCGTGTTGAAAACCTGCGTAAGAGTTATCGCAAGCGGGTCGTAATCCGTGACTTCAGCATGGAACTCAATCGAGGCGAGGTGGTCGCCCTACTTGGCCCGAATGGGTCCGGTAAAACGACAACATTTTATGCTATCGCAGGTTTGATCATGCCTGAAGGCGGAAACGTCATGATAGACGGCCGCGATGCCACTCGTTTACCGATGTACCGTCGGGCAAAGCTTGGGATCGGGTATCTGCCACAGGAAATGTCTATTTTTCGTGGCCTGAGTGTTGAAGACAATATCATGGCCATTTTGGATATAACCGAAAAGGATCGCCATAAACGCCGCGAACGTCTCGAAGAACTATTATCTGAGTTCTCGATTGAACATTTGCGCCGTGCGCCCGCTTTGGCCTTGTCCGGGGGTGAACGCCGTCGCGTAGAGATTGCGCGATGCCTTGCCGCAAACCCTAAATATCTTTTGTTGGACGAACCATTTGCTGGCGTTGATCCGATCTCCGTTGGCGATATCAGACATCTGGTTGCAGATCTGAAAAAGCGTGGGATAGGTGTGTTGATTACCGATCACAACGTGCGCGAGACCTTAGAAATTGTAGACCGCGCGTACATTTTGCACGATGGCAAGGTTCTAATGTCAGGAACACCAGACGACGTGGTTCAAAATGAAAACGTGCGCCGAGTTTACCTTGGGGACAACTTTCGTATTTCCTGATTCGGAAAAGAATTGCGCGATTTAATGCCAAAAATTGACCTGGCATCATTGACACCTCCCTCACTCTGTTTTCAAATATGGGTATGACATTTCTGGATTATGCTCCGCTGACCAACGCGGCCTTCAAGACAAGGCCCGGTCTCGAGCAAGCATCGGAAATGTCCAATTTCAGCATTCGAACCTAATCTGCTCCGGGCGTTTTTCACGCCCTCAGTCCGGGTTCGACATGTCATCGCAAAGGAGACAGGATGCGCTACCAGATTACCGGAAAACATATCGATGTTGGTGAAGCCCTTCAAACTCACGTGAAAAACGAGCTTGGAGCCGTTGTCGGCAAATATGCAGAACGCCCGACGGACGCCAATATTATTTTTTCCAAAAGCGCTCATGAATATGTCTGCGAGGCTACCGTTCATTTATCGACCGGCTTGACCGCACAGGCCAAGGCCCACGCGACTGAAATCTATGCCGCTTTCGACGATTGCGGTCAGAAAATGGAGAAGCAACTGCGCCGCTACAAGCGCCGCTTAAAGGACCATCACAAGGATCGTTCAGAACCGGTTGAACTATTCGGCGCGTCCTCGTATATCCTCGCCTCAGAAGGGGAGACCGAAACGGCAGAGCCTGAAACGCTTCAGCCAATGATCGTCGCAGAGATGGAAACCAAGATCCCATCTCTGAGCGTTGGTGAGGCCGTGATGCAAATGGAGCTTGCGGGCGCACCTGTTCTGGTTTTTCGAAATGAAGGTAAAGCTGGAGTAAATGTGGTCTATCGCCGTGATGACGGCAATATTGGCTGGATTGACCCACAGGGATAACACAACAGAGTCTTAGGCCTCTGATGGAGATACAGGCATGGACCTAATGACGATCCTAAAGCCAGAGGCGGTCAAAGTTGTTTCGGCCGCCTCAAGCAAGAAACGTTTGCTACATTCCGTAGCCGACTTGGCTGAGTCTGCCTATGGGTTGGACGCCGCCGTCGTTGTCGAAGCTTTGCTGGAGCGCGAAAACCTTGGGCCAACTGGCGTTGGCCATGGCGTAGCTCTGCCTCATGCACGACTGAGTGGTCTTAATTCAGTCGTCGGGGCATTTATCTTGTTGGAAAAGCCTGTAGATTTCAGCGCGGTTGACCGCCAGCCGGTTGATATCGCGTTTTCATTGTTTGCACCGGAAGATGCGGGAGTAGAACATCTCAAAGCTCTTGCTCTTGTGTCCCGTACGCTCCGCGACGCATCGCTTTGCGGAAAATTGCGCGCCAATCAGGATGCATCAACTCTGTATTCTATCCTGACCGCAGCACAGAACGTCCAAGCTGCCTAATTAACCCCAAGCACTAAAACCAAAGTTCAGATAGTCCCGTTGATAAATGCTTTGCACCAAGGCCTCGATCTCTTCGTCGTAGATTGAAGCCAGCGAGTGTGGTGTATCCTCGACCACTACTTTAGGCTCGGGGGCATCCATGCGGCCGACCTGCATAGCGAGCGCAGGCAGGTAACTGGCCATCTCATCTTCTCGGACAATCATGTCTGGCAACGCAACCTCACCGAACCCTTTCAAAACCTCGACCTGGCTGGCCCAGTGGCTGTCGACACGCAGGCTGGTTTGTCCAGAGAGATTCGCTTTGACGAATTTCAGAAAGCCGACAAATGCGGCACGGTGTGCTGCGACGTCATACGTGGTTTCGTCGCTCGGATCCTTAGGCAATGGTACTTTGAATACCTTGCGAAGGGTTTTTTTGATCTGCTTATAACTGCCTTGGCCATCAGGGAGGATTTTGTCACAAAACGCGTGATGAATTCGCGCAACCGGATGGCGCACAACTGTGAAGGAACGGTGTCCTGGATTGGCGCGGCGCCATATTCGAAGCGTTTTTTGGTTATATTTTCGCGGCAGATCTCGTGATTCCACACCGTCAATATCCGCAAGCCAATCGTACACCTCAGTCTCTGCACTAGAGCGGATTGGAAGAAACAAAAGTGGTGCGTTTAAGGCCGTTGTGTAATTGGGGACCACGGCGCCGCGCCGTGGTTCAAAGTTTGGTGTGCGGTTTAAGCTAAAGCGGTCTAGATCACTTAACGCTGTCGATATATCATCGAAATTCGCGACTTTTTGCTCAATAGAACTTGGGTTTTGGCGCTTTAATGATCCGTCCAATTCGTCAAGCGTTTCGTCCAACCCAAGGTATCGCGCGACGCCATTCATAACGTCCACATCTTGAAGGTCTTCATACGCCACATAGAACGCAGTCTGTCCGGACTTTTGCAACGCCTTCATCAATGTAACCTGGAAATCCTGTAGGTCTTGAACGTGGCTCTTGAACTCATCGCCATCAAACTGGATTTTACTAGCATCCTTGCGGCGCCGAACATCAGTTAATTTCCACTGTCCTGTCGCCCGCGCAATTTTGAGCGAAACATAACTGTCCACCGGATTTCGCGTCAGAATGATCTTGGCACATCGCGGGTCATTCAAAACGATGTCCAAAACCCTAGGATCATGGTCGTGGAAAAAGCGGAACCCTGTCAGTGTTTCTTCCTGCTCGCGCACAACCCGGATCAAGTTCATTGGATCAGCAGTGCGCTGTGGCAAAGTCACCCCCAGAATTTCAGATCGATTGGGGTAGCCAACAAAATGCGGGTTAAAAGCTTCACCTTGGCAGCTAAGTCCAGAAAACGCGTTCAGGTTTGCTTCGAGAAAATTGGACCCAGTCCGCATCTCAGCAAATACGACGAAGTAGTCAAATGGGCTGCTCATATAACCTTACTGCACCAAATAGGGTTTTCGAGGAGGGATACTTTGGTTCAAACCGGACGGACCGACAGGGAAATCCCCCATGAGGTATGGATGCATTCCTTGGTTTTTCAGATTTTGAAGAAACTGCCCAAAACCTGTCAGGTCAGTCATTTTGGGAGCCTCGCTCAGCCGGCGCAATGAATGCTGGCCCATTTCGTCAATGATGCCCTGCAAAGGTTCCATCGGCGCCTCAATGAATTCTGCCATGGTCCAGATGCGAATCCGCGCTTTGGCATGCAGAGAGCGCAACACATCAAGTTGCTCACTTTCCAATTTCTGCAACCGAGCCGCTTCTTGGCGCAGATCAGCAAAGTTTCGGTTGGATTTGAAAAGCGGGATCGCCCATGCACCACTAATGACTGAGATTTGCGCATTAGGGTCGCGGGCTAGGAATGTCAAAGGTGCACCGGAATCATCAGGGCCCAACTGAAAGCATTGCCGCTCGCCTCGGGTATTCCAGATCATGCTCGCCAAATATGCAATTGGGTTGTAGTCGCGTTGCGCCGGGCTGGTCGACAGCGCTCCGTTGATCACTTTTTGACCACCAGAAAATTTTGCACCATCCGGATGGAACAAATGGCCATGAACCTGCGCGCCCGTCGCTTTTGACAACCAGCTATCAAACCCTTCGAAAAGATCAGAGAACCCTTGAAACACGGAATAGCGGCCACAGGTCACGCCATTTTCCCAACCATGATTTGGAAATCGGCTTTGCATGTAGAGACCGGGCCGCCCACGTGTTCGTCGTTCCACCGCTTTGGCAAAAATGCGGTCGATTTTTGCGGGGTTTGGCTCTGCCATTTTTACCGCGCCATCCGCGTCCGACAGGAACGCGCTATAGAGCTTAATCGCTCGGGGCCAAATCTTGCGGGCCACGAAACAATCCGACCGCCGCAGTAATTGTAGGTGGTCGTCATAAAAGATATGCGGTTTGCCCTGAAAGTCGAATTTGGACAACGTCAACGAGCGGCTTTCAACATTTGTGGAATACTGTCGTGCCAATGTCTGGAAATAGCTTTCGTCCGGGATCCACACCCTTTTGAAATAGGTGTCATAGGCCTCACGTTCCGGGTCTTCCAAAATGGCCGACAAAGTTTGCCGTGTCAGACACCACCATTGTGATCCCATATGCGGCACAATTCCATTGGGAATCTTACGCTTAAAGCCCAGCGCGCGCTGAATTTCGACATATCGGTCAAATAGATACCGATGCCGTTTCCAAGAGAAGGGAAATCTTAGTGTAAATCGTTCTTCACTCAGGCCACCCACGGTCCACGGAACATCCGCTGTCGTAGCGGATTCAATAAAATCCGTACGGGGGCGTGCGCTTAGATAGTCGATCAGCTCTTGCACAGGGCGCAGAGGCAGGCAGGACCCAGAAGACAAGTAGACATGTCGCACATCACTGAATTCGTGGAGCATCATTTCAGATGCAGATTGTGACGCGGCCACAAGACCCCAAGTTCCCCAATCGCAAGCATGCCTTTTGCAAAAGCGGATTGTCGATAAATCCCCAAGAGCTTTTACGAAACGGCTATAAACTCGGTTGGACACCCTTGCATCCACATGAACCACAACTGGGCATCCCGCCGCCGACCAATGTCGTGCGACCTGTTCCGCACGATCAAGCGCAGTGTGAACCAGCATGACAATACCGACGCTCATGCCCAGTTCCCCTTAGACATAAGGCCTAGTATTTCAAGCTGACGCCAATTTATGTATTTCTCGGACCACTTGCACCACAGTTCTGGATTATCCTTTAGTGCGGCAGCGTAAGCCAGATATTCAACACTTGCAGAATAATGCTCTTTTCGGTGCAGTTCTTCAGCGGCCTTTTCAGAGAACGTATCTAAGAACTTGGAATGCAACAGAATCCCCGAGGCTTTTTCACCACCCCATTCGTCATACACCTGGTTAAGACCCCTTGGCAGCAACATGTGCGTGGAGCTTACATAAGCATAACGGCGATCCCATTTGACCAACGGAATTTTGTTCAAGGCTGGTGCCTTTTCGGGTTCATCTGGGAAGAACGCCCGTGACCGTGGACCGCCTTGGATCCAAAGGTTTCCATAGAGACGGTTCTTATCCATCGTGTAGTTGCCCGCATCAAACCAGCTGGCAATCTCAATCGGATTTTGTCCGGCACGATAAGGTTGCTCATCAATCCGGCCCTTTGGGTACATGTCCAAAAGCATTGCGCTGAATGACTTAATAGACGACGCATCCAACCAGTCGGTTAGGGCGCGAATAGGGCGCGTATCGCAAAAAGGATAGATAAAGAATTCATCTGGATCGACAGTGAGACACCAATGGCCGTGACCATAGCGAAATTGCAGCCAGTTCAACCAATCAACCCCAAAGCGGGATCTCTTGTAGCTTTTGCGTGTGTGCCAAACCGATACATCCGGTTGCTCCGCAAGATACTCTAGCGACCCATCATTGCTGTCATTGTCCACGATTAGGAAATGGTTAACGCCTTTTTCACGGTAGTAATTCAAGAAATAGGGCAGCCGTATGTGTTCGTTTCTTTGTGTAGAAAACAACAACAGATCATCGCGATTAATGCTTGGTGTACGATCGGCAATACTACGCAAGTCGCGCCGCTTGCGCATTCCTCGCACAAGCCAGCGACGTCGCTGAAGCCTTAGACGGTATGATGTCCAAAAGCCCAATTTGCCCCTTTCAGTCCCGACACAACAATCACACAGGTTAGGGACCGGGGTATCACGTCACCTTTAAGACGACGTTGAAATGCGACTGCCAATCAGGAGGAACAAAACCTGCATGTTCCGACAGTTGGGTTTCGCCCCTTGCCTGCGCCTGCTGCGCCAGCTTTAGTATTGCCTGTTTCCATGCATAACTGTCTGTCACGCTTGCGTAAATGGGAATATCCGCAAGAAATTCCCGGAATACTGGTAAAGTGTTACATATCACGGGCACACCCAGGCTGGCGGCCTCTAAGGGTGGAAGGCCAAAGCCCTCGCAAAAAGACGGAAACAAACAACCTGCCGATCCACGCAAAGCGCTTTGAATTTGATCGTCATTCAGGTCGTTGAATTCATGTAGATACTTACCCCGAAGTCGCGTGGTATCAAGACGAGCAAAAACATCTTCATTCATCCAACCGCGTCGCCCAAAAATGACAAGATGCGGCATTTCTTGCTCCGGCAACTCGGCCTCCAACGCTTCCCAAATATCCAAAATCAAGGTGTGGTTCTTGCGTGGCTCAATCGTCCCTAGAATAACAAAATAGGGATCACGTAAGTTTAACGCTTCTTGTTTGTCTCCATTTTGGAAACAATTCGATTCAACACCTAGATGGGCAACCTGGATTGGTGGCACAGCGCCCATGGGCGCCATATGACGAATGATATCATCTTTTGTCGCTCGCGAGTTGCACAGGATTAGGTCAGCGTGCTTGTGAATTCGTTTAAGCATTTGCCCAAAGCGATCTGCAGATTCAGATGTCTGATACTCGGGGAAATCCAAAGGGATTGTGTCGTGTAGAAAGGGAGCAAAACGCGCATTTGGCACAGCTTTGACAGCAGCAATCGTTCTTGAAGACATATTGTTCTGATCGACATTGATGTAGGCAGTGCCAGCCGGAAGATGTTTGCGCAGCATACGTCCCAACCCAGAAGGTCGGCAACGATCGATGCAGAGGCGGCGCAACTCGGCTTCGGTATAGTGCTTGTACCGATCCGGTTTGTGCATCAGCTTTGACAGAAAATCCGGCGGTCCCCATGGTTTTTGATCCTCCAGCCGCAACAGCATGTCCTGCATGCCTGCACCGTCCAAAAGAACATATCCCAAAGCCGTTCTAACCAGACCAAAAACAGGCTCAGGTGCAGCGCACAATGCCTTTAAATACGCCAAGCAGACACGATCAACCCCAGAAGGCGCGCCCGAATGCAAAGACATTGTGCGCGTCATTTCGAATAGCCGCGCAGGCGGCGAGTTATTCGGCGTAATGTCCAGTTTGATGCCACCTCCAGGCGTCCGCAATCATCTCATCCAGCGTAGACCGGCTTGGCACCCATCCCAATTCTTGTTTCGCACTCGTGGATCCCGAAACAAGCCGCGTACAATCACCGGCACGTCGTGCGCCCTCCTTAACAGGAACAGTGCGGTTCGTGGCCACCTTTGAACGCTCGACGACTTCTCTTACTGAAAATCCATGCCCCGTGCCCAAATTAAAGGCACGGCTTTGATTTCCTGACTGGAGCCATTTCAGGCCGAGCACATGCGCATCCACCAAATCACAAACGTGCACATAATCCCTGATGCATGTCCCGTCCGGAGTATCGTAGTCCGTTCCAAACACAGTGAGCGCATCACGTTTGCCGTCAATCGCATCAAGGATCAGCGGAATGAGATGGGTTTCCGGTTGGTGAAACTCTCCAACTTCGGCTTCTGGATCAGCACCCGCTACATTGAAATAGCGAAAAATCACATGACGTAACCCAACTGCCGTTTCAAAATTGGTCAGTATTTCTTCAATCGCACGTTTTGACGAGCCATAAGCATTCACGGGATGTTGGTCAGAATTTTCATCCAATATCACATTATCCTGATCGCCATATGTCGCGCAGGTTGAGGAAAAAACAAAATCCATGCAGTCGGCGGCAATCGCAGCTTCGATCAAATTTAGCGACCCTCCGACATTATTCCTCCAATATTCTCCTGGTTTCTGTACGCTTTCGCTAACTTGGGAAAGGGCAGCAAAATGCATCACGGCAACAGGCCGGTATGCTTGGAACACCGCATCCAATCGATCGCGATCCAGCAAGTCGCCCTGTTCAAACGGGCCAAATTTCACGGCGTCTCGCCACCCTGTGGACAAATTGTCAAATGTAACCGGTTGAAACCCTGCGTCACGCAGGGCTTTGCAGGCGTGCGATCCAATATAACCAGCACCGCCTGTGACAAGAACACTTTGCACCGTTTTCCCCTATTATTCAGCGGCTTTGTCAGCAGCCACCATCTGACGCAGATAACCATTCAATTCATCACGCAGGTCCGGTCGTGCCAATGCAAAGGCAATGGTCGCCTGAAGAAAGCCGGCTTTTGAACCACAGTCAAAACGTTGCCCACGAAAACGGAACCCAAAAACCTCATTGCCTTGTTCAACTTCTCTGGAAATTGCGTCAGTCAGCTGAATTTCACCTCCTGCGCCTGCTTCCTGTTTGTTGATGTTTCGCAAAACACTCGGCGTCAGAATGTAACGTCCGATCACCGCGAGGTTCGAAGGGGCTTGGGCGGGATCTGGTTTTTCAACCAGACTCTTAACTGCCACGAGCGACCCCATGTCTTTTTGAACATCCAGAACACCATAAGAGGATGTCTTTTCAAGAGGCACTTCCATAGCCGCAACCATGCTTCCGCCAGTTTCCTTATAAGCTTCAACCATTTGTTTAAGGCAAGGCTGGTCCGAAGCAATCACGTCGTCTGGCAGAATAACTGCAAAGGGTTCGTTGGCAATCAAACGCCGCGCGCACCAAACCGCATGCCCAAGGCCTTTTGCCCGATGTTGACGGATATACGCGATGGCCCCACTGTCCATGTAAGTGGTTTCCAGTACGTCCAACAGTTCCGTTTTGCCCTTTTTGCGCAATTCCCGTTCGAGATTAGGTGCATGATCAAAGTAATCTTCAAGTGCACTTTTTCCGCGCGACGTCACAAAAATAAACTCCTTTATTCCAGCTTCTCGCGCTTCGTCAATTGCGTACTGGATCAAGGGGCGGTCAACCAATGTCATGATCTCTTTTGGAACAGATTTGGTTGCTGGCAAAAATCTCGTTCCCAGCCCGGCTACCGGAAAAATAGCCTTTGTTACCCGTCTTCGCATTGCGTACTAACCTTCAAAATTTGCAGTCATTGATCTGACTGTCTCTAAGTCAGGAAAATGTTACTGTGTTTAGTATGTGAACTCAATGAGACCCCCGGTCACATTGAGCAGCCTTATCTGACGGGTCCAATTTGATTGTTAGTGCATGATTGGCACTGTTTCCATTGGTATAATGGTTTCCGGCGCTGGTGGGCGATAGCACAGTGCGCTGTGTGGCCTCTTGGTGTTGTAGTGTTTCCGCCATTCTACAATGATGATTTGGGCTTCGCGCAGGCTGTAAAATATCTCCCCATTTAGAAGCTCGTCTCTCATAAAGCCATTGAAGCTTTTGCAATATCCATTCTCCCAAGGCGGCCCGCGCAGAATAAACAAGTCCGTTAGAGCGTCGATGACATCGGTCGAGTTCGGC
>ERZ1046740.1713-NODE-1713-length-15120-cov-18.270893_pt1 | contig 15120 bp, 14 predicted proteins | sample MGYA00383093_ERZ1046740 | MGnify/ENA primary metagenome ERZ1046740 (study PRJEB29581, sample SAMEA5548363) | metagenome | biome: marine; feature: coastal; material: water | depth 25 m | study: Short-term variability in the microbial, nano- and picoplankton... | reverse complement strand
TATTCGATAGCTCCATATTTGTTACCTTCAATAATTCCATTAGTAAAAAACTCATCTCCAGAAATTATCCTTGATGCTGAGGAAGATATCACCACAAACCTTGTTAAAAAACTTGATGAGGGATCGATTGATGCAGCAATAATTGCCTTACCTTTCGATGTTCCTGGTATTGAAACACAGCCTTTGTATGACGAACCATTCAAGGTTTTAATACCAACAAAGCACCCTTGGAACAATAAACAAAAAATTAATGCTAAAGAGTTAAAAAATGAAAAGATTTTATTGTTAGACAATACTCATTGTTTTAGCATGCAGGTAAGGGAGGCATGTCCAGGTATATCAGATAAGGCTGAAGTTCAAGTAGGCACTTCTCTTGAGACTATAAGAAATATGGTTGCTTCAAATTTAGGGATTTCTATATTACCGCAAAGTGCAACCGCTAATAATTACTCAAATGACTTAATAAACATTTTGCCTTTTGAGAGCCCAATACCATTTCGCCGTGTTGCTATGGCATTTAGGCGGGGGTCGTCAAAAAAGCAATCTCTTGATAAGATAGTAAAATCAATAACGAGCGTTAAAGAAAAAATAATAGCAAGTTAAGTATCAACTATGCTCATTCGTATTGTTTGATTGAGTATTGGATATCTTGATTTTAATTTTGGTAAGGAGCAAAAATGAAGATAGGTGTTTTGAAAGAATTAGTTAGCGGAGAATCGAGAGTTGCAGCTACTCCGGAAACAGTAAAAAAAATGATTGCCTTAAACCATTCTGTTTCAATTGAAGCTGGCGCCGGTATACAAGCTTCTATATCAGATGAAGATTATCAAAATAATGGCGCTGATATTGTTTCAAGAGACCAGGCCCTCCAATCAGACCTGTTGTTAATGGTCAGGCCTTTAACTGAAAAAGAGATAATTACATTAAAACCAAATCAGTTTATGGTGGGCATGTTGGAGCCCTTCAATAATGAATTGCAAAATTTGCTAAAAAAACAAGGAATATCAGCTTTTGCTTTAGAAGCTTTACCTAGAAATACAAGAGCACAATCCATGGATGTTTTATCGTCTCAAGCAAATATTGCAGGATACAAAGCAGTAATTCTTGCCGCTGACTATTATAAAAAATTTATGCCTATGTTGATGACCGCAGCGGGAACTGTGAAGGCAGCTAAAGTAATAGTTTTAGGCGCAGGTGTTGCAGGGCTTCAAGCAGTTGCAACAGCAAAAAGGCTAGGCGCAGTTGTTGAAGCTTCTGATGTAAGACCGTCAGTGCAGGAACAAATTGAATCCTTAGGAGGTAAGTTTATCGAGGTACCCTTTGAAACAAAAGAAGAAAAAGAATGCGCAATCGGTCAAGGGGGTTACGCAAAACCAATGCCTAAATCGTGGTTAACAAGACAATCAAAAATAGTGGCTGAGAAAGCCATATCAGCAGATATTATTATTACTTCTGCTTTAATTCCTGGCAAATCACCGCCACAACTATTATCTGAAGAAACAGTAAAGAAAATGAAATTTGGATCAGTGATAGTTGATATGGCCGCTGGCAGCGGCTCTAATGGATCCGGTAACTGTCCACTAACTCAGAATAATAAAGTATGTCAGGTAGAAAATGTAACCATAATTGGTTTTAATAATTTACCAAGCATGTTGAGTACGGATGCCTCTGCGCTATATTCTAGAAATATCTTAGAATTTGCAAAATTACTAATCAATGAATCGGGACAATTACATATAAACGATGATGATGAATTGGTGACAGAAACATTAATATCGAAAAATAATAAAAAGGGATAAAGATGACGGATTTATTAACAGTTCAAAATATAACTATATTCGTTCTAGCAATATTTGTTGGATATCACGTTGTCTGGAACGTAACTTCAGCACTTCATACGCCTCTCATGTCTGTGACAAATGCCATTTCTGGCATAGTCATCGTAGGTGCGATATTGCAAGTTGTTGAAATTAACGGAGAGATAATAACATTTAGCAGTATTTTAGGAGCATTTGCTATATTTTTTGCAGCGATTAACATTTTTGGGGGATTTTTTGTTACCCAAAGGATGTTAGAGATGTTCAAGAAAAAAGAGAAAAAAGAGGAGGCTAAAAAATGAAAAATGAAGCATTTGCAATGATTAGTTACTTAATTGCGGCAATATTTTTTATATTGGCTTTAAGGGGACTGTCATCTCCCACCTCTTCAAGATTAGGAAATATATTTGGTATGGTGGGAATGGGCATAGCAATCATTACTACTTTAATGATTGGTACCAACTTAATTTCTTTATTAATAGCTGTTCCTTTGGTATCTGGGGCGTTTATTGGTATTTATGTAGCTAAAAAAGTAGAGATGACCAAGATGCCTGAATTAGTAGCGTTAATGCATTCATTTGTGGGTTTAGCTGCTGTGCTAATCGCGACAGCTGCAGTGCTCAATGTTTCTGAAGTTCATTCGGTAGTTCAAAGGTTTGAATTATTCATTGGTGCATTCATCGGAGCAATTACATTTTCAGCATCCGTTATTGCTTTTGGAAAGCTATCAGGAAAGTTTGGAGCAAATCCTTCAATATTTAAAGGCCAGCATTTACTGAATTTAGTATTAGCTATAATTATGATTGGTGCGGGCGTGATATTCTTTCAAGCAGAATCACTATTTGCATTTTTCGTTATGCTTTCAATTGCTTTAGTTTTGGGTGTTATGCTGATAATCCCAATTGGAGGTGCCGATATGCCGGTTGTGGTTTCAATGCTTAATAGCTATTCTGGTTGGGCAGCCGCTGGGATAGGCTTTACCCTGAATAATTCAGTGCTTATTATTGCAGGGGCATGTGTTGGCTCCTCTGGTGCAATCCTCTCTTATATTATGTGTAAAGCAATGAATCGCTCAATCATTTCAGTCATGCTCGGCGGCTTTGGGGGCGAGCAAAGTTCACTTCAAACTGATGATAAAGAAAGAAACGTCAAGTCTGGTTCAGCAGACGATGTATCATTTCTAATGTCGAATGCGGATTCGATCATCATAATTCCAGGATATGGTTTGGCTGTAGCTAGAGCGCAACATGCGCTTCAAGAGCTCACAGAAAAATTAATTGAAAAAGGAATATCTGTGAGATATGCGATTCACCCAGTTGCAGGAAGAATGCCGGGTCATATGAATGTTCTATTAGCTGAAGCTGATGTGCCATATGAGCAGGTTGTTGAAATGGAAGATATTAATAGTGAATTTAGTCAAACCGACTTAGTCCTTGTTATTGGAGCAAACGACGTCGTTAATCCCGCAGCAAAAACACCTGGGAGTGCAATCTATGGCATGCCAATTCTAGAAGCAGACAAAGCAAAAATGATTATTGTTAATAAAAGATCTATGTCACCTGGTTATGCAGGTCTGGATAATGAGTTATTTTATTCCGATAAAACAATGATGTTATTTGGAGACGCGAAGAAAGTAGTAGAAGATTTAGTAAAGCAGATATAAAAAAGGGCCTTAGAGGCCCTTTTAAAAATTTGCATGTTACATGTCATCCACAGCGTCCTCTACATCTTCAACAACTTCCTCAACAACTTCTTCTGTGGCGTCGATTGCTTGATCAACTTCTGATTTCATATAATTATTGTATACATACCAACCGATGGCTCCAATAATGAGTAATAAGATAATTTTTTTTAACATTGTAGACTCCTAAAAAATTTAAAAACAATGAAGGAATGACTAATCACTAACAACATCTTCAGGGTTTAATTCTCCTGGATGTTCTTCATTGACAACTCCATCGAGGGCAGCAATTTCTTCATTTTGCATATAATTTGTATAAACCATATACCCACCTATAATAATAACAATTAAGATGATAATATTTTTTAACATAATTAATCCTAATAAATAGTGAATGTAAAAGCATGTTAGCACATTATAATAAAGGAAAATAATAGACAATAATGCCATGTATGAAGCATTTGAACATCTAACCGATTTATATCTATCAGAATTTATTGTCGCGATTCTGATCATTTCAATTATCGTTGTTGTAATGTCTATTTTTCATATAGTCATGTCACCAGTTGATAGTAAGTCAGTAATTAGTGGAAAAATAAAGCAAACAAAAAAACAAGCGAAAGAACCTAAAATAAAATATAGCAAAGAGTTTTTAAAAAGGGTAAAAGGGGTTGATTTAGATCTAAAAGATCAAGATAAAAAAAATTGAATTTTATTTAAATCAAACTCTCTATAAAATAAGTAGGCTATTCTTATTGCTTACCTGGCTTCATAAGCTTACTCCTCCCTTAGCTTGTGAAGCCTCTTTTCGGAATATTTACTTATATTACTTATCGAGAAATTTTATATTGCGAAGGACAATATGCTCTTGTCACTTCGGATGAACGTAACTTCAAATGCTTGATAGATTTTTCTTTGACTCTTTTCCGCCATAATTTGTATGATGATTTTTTTAAATTAGACTGCATGAGGCGCATGAGTTTAGGTTCATCTAATCCGTAATTTTTTAAAATAGCCTCAAAAGGTGTGCGGTCTTCCCAAGCCATTTCAATTATGCGGGAAATATCTTCCGCAGAGAAATCGGAGTTAGGTTTTGACATAACTAATTAAGTTTATAGCTTAGATTGCTAAAGTAAGTAGCAAGCAATAAGAAAGCAATAGACTTAACGCTATAGATATATGTATTAAATAAGCTATTAAAATATTCATGCTTTAGATTATATGAGTATTTTAAATTTGCTATGTTATTGCGAATCATTATTATTTTCATTCATTTAAAAACAATAGGACTTATTTTTTTGATCTTAAGTTCCATAAAGTCACCTTACCAAACATTGCAAAATTAAAAATTAAAATTGCACAGTACCCAACAAAAACATACATCCATAAATCATAGTAAACTTCGTACGAATCTTTCGTAAGATTCTCCATGAAAAACTCAATGTAAATAACGAGTCCAAGATAAACGGTGTTAAGAAGTGTAAAAAAATTTAATATAGCTTTACGGAAGTTCATAACTTATCTTAATAAAATTAATTGAGAAATAGCTGATTGATCTGACCAAACAATCGCATTTTGATTGAATTTCTTACCTAGTTCTTTGGCAGCATTTAATTTCATCCCAAGAACGAGAAAACTTTCTTCCCCAGGCCACTTGTTATCTGGACAGATGCCTTCTGCACGAATAAACGGCAACTTTTGATCTTGTAAAATTAGCTCTAACTGTTGATTATTTCGTTTATTATCGTGATCGCTTGTCTTTTGGCTCATCGGATTATAAGCAGTTAAAACTGCAGCTTCACTTACTCCATATTTGTCATATAATTTATGTAGGCCTGAACATTCTGAACCAACATTTATAACAAATAGTGGCTTATCGTAAATATGATAGTTTGCATCTTTGTATGATTGAATATTGACTGAATTTATTTTGGTAAAGCTAGGCTCTTTTTTTGTTTTCCCTAAATCATCAGGCTTATCCAAAGAATCAGCGCGACCATGATTTACATCTGCGTGGTTTTGTTCATCGGCCCTAACCACCTTAATAACATCAAGCAACTTAGCGTCGTCTGCTAAATTCCAATAATCTTTTGCAATTTGAGGTGCTTCGACATTTAAAGTTAAGTCTGCAGAGACTTGATCATAATAAGCGGTATAACTAATGACAGCTTCATCCTCAAAATATCCAACGAGCCTATGAGCGGTCCTTGGGAAAAACACATACAATAAAAAGTAAAAATTCCAAAATATTGCTTGTGCAGCAAGAATAATCAGTCTTTCATACCACTTCGGTTGGGCAATTTCGATAAAAGTCATCAGATGCATCCTCTCATTTTCAGCCTCATCAAGAAGAATCTTTATCCAACCTCGATCACTTTGCATTTTTCTTAAACAAGTCAAATGAATCCACATCCCCCCAACCATTCCTGGAACGGCTGCTACAGTTTCTAAAACAACAGCTCTATGCCCATAACGTTTTGAGAAAAATGTGTCTGCAAAAAAACGAAGAATTTTAGTGATAATTAAAGCGACGTGATCGCTAACATTTTCTGGAGAACGGTGCTGATTCATCAATTGACTTTCATAAAGTGCATAGTTTAAATTAATTGATAATCTTTAGCGAGTAAAAACTATCAGTTAGATTTTTTTCGATCGTTTCTAATATTCTTAATAATATAATTTGTGATATCAATAGCATTCTGTTCGCCTCCTGCCATCGTGCTTGAAGTCATGTAGTTACCATCAATAATTATTGTTGGAACGCCTGTCGCGCCCGCATCTTTAAAAATTTTGTATGATTTTTTTAATTTTGTATCAATTGAAAAACTATTAAAAGCAGCCTTGACTTCTTTTTCATCAAGTTTGCCATTTAGAGTTACCCAATTAATTAATGCAGCTTCATTATTTGGGTCTACATCTTTTTCCTTGTGGATGGCATCAAATAACTTTTCATGTAACTTTCCTTCTAAACCTAGTGTTTCAAGTGCGTAGTAGGCTTTCGCTCCTGGAACCCAACTTTTTCTTGGTATAGCGGGTACTCTTTTAAATACAACATCATCAGGGAGAGAGTCGGCCCATTTATCAAGGTAGGGATCCATGGAATAGCAATGGATACAGCCATACCAAAATAATTCGAGAACTTCTATTTTTCCTGGGGATGAAGTTTCAATTTCATTTTTGGTTTGTTTAAAATTATCATTGAATTTTGGTTCAACAGCAAAAGTAGTGCTTGATAATAATAATGCCAGTAATAAAATATATTTCTTCATAACTTTCAAATCCTTTTATTTATTAATCTTTAGGCGTGGTTAATTTAATTAAGTTCGCTTTAAATCCTTCAAGAAAGAGTTTTTCACGATTATCTTTTGCATCGTCATAATTCTTAAAGGGACCAACACTTACCCTATGAAAAGTATTGACGCCAATTTCAGCTGTCATTACAACAGACTCGTAACCCATCAGTGCCAAACGTGCTTTTAAATTGATGGCAGCTCTCTTTTCTGAAAATGCCCCAACTTGAATGTAGTAAAGAACATCCCGATCAATTTTTGGTTCGGCCTCTTCAGAAGGAGCTGCATAAGCCTCTATATTTGCATCTTCGTCAATATTAATGACATCCTCATCACCCAAGGCCGAGTTAACTTCAATGCAAGATCCTTCAGTTTTTTTTGAAATAAAGGGGCTTTTTCCACTTGTGACTAAAAGCGTAATGACAATAGCCATGACTATGCCAAGAAAGACACCAAAAAATAAACCGTTTGCAAAGGGTGTCCCTTTAAATTTTTTTTGTTCCCTATTTTCTTTACTATCAATCATTGACTTTCCTCTTTACATTTTGTTTGGAGCACTAATCCCCAGTAATTTTAATCCATTTCTAAATATAAATTGTGTTGCTCGAATTAGGGCAAGTCTGTTTCCCATCATATCTTTATCATCAATAAGAAATTTTGTATCATTATAATAGCTGTGAAATTCCGCAGCGCAATCTTTAAGATAGTTTGCAATTTGGTGAGGTGCTAATTCCGCAGCAGCTTGAAAGACTACTTCTGGAAATTCACTAATGCTTTTGATAAGCCTTAGTTCATTTAAATTTTTTATGCTATCTCCATTTTTAACAGAAAGTCTTTCTTTATCACCATTCCATTGTTCAAGCACTCTTGAGATTCTGGCGTGTGCATATTGTATATAATAGACAGGGTTTTCATTATTTTTAGTTTTGGCAAGGTCAATATCAAAAATAAGCTGTGAATCTGGTCTTCTTGCAATTAAAAAGTACCTCGTTGCATCACAGCCAACTTCATCGATAAGGTCCCTTAAGGTGACATAACTTCCTGCCCTTTTCGAAATCTTAACTTCTTTTTTATTTTTCATGACGGTGATCATCTGATGAAGAATATATTCAGGCCATTTAGAGGGTATCTCCATATCTAGTGCTTGTAATCCGCCTCTTACACGATTAATTGTGCTGTGATGGTCAGCCCCTTGTTCGTTGATGACCCTTCTAAAGCCTCTCTCCCATTTATCAAGATGGTAAGCAATATCAGGAACAAAATATGTGTACTCACCATCAGATTTCCTCATGACTCTATCTTTATCATCTCCAAATGAGGTTGTTTTAAGCCATAAGGCATCATCTTTTTCATAAGTATGGCCATTTTTTATTAGCATATTTACTATATGCTCGACCTGCCCGTTTTTGTATAATGAAGACTCAAGGCTAAAAATATCAAAATTTACATTGAATGCTTCAAGGTCTAAATCTTGTTCATGACGAAGATAAGCTACACTGAATTCTTTTAGGCCTTGAAAATTTTCAGCATCCCCTGATGGGCGAATCATATTACCGTTAAAGTTAAATTCTGATTTGCTTAAAAAGCCACCTGCAATATCGTTAATGTATTCCCCTTGATAGCCATCTTTAGGGAATTCTTTATCATCCGGACTAATTTTTTTTGCCCTTGCTTGGACGGACAAACCTAAAGAATTAATTTGAGCGCCGGCATCATTGTAATAAAATTCTTTCGTTACATCCCAGCCTGTAGCTTCTAAAAGTCGGGCGATAGAGTCTCCGATAGCAGCACCTCTTCCATGACCAACATGAAGGGGTCCCGTTGGATTAGCCGAAACAAATTCAACTTGTACTTTTTGGTTTTTTCCAAAAGTAGATTTACCAAAATCTTCTTTTTCAACTAGAATTTTGTTAACTAACTCAACGCGCGCTTCAGAGCTTAAGAAAAAATTAATATAGCCAGGTCCAGCTATCTCAACTTTTTCTATTAAGGTTGATGAAGGAATGCGATCAACTATTCCTTTTGCTATTTCAATAGGTGCTTTTTTTAAAATCTTTGCTAACGGCAGGCTAACATTGGTAGAGAAATCACCATGTTGAATTTGTTTTGGCCTACTAACCTGAATAACGTCTTTATCAAAACTTTTAACTAAATCTTTAAGCGCATTATTAAGTAAATTGGTTAGATAATCTTTCACAAGGTTACAATATAAATATAAAGAGATATTTTACCCTATCTATTGTTGATGTTGTGTGATTGAGGAATTTTCTAAAATTGAGTAAAGATCAAAAAATATTTAAAATTGCTTTAGATGTTCCCGTCAATAAGCTCTTTGACTATATCTATGATGATGCGAGTATTAAAATTGGTCAATATGTAAAAGTCCCATTTGGTAAAAGAAATTTGATAGGAATTTGTTGTGAAACATCTATTGAATCAGAGATCCCTGTCGAAAAATTAAAATTCATTATCAGCACAGAAAATGAAATTGTTTTTGATGAATCCATGCTTAAACTTTTGTATTTTGTATCTGACTACTATCACCATCCTATCGGCCAAACAATTATGTCTGTTGTACCAAACAGAATAAAAAAAAATTCATTAACTTCAAAAAAGAAAGAGTTAATTTTTAAAGCAGATGCATGTCTGACTATTGAAGTAATTGATAATTTACCTTCTAGGCAGCTTCGTTTGAAAAAAGTAGCCCATGCAATTTTGAAAAAAGACTTAAGACAGAAGGATTTAAGTAAACTAGTCTCAAATGGATCTGAGTGTGTTGGAAAGCTTAAAAAATTGGGGTTGATATCGTCAGAAGTATTCATCCAAGAAGTAAGTAGATCCCAAAAAGATCAGCCAATTTTAAATAAAGAACAAAGAAAAGTAGTCGATGCAATTAAAAATAATAAATCATTTAAGCCTTGGTTGATCCATGGGGTTACAGCAAGCGGTAAGACTGAAATTTATATGAATTTGATAGCGAATTTCTTAGAGAATTCCCAAACCCAAGCGTTAGTTCTAGTCCCAGAAATTAATCTAACACCTCAGTTAGAAGAAAGATTTCAAAATCGTTTTATTGATAAAAAAATTGTGGTTCTCCACAGCTATCTGTCGGATATAGAGCGATTGGATAACTGGAGAGAATCTAAGTTAGGTAATGCTGATATTGTCATCGGAACGAGGTTGGGTGTTTTTACGCCTATGCCAAATCTTAAAATTATTATTATTGATGAAGAGCATGACCCCTCATTCAAACAAAGTGAAGGGTTACGATACCACGCAAGAGATGTGGCAACGATGAGAGCAAAAAATTTAGACATTCCAATTATTATGGGATCTGCGACACCCTCATTAGAAACTTGGTACAAAGCAATAAATACAAAACAAAATTTTAAATATTTAAAGTTAAACTCAAGGGCTGTTGAAAGCGCAACTCTTCCAGCGATTAAAACAATCCAAGTAAATGATAAAACCAAGCTTCAAGTCTCAAAGGAAGTGATTGATGCAATTCAAAATAGATTAGATAAAAAAGAGCAAACGATCGTTTTTATAAATCGGAGGGGGTACTCACCTGTTTTAATTTGTTCTTCTTGTGGTTGGGTTGCTGAATGTGAGCGTTGTTCATCTCGATTAGTGGTACATCTTAAGAAAAAACGCCTTAAATGCCATCACTGTGGCTATGATCAAAAAATCACCAACTCATGTGTTGAATGTGGCAACACAGATTTATTTCCCTTAGGAACGGGCACTCAAAAGATAGAAGATGTACTGAAATATCATTTTTCTGAAGCAAAAATAACAAGAGTTGATCGTGATACTACAAACTCAAAAAAATCTATTGAAGATCTTTATTTAAAAATGAGTAACAGAGAAATAGATATTGTTATAGGCACACAAATGTTAGCAAAAGGTCACGATTTTCCTCGAGTGACATTAGTGGTTGTTTTAGATGCTGATAATGCCTTATATAGTCCAGATTTTAGGGCAAGCGAAAGATTATTTTCACAATTGATGCAAGTTTCTGGTCGAGCAGGAAGAGGAAAAATTAAGGGTGAAGTGTTAATACAATCTGTTTTTCCAAATCATCACCTATTTGATTCATTGAAAGTGCATGATTTTGATTCATTTAGCAATCAATTGGTGAATGAAAGAAAAAGTATGGGCCTATCGCCTTTTAGCTACGATGCAGTCTTCACGGTCAAATCAAAAAATTTAAATATAGCAAAACAATTTATAAATGATGTATCTGGTTGGGCAAAAGAGTCTTTAGTATCAACAATAAATGTTTTAGGCCCAGCAAGACCAACTATCGAAAAGCTAAAGGGATTCGAGCGTTTTCATTTATATATACAAGCATCTACTCGAAAGGACCTTCATATGATGTTAAAGCCGTGGATTTCTCAAATAAGACAACATCCATTGGTGAATCGCGTAAAATGGAGTGTTGATGTAGACCCGACGGACTTCTAAATAATGAGACATTTGTTATCACCACCAAAAGTAATGACTTTTTCCGCAACCGATCCAACAGGCGGTGCAGGGCTGCAAGCAGATATATTGACACTGGCTAGTATTTATTGCCACCCTATTTCAATTACAACAGCAATTACAGTCCAGGACACAACAGGTGTTGAATTAGTATCTCCTGTAGATTCACAATTATTAAAACAACAAGCAATAACTGCCCTAAAAGATGTAGAGGTAACTGTATTTAAATTAGGTTTATTAGGAAGCCTCGAAAATATAAAAGCCATATCAGAAATCCTCGAAAGCTATCCCGATATACCAGTTGTGTTGGACCCTATTATCGCCTCAGGCCGAGGTGATATTTTAATGAATGATCAAATGAAGAAAGCAATGATTCGCTTGTTACTTCCTCGTACAACATTGATAACACCAAATAGTATAGAGGCAAGAAAATTAGTTTGTTATGACAATGAAGATTTTGAAAGTATTTCAATTTCAGAAAGTGCTAAACGCCTGTTTAATCTTGGGTGTAAAAATCTTCTGATTACAGGCGGTGATGAAAAAACGGCTGCTGTCACCAATACCCTTTATTTAGAAAATGGAGATGTTATCCCGTTTGAATCAGAGCGTCTACCCAACGCATACCATGGTTCAGGATGTACCTTAGCTTCGGCCATTGCTGGATTTTGTGCCCAAGATTATTCATTAAAAGAGGCTGTAAATGAAGCGATACACTTTACTTCACTGGCATTAAAGAATGCGTTTAATATTGGACATGGCCAATTAATTCCCGATAGATTTCATTGGATATTTAATAATAGTTCATATGAGGAAGATGAGGATGGCAATAACCCAACCCACCATTAAAGGTATATATGCAATTACACCAGATGAAAAGAATACTGAAATTCTGCTAAAACAAGTAAGAGATTGTTGTGAGGGCGGTGTCAACATTTTACAATATCGATCTAAGGCGCTTCCTTGGAAAACAAGGCTCGCACAAGCCAAGGAAATAAAAAAAGTGACGGATGAATACCAAATACCGTTGATAATAAATGATGATATTGATATTTGCGTACAATTAGATACTTTTGGCATACATTTAGGTAAAGATGATGAAAGTATAAAAAATGCACGTTCAGCCCTTGGGGCTGATAAATGTATAGGCATGTCCTGCTATAATCAGGTGGATAGAGTAGAGTTGGCAATAAAAAATAAAGCAGACTACATTGCTTTGGGGGCTTGCTTTGAAACTAAAACAAAACCTACTGCTCCTATAGTATCTTTAGAAATGATAAGCATGGTAAGACAGAAATATGATATTCCTACGGTGGCAATCGGAGGGATAACTATTGATAATATAGCCTCTTTGAAAGCGACGGGTATTCAATGCTTTGCTCTTATCAATAGTATATTTTCCTCTACGGATATCATATCGACAATTAAACAATTTAAATTAAAAATTTAAGATGAATAAAAATAAAGAATTATTTGAACAATCAGAAGTATTTATTCCAGGAGGTGTCAATTCACCCGTTAGAGCATTTGGTTCTGTGGGTGGGACGCCGATATTTTTTAAAGCTGGCATGGGAAGTCGTCTCATTGATGAAAATGATAAAGAATATATCGACTATATTAATTCATGGGGCCCTATGATTGTTGGGCATGCAAACCCAGAAATTATTAATGCAGTTAAAAAAACAGCAGAGTTTTCATTATCATTTGGCGCCCCGACATCAAGAGAACTCACAATGGCGGAATTACTGGTTAAATTAGTTCCAAGCATAGAGCAAGTGAGATTAGTGAGTAGTGGAACTGAAGCAACAATGAGTGCGATTCGTGTTGCAAGAGGCTATACCAAAAGGGATAAAATCTTAAAATTTGAAGGTTGTTACCACGGGCACGCAGATTCTTTGCTAGTAAAAGCTGGCTCAGGTGCTTTAACTTTTGGGCAACCAAGTTCAGCAGGTGTACCTGCTGATACGGCTAAACATACTCACACCCTTGAATATAATAACGTTACAGCCCTTGAGGAATGTTTTAAAAAAATGGGCCACGAATTAGCTTGCGTAATCATTGAGCCAGTAGTTGGAAATATGAACCTAATAATTCCAAAAATGGCGTTTCTAAATAAATTAAGAGAATTATGTACAAAATATGACACAGTATTAATATTTGATGAAGTAATGACAGGGTTCAGGGTGGCATTAGGTGGTGCGCAATCTCTATTTGATATAAAGCCAGATATGACAACACTTGGCAAGGTAATAGGAGGGGGATTGCCTGTAGGCGCATTCGGAGGAAAGAAAGAAATAATGCAACAACTTGCTCCATTAGGTCCAGTCTATCAAGCTGGGACGTTGTCAGGAAATCCAGTTGCAGTATCTGCAGGCATGAAAACTTTAGAACTAATTCAAAAACCAGATTTTTTCGAAAATCTTACAAAAAATACAAAATCCCTAGTTGATGGACTTATTGAGGCAGCTAGAACAAATAATGTTGAATTTTCTGCTCAAAGTGTAGGTGGTATGTTTGGTTTTTATTTTAGTGCACAACCACCTGAATCTTTTGGAGAAGTCATGGTCTCTGATAGAGATAAATTTAACAAGTTTTTTCATTTAATGCTCGATCAAGGAATTTATTTTGGCCCATCGGCTTTTGAAGCAGGGTTTGTTTCCTCAGCTCACAGTATGGATGATATTAACCAAACTATTAAGGCGGCAGAAATTAGCTTTAAAAAGCTTAAATAAAAACAGAAAAATTCGTCTAGAACATTGAATTAACAAGGAAAAAACGATAACATTGTCATCCGATTTAATAATAAACTTTTAGTAAGCATGAAGCATCATCTTAAACAAAAAAAACAAGGCTTATATAATCCGATCAATGAGCATGACTCCTGTGGAGTTGGGTTTGTAGCTAATATTCACGGTAAGCAAAGCCACAAAATTATTTCTCAAGGTCTTGAGTTATTAACTAACTTAACTCATAGAGGTGCCACTGGATATGACCCTAAGTTGGGCGATGGTGCAGGCATTTTAATTCAAATTCCTGACGCTTTTTTCAAAAATGAATTTGAAGCAAGTGGTTTACAGCTTCCACCTTTTGGTGATTATGCTGTTGGGATGTGTTTTCTCCCGCAAAGCAAAAAAAAACGAGAGCTATGCGAATCGAAAATTAAACAGATTATTGAAGATGAAAAACAAGCTTTTATTAGCTGGCGTGAAGTGCCATTTAATAACGATGATATCGCTGATGCTGCAAAGGATGTTCAGCCAACAATAAAACAAGTCTTTATACAGAGAAACAAGAGCCTAGCTAATCAGGCAGCATTTGAAAGAAAATTATTTGTAATTAGGAAGAGAATAGAAATAGAAGTTGGTAAATTATTAATAGACGATCCTGCTAATTTTTATATTTCTTCAATGTCTTCAAGAACAGTCGTATACAAAGGCATGCTCATGGCTCATGAGGTGGGAGAATTTTTTCCAGACCTCGTTGATGAAGCAGCTATATCTGCTATTGCACTTGTTCACCAAAGATTCTCTACTAATACGTTTCCGGCTTGGGAGCTTGCGCACCCATATAGAATGATTGCTCATAATGGTGAAATTAATACAGTTAGGGGAAATATCAATTGGATTAAAGCCAGAGCGGGAAAAATGGAATCAATGCTTCTAGGAGAAGATTTAGAAAAATTGTGGCCACTAATAGATGAAACTCAGTCAGATTCAGCAAGTTTTGATAATTGTTTGGAGTTATTAGTAGCGGGTGGGTATAGCCTCCCCCATGCCATGATGATGCTTGTGCCAGAAGCTTGGTCTGATAATCCATTAATGAATGATGACCGAAAAGCCTTCTATGAATA
>ERZ1046740.1707-NODE-1707-length-15164-cov-4.951552_pt1 | contig 15164 bp, 7 predicted proteins | sample MGYA00383093_ERZ1046740 | MGnify/ENA primary metagenome ERZ1046740 (study PRJEB29581, sample SAMEA5548363) | metagenome | biome: marine; feature: coastal; material: water | depth 25 m | study: Short-term variability in the microbial, nano- and picoplankton... | reverse complement strand
ATGGGTGGAGTTGCAGACGGTGAAGAATCACCGGCACTGCCATTTCATCTTTTGTCCCTCGTGAGGCGCTGGATCGTGGCAGCGACAAGCGTGTCGCCTCACACCCTCTAGTGACGATGGCCCGGGTAGTCGGTGCTCAGGGCTTCAATGCTTTCGGCTAAAGCGGTGGCATAGGTACCATCCGCGTTTTGCTTCGCTTTCATCGCAGCGAGGATCACGGCGTGGTGCTTGATCAAGCGTGCCGCATAGTCCGCCTGGCTCGGTTTGACACGCTGGGTGAGGTAGTAGTCGCTGATCGTGTTAATGATGCTTTGGGCGTGCTTCTCTTTGTTCAGTACCCAGCGTGTGGCTTGATTTTGAGATTGTGCGTCGGACTTTCCCGATAACTCCGCCAGCATTTTTGTGGCTTTCGTTATGGTGGCGGCATCTTCCAGCATACTTTGCACGCGTGCGTGGTCGTCGTAGATCCCGCAAGGCACTTGGCAGTGTGCTTCTGCGGTCTGGGGGACAATAAATGGTGTGCTCGCGAGGGAGAGTGCGAATGCGAGTGGGGCAAGTTTTGAGATTTTCATAGTGTGGAGGAATTTCGAGGGTGGAAGTTTGCTCTTGGTGTTGTGAGTGGTGGCTATGAATCAATGAGACTCTCGTTGCGACGCAAGTGTGGCAGAATAATTTGTGGCAGAATAATTGGGGATGTTCCTTTGCTTGTTAACAATCCAAGGCACCTTCGGGCAGGAAGGCGTCCTTGCCGCTCAAGCCCAGGGTAATGGTCATATTGAGGAAGGTCAGGTCGCCCATCGAATGACAGAGCATGAAGCGGGGGTCGTTGTGCAGCGCGGACAACTCACGGCGGAGCTGGTGCACCTTCTCAATGCTTGAGATCTGATCCGCACACATACAGCTGCGCAGGTGGCGCACACGATAGCGTGCGAAGTTGAGACGGCGGCGGATCAGCGAGCGTTCCTCGCGTTGATATTGCTGGCTGGTTTCCACATTGATCAGCTCGGTGCAGAGCTTGACCACCGGCAGGTTGTTTTTGAAAAACTGCGGCAGGTAGAGACTGCGGCGGCCTTCGTAGCTTTGCTGGTCGAAGTCGATCGCGCGTACACGGTATTGGTTTTCCTCAAAGTCGGGGGTGACCTCCACCACGTAGTTATAGGCGCGCATATCGCCGAGCAGGCGCACAAAGCAGCGTTCGTTGAATTTGATGAATTCCTTGGCGAGACGGACTTCGTGCAAGTCGGGGCGGGGCAGGTAGTCGCGGATGAAGTCGTCGCCCGGCACGCCGATGATGTGCTCTTCGATCAGCGTGTCGCCATTGACCAGGAAGTTGATGTGATTGGGGGAGAGCAGCTCCTCCAGCTCCAGACCGTAGACACGAGAGGCATCGGCCTTTTTGACGTAAAAGTAGTCGTGGTTGTCGTTGTATTGATTCACCACGCGCACACGCATCGGCTTGGTATTGCCGAAGGTGCAAAAGTCGACTCGGTCGACATAGAGATTGCTGAGGATCGACTCGTCGCCGCCGGAGCGCAGCAGCACGTAGATCTTTTTCAGGCCCTCGTAGACTTCGCGGCCGAATTGTTGTTCGTAGATCAGTGTCTGCCAGAGCGTGTCGTTGCCTTCCTTGTTGATCAGCGGAAAGGAATCGTCGTACTTCAGCAGGTCTTCGTAGGTGACCGGGAGGTCCATGGCACGATGGAAGTCGTGCAGGTATTCCCGGAAAAGCTGATTGATGGGGAAGAATTGTTTTCTCTGTTGAGTGGCGACAGGCTGCATGCCTGAAAACATCAAACATCGAACGTCGCACGTCGAACATCGAATGCCGCGCGGCCGATTTTTTCAGTACGGCTGGGTGGGTGTGTGTGGGCTGTAGCTTGTCGGGCGTGTCTTGACGCCACTGCCGATGGGCTGAACGGGCGCTGCGATCCAGATTTCAAAATCCAGTCACTGGTGCCTCGCTTCCGGTGTGAATCGCTTAATTGTCGCTCCCGCAGCAGACTTGCTCTTGAGCTGATGCCCCGCGGAGATGTTCTTCCAGTAGTTGCCAGCAATACGTCTGCATACGTGGCAGGTGGAAGGGGGCTTTGTAGTGATTGCCCTTCATTGGCCTGGAGATTCGGCCGTCGTGGTGCAGGTCGCCATACCACTCGCCGTGCGCTTGGTCGCGAAAGTGCTCATGCGCCCGTCGGGGGCGGTGCATTTCATGACGCACTCCAGATCGTCGTTCACGCAACCGCGAATGTCATCGATGTATTGATCGATTTGTGAGGCTGCAAGGTCACCGCCGATGCGCTTTGCATGTGAAATCTAGCCCGGATCAGAACGCGAATTTGACGCGCATGACAGTGTATTATGGACTTATTATATTTGTGCACTTCAAAGAGAACGACATGACCTGTTTGTGCTCTTCGAAGGATTTAAAGTCTGACGACAGCGCCACCGCATTCGATTTTAACTTAATTCCCTCAAGCATCGTCCAGATGCCAGAAAGTAGAAGGAGTATTAAGATCACTTTCATTTTATTCTCGAACGCAGAAGGTAGGCATGGAGTGGGGCGCGAAGCGCGTAACGGAATTGACCGATCCGCAACTGGCCAGCCGCACTCAACCGTTTCTCCATTGAGTTCGAGGACAGAATTTCTAATAACAATCAATCGACTGACATCAGCTAAGATCAGTTGCACAAAATTCAGCACACTCCCGACTCATTGCATTGAGTCTTACCCGTATACCCTTGAGTCGTTATTTTGGCGAGTCTTACGATCCGTCTCATGTTCTACGTCTACCGCCTACAGAGTATTTAATTTCCGGGACGTGAATACACTGGATCTACTTCCGATCTGAAATAGCGCCTCAAAGACCACAACAATGGCTGCTGTGACTACACCCGGCCAATTCAAGCCTTGGAAAGTAATCTGGTATAGCCGTCTTCGAGACTGAAGGGCAAAAGCTGCGGCGTGTTTGGCTCCCTTCTTCTGGAGCGGATCTCTGTTTTTTTTTGTCAAAATAACAAAATTAAGTAGTATATTGTTTGTTCCGATTCATACCCCGCCTCATGAGTTTGAAAACTTTCGAAAATCCCCCATTGATCCTCCAGCCATTGTAGAATTTCAACCCTCACCTCCGGTGGCAGCAGTCGCCTAAAAGCAAACCCATATCAGTAATGGCAACCCACCATTCCAGCACTCAATACATCAAATGGTTCGCTGAACTCGGCATTGGCGATGTTCATTTAGTTGGCGGCAAGAACGCGTCCTTGGGCGAAATGTTCCGCGAACTCGCCCCGGAAGGCGTCAAGATCCCCGATGGATTCGCCGTGACGGCTGAGGCCTATCGTTACTTCCTCAATGAAGCGGGTCTTGATCGAACAATCCGGAAAATTCTGGCTGATCTAGACACCTCAGATATCGCGAACCTGCGCACCCGCGGCAGTCAGGTGCGCCACGCGATTCTTGCGGCCGAGTTACCCTCCGATTTGGAGCAGGGAATCTCCAAGGCCTACCAAGAGCTTGGCACCGATCCAAATCACCCCACCGATGTCGCCGTGCGCAGCAGCGCCACGGCGGAAGATCTCCCCGACGCGAGCTTCGCCGGTCAACAGGAAACCTATCTGAACGTGCAGGGTCTCGGGCCACTGTTGGGTGCCTGCAAACGTTGTTTCGCCTCGCTGTTTACCGACCGGGCGATCTCCTACCGCACGGAGAAGGGCTTCGATCATTTCAAGGTCGCCCTCTCGATCGGCGTGCAACAAATGGTTCGCGCCGACCTAGGTGCTTCCGGGGTCATGTTCACTATCGACACCGAAACCGGCTTTCGTGATGCCATACTCATTAATGCTGCCTATGGTATGGGGGAAAATGTCGTTCAGGGTTCAGTCAATCCCGACGAGTTCTACGTCTTTAAACCAACGTTGAAGACTGGGTTCAAACCCATCGTGAAGAAGCTCATCGGCAGCAAGGAATTCAAGCTCATCTACGACGTCGGTGGGGGCAAGATGGTGAAGAATGTCCCAGTGGCGCAGGGCGATCGGGAACGATTTGCCATCTCGGACGACGAGATCCTGCAACTCGCGCGCTGGGGCTGCGTGATCGAGGATCACTATTCCAAAAAGAGAAAACAGCCGACCCCCATGGACATTGAATGGGGCAAGGATGGGCGCACTGGCGAACTCTATATTCTTCAGGCGCGACCCGAGACCGTTCAATCAAGGCGACAAACCGACTTCATTGAGTCGTATCAACTGAAAGAACGAGGCAACGTGCTGGTAACTGGCCGGAGTGTCGGCGAAAAAATCGCCTCTGGAAAGGTGCGACACATTTCCGGCGTGGAATATCTCCACGAATTCAAGGATGGCGAGGTGCTTGTCACGGACAAAACGGACCCGGACTGGGAACCGATCATGAAAAAGGCGGCGGCTATCGTGACCAATCGAGGTGGTCGCACCTGTCACGCGGCGATTGTGAGTCGCGAACTGGGTGTACCCGCCATCGTGGGAACCGAACTCGGGACGGAACACCTCAGCAACGGACTAGAAGTCACCGTGTCCTGTGCAGAGGGTGACACCGGGTTTGTATACGAAGGCAGTCTGGATTTTGAAGTTAACCGAACCGACCTCGGTGACGAGCAACGTCCGAAGACCAAGGTCATGATGAATGTGGGCAATCCGGATCAAGCCTTCGCTTTATCGCAGATTCCTAATGACGGCGTCGGACTCGCACGCGAGGAGTTCATTGTCGCAAACTCCATTAAGATTCACCCGCTCGCGCTACTGGACTATGGCAAGATGGATGCCGGTTCGGTGAAGAAACAGATCGCAGATTTGACTCCAGGTTATCTACACAAACCCGATTTTTACGTCGATAAGCTCTCGCAAGGCGTGGCCGTCATCGCGGCAGCGTTCTATCCCAAGGATGTCATCTTGCGCCTCAGCGATTTCAAGACGAATGAATACGCCAACCTCGTGGGTGGTCGCGCTTATGAGCCGGAAGAGGAAAATCCCATGATCGGATTCCGGGGTGCCAGTCGTTACTATCATCCGAAATACCAAGCCGCCTTTGAACTGGAATGCCTGGCGGTTCGCCGGGTGCGAGAGGACATGGGACTCACCAATCTGAAGCTGATGATTCCCTTCTGTCGCACCGTAGAGGAAGGCAGGCGCGTACAAGCAGAGATGGAAAAACATGGGCTCAAACGCGGAGAATCCGGTTTGGAGATTTATGTGATGTGCGAGATCCCCAGCAATGTCATCCTGGCCGATGAATTTGCCGAAATCTTCGACGGATTTAGCATTGGTTCCAACGATCTGACGCAGTTGACTCTAGGGGTCGATCGCGACAGCGAGATCGTGGCGTCGATTTTTGATGAACGAAACGCCGCAGTCATGAAGATGATCGCCCAGGCGATCAAGACCTGCCGCGAACGTGATCGTAAGATCGGTATCTGTGGTCAGGCTCCCAGTGACTACCCCGACTTCGCGCAATTTCTGGTCGAACAGGGCATCCACAGCATCTCCCTTACCCCGGATACGGTATTGAAGACCACGCAGGCCATTTTAGAAACGGAAGCAGTGTGTTAAGCTTTCAGAAGTCGGCTTTTGATTTTTAGCAATTTGTGAATTTGTTTGTACTCGAACTTTTTTTTGATTATACAGAACCTAAGTCTTTTGCATTATAATTGTATTCGTCGTTCGGCGTGATCCAACCTATGTTGAGCGGCATTTTCAGCCCGTCATTCTCTATCATATACCCCAACACTCAATGCTTCACGAAAGATGAATCTTTCGACTTCTTATATCGGTCTCGACTTGCCGAATCCTTTGGTGGTCGGGGCCAGTCCGCTGGCCAGTGACATCGATACCCTTTGTCAATGCGCGGAAGCGGGTGCCGCTGCGGTGGTGATGCATTCGCTGTTTGAGGAACAGATGAAACAGGCCGATCCTTCCATTGCCGGGTCGGCTGATTTTGGGACGGCTCCATCGGCCGAGGCGTCGGATTACTTTCCCCATGGGGAAATGTTCTCCCATGGGCCGGATGATTATCTTGAAAAAATCCGCCGGGCGAAAAGTGCGGTCGACCTCCCGATCATTGGTTCGCTGAACGGCACACACAAGGGGCCCTGGTTGGACTACGCAGGTCACATTGCCGACGCAGGAGCGGATGCGCTGGAGTTGACCGTTTACAGAGTCCCGACCGACCCGGCGGAGGAGGGATCGGCGGCTGAACAGGAAACGCTCGATATGGTCGCCGCCGTGAAGGAATTGGTTGATATCCCTGTCGCCGTGAAGCTCAGCCCGTTCTATTCCTCATTGCCTAACTTCGTCGAGCGGTTGGACGCACTCGGGGTCGATGGGCTGGTGGTGTTCAATCGATTTTTTCATCCCGATGTCGACGTGGAAGTTTTGGAAGTGGAGCGCCGAATGGTCCTCTCCCGACCCTCGGATTTGTTTCTCCGGTTGCGTTGGCTGGCGATTCTGTCGGCTTGCGGCCACAGCTATGATCTTGCGATCACCGGAGGCGTGCACTCGGGGGCGCATGCGATCAAGTCGATCATGTGTGGGGCTGACGCCGTGCAGTTGGTCTCTACCTTGCTCATGCATGGCCCCCAGCGTCTGACTGAAATACGCGATGAGATGGAGCGTTGGATGGAAGCGCACGAATATGAGTCGATCCAGCAGATGAAGGGGTCGATGGACCTAAAACACTGCCCCGACGCGATGGCTTATGAACGGGCCAACTACGTCCGAATCCTGCAACATTGGGATACTTGTGGTCACAACTCACCCACTGCCTAGGCGCCTTGTTATGGTCTTTTTATCTCTAAGTCGAAAATGCAATCTTCTGAAATGCATTCGAAGGGAGCGCTTCGGCTAAGCTCATAAGGATAGGCAGACTATGGAACGGAGAAAATTCATCTATTTGGCGTTTGGCGGTTCGGCTCTGGGGCATCTTGGCTGGAGAGGCGGTGCTGTGGGGGGGGCTTGGCTGGACAGACCTTTGGCGAAATTCACTCGAAGCGCTTTTGCCCTGGGCACTGATGTGAGGATGACGGTATTTAACGAAGATGCTTTGGTGGCGGAAGCGGCGGTTGCCTCGGCCTTTGCGGCTATCGAGAGAGTGGAGGGATTGATGAGCATCTATCGTCCGGATAGCGAGCTGAGCCGTCTCAACCGGAGGGGCGAGTTGGAGAATCCGCATCCGGATTTGGTGGAGGTGCTGCGTGCGGCGATGGGGCTTTCCGAGCAAACCGGTGGTGCCTTTGATGTGACGGTGCAGCCGCTTTGGGAATTGCATTCCCAATGCGCGAAAGTAGGTGTCCGGCCAGCCGAGGTCGATCTCCGGGAGGCGCGCGGCAAAGTGGATTGGCGCCAAGTCGATGTATCCGAAAAAAGGATACAATATCGACGCGACGATATGCGGATGACCCTGAACGGCATTGCGCAGGGCTTTGCCGCGGATGCGGCCTGCCGGGCATTGGCGGAGCAGGGGATTACCAGTGCACTGATTGATGCCGGGGAAATCGGCTCGGTCGGTGGCCATGCCCGCAAGGGTGCTTGGAACATTGGCATTAAGCACCCGCGCCAGCCGGGTGACCTTCTGGCACTGACCCGACTGGAGGGACGTTGCCTGGCGACCTCGGGTGATTACGAAACACGGTTTTCAGATGATTTCCGCAATCACCATTTGTTCGATCCGCATACCGGCGACTCGCCGACCGAATTGGCCAGTGTTTCGGTGGCGGCGTCCACTGCCTTCGAGGCGGACGCTTTGTCGACTGCGGTGTTTGTTCTGGGCTTAAAGGATGGTTTGGAACTGTTGGAATCCACTCAGGGGGCCGATGGCCTTTTTGTAACGAAAGCGGGCCGTGTGAAACGCACATCGGGTTTCCCCCTGGATAGAATGCAGGCCATGTAATGCCGTGATCTCAGAACTGACAGCAATTCTCGGTGGCTCCCTTTTGTTTATGGGCGGGCTCGGAGTCTTGCTTGCGTCTGCGTTGGCCGTGGCCAACCGAAAGTTGCATGTCGATGAAGATCCGCGCATCGAAGCGGTCGAGGAGTTGCTGCCGCAGACGAACTGTGGGGCTTGCGGGTATCCCGGTTGCAGTGCGTTTGCAAAGGGCTGTGTCAGTGGCGAGGCCAATCCGGTGCAGTGCACGGTGAACACACCGGAGATGTCGGCTTACATTGCGCAGATGCTGGGTGTTGAGCTCGGGCAGGAAATACGCAAAGTGGCGCGCCTGGCCTGTGCTGGTGGCAAGCACGTGGCCCGCATGCGAGCACTCTATCGCGGGGTGGAAAGTTGCCGTGCTGCGGTCGTGACGGGCGGGGGGGGGAAGGCCTGCGCTTGGGGCTGTTTGGGTTTGGGCGACTGTGAACGCTCCTGTGATTTCGACGCCATTTATATGGACAGTCACGGTCTGCCGGTGGTGATCGAGGACAAGTGCGTGGCTTGCAATGATTGTGTGGAGGCCTGCCCGCTGGATTTGTTTTCCCTTCAACCGGTCAGCCACCGTCTTTGGGTCGCCTGCAAGAGTCTGGCCGAGGGGGATGATGCACTGGCCGACTGCGAGGTGGCTTGCACGGGCTGCGGACGTTGTGCGGCCGACGCACCCGAAGGACTGATCCGCATGGAGAACAACCTCGCTGTTGTCGATTACTCTAAAAACCTGTTGGCCACGCCTCTGCCGACGCAGCGTTGTCCGACCGGGGCAATCGTCTGGCTGGAGGATGCAAAAGCGCTCAAGGGAGCCGCCGCCAAGCGGATCATCCGCCAGGAACCATTGCCCATCGAGGCTGACTTTCGCGATCAAACTTAACCACGGATTCAATCAAATTGGAGAGAGCCCACCATCATGGTCACAGAAAACAAACAAGTGAAATACCCCGGAATCCCAGTAGCGATGGACGGCAATTCGGCCGTTATCATGTGCGAGAGGGAATCCAGTGACGCCGCCGGCGCCTACCCGATTACGCCCTCCACGCAGATGGGCGAATACTGGGCCGAAGAAACCGCCAAGGGGCACATCAACACCGCCGGACGACCACTGATCTTCGTGGAGCCGGAAGGCGAACACGCCGCTGCAGCCGTCACGGCCGGCATGTCCATGAGCGGGCTGCGTGCCTCGAATTTTTCGTCGGGGCAGGGGATCGCCTACATGCACGAGTCGCTCTATGCAGCGGTCGGCAAACGCCTACCTTACATCCTCAATATCGGTTGCCGGGCTATTACCAAGAGCACGCTCAATGTGCATGCAGGGCACGACGATTACCATCTGATGGATGATACCGGGTTCATTCAAGTCATGGCCAAGAACGCTCAGGAGGCCGCCGACCTGAATCTCATCACACGTAAGATCGCCGAGCTTTCGCTCACCCCCGGTGCCGTTGGCCAGGACGGTTTCCTCACCACGCATCTCATCGAAACGCTTCTCCTGCCGGAGCGTGAACTGATCGCTGAATACCTTGGGCGGGCGGAGGACATGATCGACACGCCGACGCCGGGGCAGCGAATTCTCTACGGTAAAACACGCCGCCGTGTGCCCCGGCTTTGGGATGTCGATAATCCCATGCTCTCGGGTCCCGTGCAGAACCAGGATGCTTATATGCAGTCGGTGGCGGGCCAGCGGCCTTATTTCTTCGATCACGTTCGCGCGATCGCCGACAAATGCATGGAGGAGTATGCCGCACTCACCGATCGCCACTACGCGCGCGTGAACGCATCGCGCCATGAGGATGCCGACTATCTTGTCATCGCTCAGGGGAGCGTGATCGGCACGGTTGAAGCGGTGGCGGACTACCTGCTGGAGACCCGGGGCATCAAGGTCGGGGTCGTTAATATGACGATGTTCCGACCGTTTCCAAGCGATCTGGTGGGTGAGTTGATACGTGGTCGCAAGGGCGTGGTTGTGCTGGAGCGCACCGATCAGCCCTTGGCATCGGACCTGCCGTTGATACGCGAGATCCGGGCCACGGTCACGAAGTGCATTGAGAACGGCCACAGCGGCAATGGCAGCCAGGAGCTCCCTTATCCCGAATATGCCGTTTACAAGAAGGCTGACGACATGCCTCCGTTGTATTCCGGTTGCTTCGGCTTAGGCAGCCGCGACCTCCAACCCGAAGGTGTCGTCGCTGCGATCGAAAACATGTTGCCGGACGGCGCCCACAGGAAGTTCTTCTATCTCTCGATCGATTTTATTCGCGATGAGCCGTCGACACCGAAGGCCGACATCTACCAGCAGGAGCTTCAGGACAACTATCCCAGTGTGAAGCAACTCGCGATCAAGGGCAGCGAGAATCCGAATCTGTTGCCGAAAGGTGCCATCACCGTGCGCATGCATTCCGTGGGCGGCTGGGGTGCCATTACCACCGGTAAGAACCTCGCCATCACGCTTTACGAACTGCTCGGCTACGATATCAAGGCGAACCCGAAATATGGCTCGGAAAAAAAAGGCCAGCCCACAACCTATTATCTTTCGGCGGCTCCTGAGCCCATTCGCATCAACTGTGAGTATTTCTTTGTCGATGCGGTGCTGTCGCCCGACCCGAATGTCTTCAGTCACTCCAATCCATTGTTCGGCCTCAAGAAGGGAGGGGAGTTTATCATTCAGAGCGATTTGACTTCTCCGGAAGACGTTTGGAATTCCTTCCCGGACAGTGCGCGAAAATACATCATCGATCACGATATCAGCGTCTACTTTCTCGATGCCTTTAAAATCGCCCGTGAGGAAGCCACCGATCCCGAACTGCAGTTCCGTATGCAGGGCATCGCGTTCCAAGGGGCTTTCTTTTCCGGTTCCTCCTTGTTGCATTCGGGCGAGTTGACCGAGGAATCCCTCTTTAACGCGATTCACGATCAGCTCGAAAAGAAGTTCGGCTCCAAGGGTGCCCGTGTCGTTGAAGATAACATACGGGTGGTCCGCCGCGGTTTCGAAGAGCTGCAGGAGATCACAGAGAAGAGTGCACCTTCGCAGGCCGCTGCTGTGGCACGCAAAGAGACCAACCTTCCCATCATGCTCAAGCGTATGCCGGTGAGTGACGATCCGAAGACCGATATCCATCGCTTCTGGGAACAGACCGGTAGTTTTTACGCCGGCGGTCGGCCCAACGACAACTTGGCCGATCCGTTTAATGCGCTGGCTGTGATGCCGGCCAACACCGGCGTCTATCGTGACATGACGAAGATCCGCTTCAACCATCCGGTGTGGCGGCCCGAGAAGTGCACCGCGTGCAGCGAATGCTTTACGGTCTGTCCGGACAGTGCGATCCCCGGTCTGGTCAACCCGGTTTCGGGTGTGTTCGAGGCCACCATCAAGCGCGTCAGCAAAGCCGGCCATGAGGTGAAGCTTCTGCCCAAGGCAGTGCGCACGGTTGAAAAGAAGATGCGCGGCATGGTCACTTCATGGGAGGATAACTCGATCGACACCGCGCCCTTGTTGGAGAAAGCCATCGCCGAGACCATCGCTGAAAGCAATGGTGACGGCAAAGCACTCGAAGAGGAGTTCGGATGGTTTCGCGAGGCCATGGGCGACTTCAAGTTTGCTTTGACCAAACCATACTTTGCTCAGCGTGAGAAGGCGCAGCAAGGTTCCGGTGGCTTGTTTGCCATTACGGTCAATCCATACACCTGCAAGGGCTGCATGCTTTGTGTGGATGTCTGCGACGACAACGCGCTTGAAGTGGTGGAGCAAACTCCGGAGTCGATTGATAATCTTCAGAAGGACTGGGACTACTGGCTGGATTTACCCAACACGCCGAAGGACTTCATCCGTATCGATGACATGGACGAAAAGATCGGTGCGCTGGAGACGATGCTGCTCGATAAATCCGTCTACCAGTCGATGGTTTGCGGCGACGGCGCTTGCACGGGTTGCGGTGAGAAGAGTGTGCTGCACATCTTCACCAGCACGATCACCGCATTGATGCAACCGCGGGTGAAGAAGCAGGTGGCGCGCCTCGAAGAGTTGATCGCCCGCCTTGAAAACCACATACGGAGCAAGCTGGCCGAGACCGTCGACATCGACGATCTGCCGGCCATACAAGAGGCCATCGCGGCCCACCGTGGCCATGACCTGAAGTTCTCACACCTTGCCGAGAAACTCGACGAAGGGAAGGCCGGCACACCGGTCGACCAGGAATGGCTCGCATGGTCGAGCAATCTCCTGGCCGCGCTGAAGGACTTGAAGTGGCGCTACGAACAAGGACCGACCAAGACCGGACGTGCCAAGCTCGGCTTCATGAATGCCACAGGTTGTAGCTCGGTCTATGGCTCGTCCTTCCCGTTCAATCCGTATCCGTTCCCCTGGTCGAACCACCTCTTTCAGGACGCACCATCGGTGTCGCTGGGCCTCTTCGAGGGACACATGCGGTCCATGGCCGACGGTTTCAAGGCCATCCGTATGGCAGAGGCCGAGCTCGCAGATGAAACGAATTTCGGGGAGGCCGAGGAATCCTTGCGCTACTTCAATTGGCGCGAGTTTACCGATGATGAGCTCCTGCTTTGTCCGCCGGTAGTTGCCGTCGGTGGTGATGGCGCGATGTATGATATCGGCTTCCAGAATCTTTCGCGTGTGCTTATGGCGGGACGCCCGATCAAGGTGCTCGTGCTCGACACTCAGGTGTATTCCAACACCGGCGGTCAGGCTTGCACCTCCGGCTTCATGGGGCAGGTCTCCGACATGGCGCCCTATGGTCCGGCTTGGAAGGGCAAAAACGAGGTGCGCAAGGAAATCAGCCTCATAGGTGCGGCCCATGGCACAGCCTTCATCCTGCAGGGCAACTTGGCCAACTATACCCACATGATCGAGGGCTTCATCGACGGGCTCAATGCGCACCGTCCGGCCTTGTTCAACATATACTCCGTCTGCCAGCCCGAGCACGGCGTTTCGGACGACGCAACGGCGCTGCGTAGCAAGATGGCTTTGGAATCCCGCGCTTATCCGATCCTGCGCTTCGATCCGGACGCGGGGGACACCTGGGAGGAATGCTTCGACCTTGAGGGCAATCCGGATATCGATGCCGACTGGCCGGTTTACAAGCTTGATTACACAGACGATGAGGGCCACCCGCAGCAGATGGAACTGCCGATAACCTTTGCCGACTTTGCCGTGCAAGAGGCACGCTTCCGCAAGCACTTCCGGGTGGCTCCGCGGGATACTTGGGGCGACAGCATGGTGCCGCTCGATGAGTTTATCCAACTGGAGCAGTCGGATCGCGAAGACCGCTATCCTTACATTTGGGCGGTCAACAAGAAGAACCAGTTGGTGCGGATTCTCGTTTCGGCCGAGTTGGTTGCTTCGACCGAGAATCGTCTGGGCTTCTGGCGGGTGCTCAAGGGGCTCGCCGGCCTGACAAGGAAGATTGATCCCGAGGAAATCGCCAACCGTGTCCGTAGCGAGACGGCTCAGAAACTGGCCGGTGGCCTCATGGCGATGCTGCAAAGCGAAGGCGGTTTACCCGATGTCGAATCGCTTGTCGCTCCACCGCCCGCACCGGAACAGGAAGCTGCTGCCTCTGCGGCCACCGCCTTCGAACCGGCATGGATCGATCAAAGCGAATGCACTTCCTGCGATGAATGCGTGAACATCAACCAGAAGATCTTCGCATACGATGATCAGAAGAAAGCCTTCGTGAAAGATCCCAAGGGCGGCCCATTCAAGGACATCGTCCGCGCAGCCGAGAAGTGCACCGGACGCTGCATCCATCCCGGCACCCCGGCCAATCAGGGGGAGAAAGGCCTGGATAAGCTGATCAAGCGCGCGGAGAAATTCCAATAGGGAAATCAAAATGTTTCTTAGCACCTAACCTCATGACTCACGGACTCCTCCAGATGTTTGCTTCCGGAAACTGGTTCCGGCGCACCTTCCCGCATGGTATCCATCCGGACGAATGCAAGGCAGGCACTGCTGGTAAACCGATCCGCCGCTTGCCGTTTCCGTCGGAGTTAGTGCTGCCACTGTCCCAGCATGCGGGCGCACCGTCGGTGTCCTTGGTGCATCCGGGCCAGGAGGTCGTGCGCGGCGAGCCGCTTGCCAAAGCCGGTGGTTTCGTTTCGGTTCCCTTGCACGCGCCGGCCACAGGCAAGGTTCGCGAGATTGCGTTGAGGCCCACGGCGAAGGGCCCGCGCACGCCGTCGATTATTTTGGAAGTCTATCCCGGCGATAGTCAGGAGGTGCGCTATGGGGCACCGCGCGATGTCGATTCGATGAGCACTGAAGAAATTATTCAAGCCGTTCAGGACACCGGGCTCGTTGGCTTGGGCGGCGCCGCTTTCCCGACCCATGTCAAGCTTTCGCCACCCAAGGAACACAGCGTGCATACCGTGCTGCTCAACGGCTGCGAGTGTGAGCCCTTCCTCACGACGGACCACCGCATCATGCTGGAGCAGGGCGAGGACATCATCGCCGGCATGCAGATCTTTATCAAGGCGCTCAATGCGGAGCGGGGGATTATTGGTATCGAGGATAACAAGCTCGATGCGGCCGAGTCCTTGCGCGCTTTGCTACCGGCGGATGGAAGCATCACTGTGGAAGTCGTCAAAACGAAGTATCCGCAGGGTGCGGAGAAGATGTTGGCCAAGTCCATTCTCGGCATCGAAATCCCTTCGGGCAGTTATCCCTCATCGGTTGGGCTGGCGGTGTTCAATGTATCGTCAACTGCCCAGTTGGGCGCGCTGCTGCCGCATAGTCAGGGGGTGATCGAGCGTGTGGTCACCATCACCGGCCCGGGGGTCGAAAATCCGGGCAACTACCTCGTCCCGATTGGCACGCCGGTCCGCTTTATACTGGAGCATCTTGGTTTCAAAGGGGCCGAACAGACGCTGATCATGGGCGGTCCGATGATGGGGAGCACGGTGGCTTCGCTGGATGTGCCGATCACGAAAGGCTGCGGTGGCTTCCTCGTCCTGACCGAACGTGAATTGCAGCGCCAAACTTTCCAGAGCGCGTATCCGTGCATCAACTGCGGACATTGTGTCGAAGCCTGCCCCATGATCTTGAATCCCTGTCACTTGGGCAAGCTCGCCGTCAAACACCGCTACGCGGAAATGGAAGACTCGTATTACCTGAACGATTGTTTCGAGTGCGGTTGTTGCAGCTACGTTTGCCCGGCCGGGATCCCGCTCGTTCAGTATTTTCGCATCGCCAAAGTAACCAACCGGGAGAAAGCGA
>ERZ1046740.1706-NODE-1706-length-15167-cov-5.775609_pt1 | contig 15167 bp, 18 predicted proteins | sample MGYA00383093_ERZ1046740 | MGnify/ENA primary metagenome ERZ1046740 (study PRJEB29581, sample SAMEA5548363) | metagenome | biome: marine; feature: coastal; material: water | depth 25 m | study: Short-term variability in the microbial, nano- and picoplankton... | reverse complement strand
TAAGGCTTGGATTAAATACTGTAAGGACGGAAGCATACATGGTTCAGTCAATACAAATGGTGCTGTCACTGGCAGAGCTACACATAGTCATCCAAATCTTGCTCAAGTACCAAGTATCAAAGCGTATCGCGGAGCCGATTGTAGAGATTTATTCGGACCAATCGCTGATGGACACGTACAGATTGGATGTGACGTCTCAGGGCTTGAACTCCGAATGCTCGCGCACTTCATGGCTAAGTTTGACCAAGGCGCTTATGGAGACCAAGTTGTAAACGGTGATATTCACACAGTTAACCAAGAGGCAGCTGGGTTACCAACAAGAGATAATGCGAAGACCTTCATCTACGGATTTCTCTACGGTGCCGGTAATGCAAAGATTGGACAAATTGTAAATGGATCAAGTAGAAAAGGAGCTGAACTTCGTAAGAGGTTCCTATCAACACTCCCTGCGCTTAAACAACTTACTGAAGGGGTTAAGGCGAGGGCCAACGCTAAAGGTAGTCTCACAGGACTCGATGGAAGAATACTCCACGTCCGGTCTGACCACGCCGCACTTAACGTCTTACTGCAATCCGCAGGGGCATTAGTGTGTAAGCGGTGGCTTGTTGAGTTTCACAACTTACTAACTGAACACAAGCTACACAATGTGTGTAAGCAGATGGCATGGATACACGACGAGGTGCAACTTAGCGTTGTCTCAGAGTACGCCGAAGAAATCGGTAAGCTTTGTGTTCAAGCCATCGAACAAACTCAAGAATTTTTTAATATTCGTGTGCCTCTGACGGGTGAATACATCGTCGGGGCCAACTGGAAAGAAACTCATTGATTAAATGAAACTTATAGTGGACGGAGATATTCTCTTGTTCCGCGCATGTGCCGCTGTAGAGAAAGATGTATCATTTGGTGATACTCATGTTCTCTATAGTAAATTCGAGGATGCTAAATGTGTCCTCGAAGACATGGTGCATGAGCTTCAGGAACAAGCCAACACTGATGAAGTTATATTCTCACTAAGCGACAGTAAGAATTGGCGACGAAATATATTTAAAGAGTACAAGGCTAATCGTAAAGGTTCTCGCAAGCCTCTGTGCTATAGTGATCTTCAGGAATACGCTATCCAACATTGGGAAAGCATGAGGTTCCTTGGGATCGAAGCTGACGATATTATGGGCATCTACGCAGACCGAGAAGGTTATGCGATTTGGTCATTAGATAAAGACCTAAAGCAATGTCCGGGTCACCACCTCGTTGATGATGAAATTATTTATATTTCTAAACAACAGGGGGATCGTTTTCACATGTACCAAACTCTCGTTGGAGACCCTACCGATAATTACAAAGGGTGTCCTGGGGTTGGCGATGCTGGAGCCGAGGATTTCTTGACGCAACCCTTTGAGTATTACGAAGAGTGGTCCACGTTAAAGAGTGGTCCTAACAAGGGACAACAACGTGTCACTTGGAAGAAGAAACCTACAAATAACATTTGGCGAGGCATCGTATCTCACTTTGAGAAGCACGGGTTAACCGAAGCTGATGCATTAGTCCAAGCCCGTGTTGCTCGTATTTTGCAAGACGGTGAATATGATTTTGAGAAAGAAGAAGTTAAATTATGGAACCCTATAAATTAAACTACGGTGATTGGGTAAGTTGTACAGAATCCTTGTATCCCGCACTAACAAAAGGCACGTCTTACAAGATACAAGGTGTTTTTGATGATACATTCTATGTAAAAGATGACATGGGTGTAAGTGGGTGGTTTAGCAGTAATTGCTTTGAAATGACACTTACACACCCTGATCCAGACCTAGAGGCTGAGACAGCCCGTATGTCGCCTGAAGCACTCGATGGTGACCCTACCTACCCTAAGTCATCCAATGGCGGCTCTACGGACTACTACAGGCTCCCTGAGGGTGCCACAGAGCTAGGTGACTTGATTGAAGCTCAGGATATGAACTTCAACGTAGGAAATATCTTTAAGGCCGCGTATCGCCTCGGCAAGAAACAAGGCAACGATATTACATATGATCTCAACAAGATCATGTGGTTTGTCCAACGTGAATTGGATCGTCTTCAATGATGTATATGAACCAATACCAAACACAGGCTAAGAAAACAGCTGTGTTCCCCGACCATGTAAAACTCCCTTACCTTTCACTAGGTCTCATGAATGAGGCTGGTGAAGCGGGGGGTAACGTAAAGAAGTACCTTCGAGGTGATTACAACGACACTGTGTTGAAGAGTAAACTGCGAGGGGAACTAGGTGACGTCCTATGGTACCTCACGATGCTTGCAGACGCCGTGGGGGTAACCCTTGAGGACGTGGCCGCAGAGAACCTTAGAAAACTGTATGACCGTAAGAACCGCGGTGTACTCCAAGGTGACGGAGATACCCGATGAGATCACAAGCTTTTGAAAACCTACTCATTATGTTTGAAGATGCTGTGTTGGATAACGATATGGGAACTCTTAAGAACTTAGTCGTTAAGTCTAAGATGCTCCGAGATCGTGGCAACACCAGCAGTAGTGTTCTTCGAGAACTAACCAATAGATGAAATTTAAAGTATTTGGGCACCACGAGTGTCCTTGGTGTGACAAAGCACTGGCCCTGCTCGATGAGCGGGGTCTACCTTATTCTTACCTGAATGTACGTACAAATGACCACGCCCGTGGTGATCTGTTGCGTATGGGTTACCGCACGGTACCTCAGGTATTCTTAGAGAAACATGCAGGTCTAGATATGAAACACATTGGTGGATTTGAAGACCTAGAAAGACATTTAGACAGGCCAATGATTGACAACATTTAAATCCAACACCAACCCCCAATTTAGATCACAATTCGCAGAAGACATTTTTAACCATAAGTATGCCCACGACGGAGCCGAGAGTTGGGATGATTTATGTCGAACCCTCGTAGAAGACGTCTGTGATCTTATGGATGTAGATGAGCAAGATAAACTCATCGAGTTCATGCAGAAGATGTACTTCATTCCTGGTGGTCGCTATTTGTACTACGCAGGACGCCCTAATAAGTTTTTTAATAATTGTTATCTTTTAAAAGCTGAAGAAGACTCCCGAGAAGATTGGGCTGACCTCTCATGGAAGGCTGAGAGTTGTCTCATGACCGGCGGAGGTATTGGCGCAGACTACTCAGTGTATCGACACTCAGGCGCTCCTATCACCCGCACAGGCGGTCAGGCATCCGGTCCTATCCCTAAGATGATGATGCTCAATGATATTGGCCGTAGGGTCATGCAAGGCGGCTCACGTCGATCTGCTATCTACGCCTCGCTTAACTGGAAGCATGGAGACATTAATGAGTTTCTAAATGCTAAGGATTGGCACAATCAACCAGTAGGTAACTCAGGGTTATCCTTATACGACATTAAGCAACAGGATTTTAACTTTCCAGCACCTTTGGATATGACAAATATCTCGACTAACTACGACACTGAATGGCTCCTGAATTATTATAAAACAGGTGACGTTGGTGAAGTATTTATGAAGAACATCGAACAGGCACTACGTACAGCTGAGCCAGGGTTCTCTTTTAACTTCTTTGATAAGGAGAATGAGACACTCCGTAATGCATGTACCGAGGTAACCTCAGAAGACGATAGTGACGTATGTAACCTAGGGTCACTCAACTTTGGACGTATCCCAGACCTTAAGACACTCCAAGAATGCGTTGAGTTAGGCACTAAGTTTCTTCTGTTCGGTACCCTGAAGGCTCAACTTCCTTACGAGAAAGTTTATGAAGTACGAAACAAAAACAGACGCCTAGGTCTTGGTATCATGGGTGTCCATGAATGGTTAATTCAACGGGGTTATAAATACGAAGTAACCCCTGAGCTACATAAGTGGCTCTCAGTTTACAAAGGAGTATCCGATAATGTCTCTAAGAAAACTGCTGACACCTTGGGTATCTCTAGGCCAGTCGCAAATAGGGCAGTCGCCCCCACAGGAACCATCGGTATCCTCGCAGGAACTACAACTGGCATTGAGCCGTTGTTTGCAGTCGCTTACAAACGACGATACCTCAAAGGAACAAGCGATTGGAACTACCAGTATGTTGTTGACTCCGCAGCACAGGATTTAATCGACGTTTACGACACAGACCCAGATACTATCGAGAGTGCTATTGATCTCTCAAGTGATTACGAACGACGAATTAAATTTCAAGCTGATGTTCAAGATTATGTCGATATGTCGATCTCCTCGACTATCAACCTACCTGCTTGGGGTTCAGACAATAACAACCCTGATACTGTATGTGATTTTGCTAACACTCTTGCTAAATATGCTAGTAGATTACGTGGTTTCACTTGCTATCCTGACGGTGCTCGTGGTGGTCAACCTCTCACCTCTGTCCCGTATAGCGAAGCTAAGACCCTTTTAGGTCGAGAGTTTCAAGAGTCGGTGTCAACCCATGATATTTGCGACATAACAGGAAAGGGAGGTTCTTGCGGAATATAGGGAAAATGGGGGAGAAATCCCCTATTATCCTTACGATAACGGAATTAATTACCATATGGAGTATACCCAATGAAACAGACACAACTTAAAGTACCTTTAGTTTCACTTGAGTTAAAAACTTATCTAGAAAATAATTATAATAATAATGATTATAAATCCTTAAATACCTTAGAGGAACTTAAGTATACTCAAGGTCAACATTCAGTAGTCGATCATTTATTGTCGCTCTACCAACACCAAAATAAAAATGGAAATATATTAAAAAATGTGTCCAAAACCTAAAGTAGTGCAGACCCCTGCACCTCCCGCACCTCCTCCGGTAATGGAGCAAGTTGCACCTGAACTAAGTAAGGATGCTCGTAGTAAGAAATCCAAACGGCGTTCTAAAGGCACCAAAGGTTACCGAGCGGGTGACCGAGGGATGACCATTGGTGGAACCAACGGTACTAAGACAGGCGTCAGCGTAGCTCAGTAATGGCTAAACAAACGACTGATAACGTCAAGTCGGTCGATTCACTTCAAAGTCGTTATGACCGGCTCAAGTCTGAGCGTGATCCGTACTTAGTACGAGCAAGGGACTGTGCATTACTAACAATCCCTATGATCCTCCCCAAAGAAGGCCATACAGGTTCGACTACATTCTATAAACCGTACCAATCAATTGGTGCGAGGGGTGTAAACAACCTAGCAAATAAATTATTACTTTCCCTTCTTCCTCCAAATACACCTTTCTTCAAACTGTCCGCTGATGATGCAACCCTTGCTGAAATCTCTGATGAGAAAGATCGGTCAAAGATTGAAGAGAAGTTTAACGAGATCGAACGTGCTGTTCAGATGCGAGTTGAAACCAAGAGCTTTCGTGCTCCATTCATCACTGCATTAAAACAGCTTATCGTAATTGGTAATGTTTTGATTATCATCAAACCTGACGAGAAGGTACGAGTAATACGACTAGATAATTATGTCGTTCGTCGTACAGCCGAAGGTGATGTTGTTGAAATTATCATTAAAGAGAAAACTCGTTTCGAAGACCTACCTAGTGATGTAAAAGCTCTTATCTCAGTCGATAGTACTTTACCATCTAATGCTGATGCTAATGGTGATGATCTTCATATCTATACGACCTACACTCTTGAAGGTAACAAATTCAAAACTTGGCAAGCCATTAAAGACAAGAAAATCCCTGGCTCCGAAGGTTTATTTCCTAAGGACAAGGTTCCCTTCATTGCCTTACGGTGGACCCATGAAGACAATGAGGACTACGGACGTTCTTATGTCGAAGAGTACATTGGTGACCTACAGTCCGCTGAGGGTCTCTCTAAGGCTGTCATAGAGGCCTCTGCTGCTGCTGCTAAGGTAGTAGTGCTTGTAGCCTCTAATGGGATGACAAGAGAAGAAGATGTGACCAGTGCTGAGAACCTAGATGTTATCAGTGGTCGAGAAGAAGATGTTGGAATGCTCCAACTGAACAAACAAGCTGACATGGCCGTCGCTAAAGACACTCTCAATGATATTCTCCAAAGGTTATCTTACGCCTTCCTCATGAATACCGCGGTTCAACGTAATGCTGAACGGGTAACAGCTGAGGAAATCCGTGAGATGATTAAGGAGCTTGAGGATGCCCTAGGTGGTACCTACGCCTTGTTTGCTCAAGAGTTCCAATTACCTTTTGTAAAAATCATTATGGGTAATCTCGTAAAAGAGAAACGTATCCCTGACCTCTCTGCTCTAAAGAAAGATGGCATTCAGATCGAACCTACGATTACCACAGGTGTCGAAGCTATTGGTCGTGGTCATGATTTATCTAAACTTCAAATGTTCATGCAACAGTTTGTCGCTCCATTAGGAGACTCAGGTATGATGGAAATCAACATCCCTGATCTTCTTAAACGTGGTGGTACCTCTCTCGGTATCGACATGGATGGTCTGGTTAAGAACCCAGAACAGAAAGCAATGGAAGCTCAACAACAAGCGGAACAGCAACAACAAGCTATGATGCAAGAAGCTATGTCTAAAGGCATCTCTGGCGCTGCTGGACCGGCTGGTAAAGCGGCTGTTGAAGGTATGATCCAAGAACAAGCTACAGAAACTTAAAGAAAGGCCTACTCCCCTATGGCTGTACAAATGGCAACTATTGATACCTCGGCTGAGAACGCCGGACCTACATTAGAAGAGTCCCACGCGGCTCTCGTAGACGACGGTACTATCTCTACCGAAACTAACGAAAACGTTGTTGATGATATTAACAACGCTTCTCAGGGGGAAGAGAACAAGACGGATGGTCAAACTACTGATCGTCCGTCTTGGCTACCTGAGAAGTTTAAATCCCCTGAGGATATGGCGAAGGCCTATTCAGAATTAGAACAGAAGCAATCAGGCAAACCTGAGGATACCCAAAGTGAACCTGAGGTAACTGAAGGTCAAGCTAAGGAAGTCGTTGAGGACGCAGGTCTAGACTTCGATAGCATGTCTAAAGAGTTCGAGGCTAATGGAGAACTAAGTGCTGATACTTACGCTACACTGGCTAAAGCGAATATCCCTGAAGATATGGTCAATGCTTATATTGATGGTATCAACGCTCAAACAGAACTTTATGAAAACAGCGTCAAGGATGTGGCGGGTGGTGACGAGGCGTATGACGCTTTGTTGTCGTGGGGTGAGTCAAACCTTACGCCAGACGAAATTTCTACTTTCGACACTGCTGTTAACTCTATGGACGTGGCTACTGCTAAAGCTGCTGTAGAAGGAATGAACGCTCGTATGAAACTAGATCAAGGATTAGACCCAGCTAGGGTCATTGACGGTAAAGGTGGCGACAGTGATGGCGCTTACCAGAGCCAAGCACAGATCGAAGCTGATATGAATGATCCTCGTTATGCAACGGACCCAGCTTTCCGCCAGAAAGTTTATAACAAGATGGCTAAATCTGAGTTCTAATGCCAAATGATTTTGACTTTTGCTTCGAGCAGGTCATTGGACATGAGGGTGGGTACACTACCCGTAAGTCTGACCACGGTAATTGGACCGGTGGTAAAGTAGGTAAGGGACTGCTCAAAGGTACCAAGTACGGTATCTCAGCGGCCTCTTACCCAACACTCGACATAAAGAACCTCAACATTCAAAAGGCGAGGTCTATCTACTACAAAGACTACTGGACAGCCTCAGGTGCAAGCCTTTGCGATCCAGGATGTTCTCTTGTAGTTTTCGATGCAGCGGTGAACGCTGGTAACGCTCGTGCCCGTAAGTGGCTACAGATGGCGGTAGGGGCTACACCTGATGGTGTCCTTGGTCCTATCACACGTCAAGCGTTACTAAAGAAGATGCTCAATGATGACGAGGGTTTTCTTATGGAGTTCCAAGCGCAACGGACGTTCCACCACATGAAGATCAAACACATGGTTGATGAATACGGCTTAGGCTGGTCTCGACGCTTGTGTGATGTACTTATGGTGGCAACTAAAAGGCTACAAGGAAAAAAGTAATGTCAGGCGCAGCTTTAGCCTCGGTACTGGCTGGGCCTATTGTTCAAATCATTGATGAATTGTTCGATACTCCCGCCGAGAAAGCCAATGCTAAATTAAAACTATTATCAATCGAGATGGCACCTTTTCTAGCCCAACTCGAAGTGAATAAAGAAGAAGCTAAACACACATCATTGTTTGTCGCAGGTTGGCGACCGTTTATCGGTTGGGTCTGTGGCGCTATCTTTGTGTGGTCGTTTATGCTTGCACCTCTTCTCCAATGGATCACTCAGATTTATGGAGTTGAGATACCCGAGATACCAGCACTAGGTATCGCTGAGTTAATGCCTGTCCTCCTAGGGTTACTAGGGTTGGGCGGTATGAGAACATTTGAAAAATACACAGGCTCGGAGGCTAGCAGATAATGGCCAAACGAGATTACAAAAAGGAATACCGTGAGTATCATGGTAAACCTGAGCAAATCAAAAGACGAGCAGGACGTAACGCGGCTCGTAGCCTGATGATTAAAAAACATGGGAAGAAAAAACTTAAAGGTAAAGAAGTCGATCATAAAGATTTCAATACTACTAATAATTCTTCTTCAAATCTTTCAATAAAATCTAAGGTAGCTAACCGAAAAAAGCAACCGAAACGCAGCTAGAAAGTCGGTGATCTTTATCTCCCAGCGTAGACAGTGGGTAATCTGTCTACATTTCTCCTATTTTGTGAACTTAGAGCCACACAGGATGCTGCCTTCTTAGGCACACCTAGCCGCCCTGCGGCATACTTTAAGTTTCCCCCAAGAAACCAAAAGAATAATCGCTGGCCCCTTACGAGGGATAACCTTCTGAAGCCTCTCAAGGTTCCACGGTGGGTAACGTTTACGGCGCTCTTAAAAGCGCTTGTTCGTTTCTCATAGGAAAAATTATGGCTCAAACGACAAATACTACTGCTGGTATTCCGGCAGGTCCGCACTATTCGGACAACCTCCACCTAAAAGTCTTTTCAGGCGAAGTTCTGAAGACCTTCAATGTAGAAACTGTGATGAAAGGCCGAGTACGCAACCGTGCGATTACCTCCGGTGTTTCTGCTCAGTTCCCCGCAATCGGTAAAGCCGCTGCGGAATATCACACTCCCGGGGATCTGATCCTTGGTCAAGACATTGCTAACGGCGAGAAGATCATCACAGTTGATGACCTCTTGATTTCGTCTGTGTTTATGTCGAATTGGGAAGAAGCTGTTAATCACTTCGAAACCCGTTCTGAGTATACTACTCAAATTGGTCAATCGTTGGCACAAGCCTACGACCAACACCTGTTCTCCATCGCTGCTAAAGCTGCAACCGCTGGTACAGCTGGTGCTGTGGCTGGTATGGGTGCTGCTACTCGTGATGCGATTGGCGCTGCTCCTGCTTTGTCAGCTATCGTTGACGCGATCTATGGCGCTGCTGAGTACTTCGATAGTACCAACATCCCACAGAACGAACGCTGCATGTTTGTAACTCCCGCTGTTTATTGGGACTTGGTACAAGATGGATCGTTCCTGAACCGTGACTTTGGTAATGCTAATGGTAGCCAAATGAACGGCGTGTCTCGTATGACCGCTGCTGGTTTCGAGATTGTTCCTTCGAACAACTTCGCTCTGAACTTCGGTACAGACTCCATCTCGGGTGAGTTGGATGGTGCGGCCCATACCAAGTACGATGTAGATAATACATCTGCTATTGCTATGGCTGTTCAGAAACAAGCTATGGGTTCGGTACACCTGATGGATGTATCAACCGAGCAAGAATATCAAATTGGACGTCAAGGCTCTCTTGTCGTAACCAAAATGGCCGTAGGTCATGGTGTTCTGCGTCCAGAATGTATCCGCCTAATTGACGGCGCTGCATAATCTATTTGGGGTCACTCTTCACAGGGTGGCCCCTTTTTTTAATTAAAGGAACCCTACCAATGTCTGAGGTACCCGCTACCGAATTGGATGCTGTTAATGTTATCCTCACCAATATGGGCGAGGCACCAATTAATAGCCTCGACGGAGACCTCCCTTTGGACGCTCTTAAAGCGCAAGGAGTTCTCGTAGAAATTTCCCGTGCGATACAATCGCGTGGATGGTTTTGGAATAGAGAAATCCAAACCCTAGCACTTGATCTATCTAATAAAATCCCCCTTCCTTCAAATACACTAGAAGTAAAATCCACCAGCCGTAGTCCATTTCTGACTAACAGGTCTGGTTATCTATATCGTATTGAAGTCGATAATAATGGTGATGAATTTACAGAAGATCAGCAAGTAGAACTAACCCTATTCCTCCCCCACGAGGACTTACCCCCTACAGCCAAACGGTACATTACCCTTAAAGCTGCTCGGATATTCCAAGCGCGTGAACTCGGTAATGAACTCCTTCTTCGTAACGATACATCCGAGGAGCAATTCGCTTGGCATGACATACGTGCTGAAGACAATGCTAATAGTTATCGCAACCTTCAGAAAACTTGGAGTGTAGCTATGGTTACTGACCGTAACTCACCAGTTAAGGTAGGTTATTAATGACAAGTATTAGCGGTGTTATACCCAATGTAATCGGAGGTATCTCCCAGCAGCCACCTTCGGCTCGCCTTGAGAATACTGCCGGTGACCTTAAGAACGCTATCCCCTCGGTAGTTTCAGGGCTTCGTAAGCGTCCTCCATTTCAATATATAGATGATCTTACCACCGAGCCTACTTCTTCAATTTATCAATTTGAATTAGAGCGAGAAGGTAAACCTACCAAGTTCGTAGTTGTTAGTGATGGTACAATACAAGTCTTCAATGAAGATGGTGTCTCCGAGCCGGTAACGGTGGTTGGAGCAGCTGCCTCGTACATCACCGTACCTGACCCTGAGTTAGACTTAGGGATGATGGCTATTGCTGATACTATGTTTATTTATAACAAGCGTCAGGAAGTTGCTTCTAGTGTACCTGCGGATGGTCGTTGGGATCCTGATGATGCAATCACTTTTGTTGTAGAGAATACCGCGGCTAGTCAAAACTTCACTATTAATATTAATGGTGTTGTCGTTACGTACACTACCGGTACTGCGGCTCCTGCGACAACAGATATTGCTAGTCAATTAGCTACGCTATTCAACGCTCATGGTGGACGAGGGGCTATGGTTGCCCACAGACGAGGAAACTCTGTTTGTGTTCGACTGAATGGTGTTGTTGTTACAAGTAATTATGATTCTGCTCCAGCTTCTCTTGTTCGTGTGTACAAAGAGTCAATCCAATTGTTTACCCGCCTACCACCTTATGAACTTCATGGTAGACTTGTGAAAGTCCAAGGTAACCCTGAGGATACTGACGGTTCCTATTGGGTTGAATTTGATGAAAATAAGAAAACATGGTCTGAGGTAGTCGGTTATCAAGAGGGTCAAGACCTGACCGCAACCACGATGCCTCATGAGTTACAAGACGATGGTGATGGTACATGGACCTTTACCGCTTCCTCATGGAACGGACGAGGGGTAGGGGATGACGGTAGCAACACCGGTCCTTCCTTTATTGGTCGAACCATTCAGGATATGTTTCTAACAGCTAACAGGTTAATCCTACTTTCAGATGAAAACATTATTGGTTCTGAAATTGGGTTTTATCATAACTTTTATCGAACAACTTGTACGACCCTGTTGGATAGTGATCGACTAGATTTAGCTGCCTTGAATACAGACAACCGAGCTACTCTACTTTACCACGGTATTGAATTTGATGGTGGGTTGTTGTTGTTCTCAGATAAGGCTCAGTACTGGATGGATACCTCAGATGGTATGAGTCCAGCGAGTGTTAACATCAAACCGACTACTAACTACAATTGTGCTATTAATACTGCACCTGTAAAGATCGGTACGAATGTACTCTTTGTTGATGATGCTAGTAACTCCTCTTGGGCTGACCTGAGGGAGTACATGATTGATAAAGTCATTAGTGTTAACTCCTCGGAGATCATTACCAAACAAGTACCTGAATTTATCCCTAGCGGTGTCTACAAGATGGTCACCAATTCTACCCTAGGTATGTCTCTGGTTTTCTCTAGGGCAAACCGAAACCGAGTTTACGTTTACAATTATTTTAACTCGGATGGAGAACGTCTACAGTCGGCGTGGTCCTATTGGGAAGATGAGAATGTTGAGTTTATCTCAGGGTATTTCGTAGGGAACTTATTGTTTATGACAATGCTTCGAGACGGGAAACTTGTTCTCACCCAGATGAACCTACAGGAAACCATTGAGGGTGACTTTGATGGTCTTGAAGTTCAACTAGATCAACGCACCTTAACGCCTTCGACTGTCTTTGATGGTACCAATACAACCGTGACCCTCCCTTATAATTCCTTGAGTGATGAGGAATATGTTGCTGTTATTACTGTTGATGGTGTCGATACAGCTGGGACTGCTTATGTTGCAGACTCAAGTGTTGGTGACCAAGTTGTATTTCTTAATGTTGATCTTACAGCTGAGACATTCCTAATTGGTAAAAAATATACCTTTATGTACGATGTATCCCCTATATTCCTCAGGGATGACGGGAAGGTACCCATTCAAGATGGGCGTCTACAGATTAGATACATCTCTATTTTATATCACCAGACTTCCTACTTCCGAGTAGAGGTCACACCTCCTGGTCGAGACACTTACACCTCTGTGTACGCTGGGAGAACCCTAGGTAGACTTACAGATATTGTGGGTGAAGTAGCCGTTGATAACGGTGAATTTAGGGTATCGGCCTCTGGTGAAGCCTCCCGTAACTCAATCAAGATTATTAACGACAGTCCCTTTAATTGTCGTTTCTCTTCTATTGAATGGGAAGGGTCATGGCGACCTAGAACACATAGGATGAAATAATTAATAAATATCTTCGAGAACTCCAAAAAGGAGACTTGGAGTATCTTGCAGAGAACTTAAGAAAACTTGATGAAGAAGAAGTGTTAGCTTTAGGTGTAGATGTTTTATCTACCCTTGAAGAGAGCGCTCATTATTCTGAAACAGTCTATGTCATTGACGTCTCGGGGAAACCTGCGGGTATCCTCGGGGCTGCTACTTACCGTGATGGTAAGTGGGCCTTGTGGATGCTCGGTACAGACGAGATTACACAATTGTCACGACAGTTCCTAAGATATTCTAAGCCAATGATCCGCCGTTTGTTTGATGAGACAGGGGCGCAACAATTCTTCAATTATACCTACGCTAAAAACAAGTTACACCACAGGTGGCTTGAGTGGTGTGGAGCAGACCTTGGGACAATCCCCCAACACATTGGTCCTCACAACAAAGCGTTCCTACCCTTCACAATTCAGAAAGAAGCTTATGTGTAGTATTACTCTAGGAATGATGGCACTAAGCATGGCTTCGACTGCCGCACAGGTTAAGTCTAATAATGACTCAATCGACTCACAGGTAGAAAACCTGAATAAACAGGTAACCAATGAGTACGCACAACGTGCATATGACACTCGGGCTACCGATGAAAACGCCCTCGATGATGGCTACGTTGCTGAGATTTCAAAACGTGGGGCCGTAGGTCGCGCTAAGGCTAAGAACGCCTCTCTCGGTATCGCTGGCACCACAGCTGATGAAATGATTGCTGATGAGGTTCAAGTTGGTAACTACAACGTATCTTCCATGAAAGAGGATCGTAGACAAGCCGACACTGCCTACACGGTAGGAACCTCCGGTACATATGCTAACGCACAGATGGAAACGATGGCCCTTGAGGGTCAACGAGCGTCTCCATTTGAGGCTCTACTCGGTGTCGCGTCTTCAGGTCTCTCAGGATACCTCGGGGGTGCTCAGGCACAACAGACACTTGAGGGTGTCCCTAATAAACATAAGATAGCTTAAGGATCATTTATGGCTGAACAACAGATGGTTGGAGGTCGAGGGTTTGCTCCCTCACGTATCCAACGTACATTCAAACGCCTAGATGATGGTCGAGGCGCTCGTGCTGCTGCCCTAGCTTCAAGTCTGGGAGTGGCACTACATGCTGTCCCTCAGATTGCTAAGATCGAAGGCGACAAAGCTTTTAAAGAAGGCATGGAGTCCCGTATTGATGGTATCAAGCGAGAGAACTCTAATAGTACTAACAGTTCATTGTTAGGCTTTATGTTTTCTAAGCGTTCCCAAGACGGTTTTGATTACCAAGATGCTCAACTAGAGCTTCCTGTTTTACAATCTGAAAGTTTGTTGGCAATGGAACAACAACTACGAGAGTCTCGGAACCCTGATGATTTTCGTAAATATGTTGCTAACCAAGATGCTGCTTTACAATCTAAATTTGCTAATAAATCTGAAATGTATCGCTACACGGTAGCTGAGGCTATGCAGAAGACTAGACGTGACCAAGCGAAGTTATTTACGTCATGGGTACAAAATAATCGTCAGAAAGATAGAAGTGCTGCGGCGGCGGCTGCTGCCAAGACTAAAGCTACTCTACGTCAGGCTCAATTAAATGAGGCTGGTAATGCTGCATTTGAAGCGGCTGGTGGTGGTGATGCTGATTGGGTTGGTGAGTTTGTAAAAACAGCTCCTGATCTATACGGTATTACCTCGGACGAAGCTAAATCACTTGCGTTGCTAGAAGCTAACAGTGCTGCGGATTTCAAGAATGATCCTACTATTCTGAATGATTTTCCTACTGATAAATTGAACCCTAAGCAACGTGCAGAGTTAGCTCAATCTATTGATCGTATTACCGGTCAACAACGCACGTATGCCGCTATCCAAGAGGAAGCTGTAGAAGCTGAACGTAGTTTGGCCGCAGCCCGTCAAGAATCTGAGAGGCAGCTCTTTGAGAAGGATTTGGCTATGGAAGTGGCTCTAGGACAGAAGACTGTTTCTCAAGCGCAATCTATGGTCTTTGACAATCCCTTGTTTAATGATGGAAAAACACGGAATGATGTGATTGCGCGAATAAGTAAGGTTGCTGGTAATGCTTACGATCCTGCTCTAGAAACCGTAGCTCTATCTACATTTGATGATGAGTTAACACGTATCGCCATAACCAATGGTGATCCTAATGATTTTAATGATTTAGTGTTAGACACACTATCTCAGGTACGTGATCCAGCTAAACGTGAAGAGATTATTAAAAAGTCTACTAATATTGGTAAGGCTGTAAAAGATAAAGTATTTGAGGGTTTAGACTCTTACTACACTGATTTAAAACAATCTTTCCCGAGTGGTGTAGGTTCAGATCAA
>ERZ1046740.1704-NODE-1704-length-15186-cov-4.033243_pt1 | contig 15186 bp, 13 predicted proteins | sample MGYA00383093_ERZ1046740 | MGnify/ENA primary metagenome ERZ1046740 (study PRJEB29581, sample SAMEA5548363) | metagenome | biome: marine; feature: coastal; material: water | depth 25 m | study: Short-term variability in the microbial, nano- and picoplankton... | reverse complement strand
GGTTCTCCTGAGCAAGAAATACCAGGAGTCTAAAATGGAACTTCCAGTTTGTTTAGGGAAAACCATTTCAAACGAAGTGTATTTGGCCGACCTAGCCAAAATGCCACACCTCTTGATGGCTGGCGCAACCGGACAGGGTAAGTCTGTAGGTCTGAATGCCCTATTAGTTTCATTACTATATAAAAAGCATCCTGCTGAGTTGAAATTGATATTGGTTGATCCCAAGAAAGTGGAATTGACTTTGTTCAGGAAAATAGAACGTCATTATTTGGCAAAACTTCCAGGGGATGGAGAAGCGATTATTACTGAAAATCAAAAGGTGATTAGTACGCTGAATAGTCTTTGCATAGAGATGGATAATCGTTACAATCTTTTACAAGATGCGATGGTCCGTAATATCAAAGAGTATAATGTGAAATTTATAGAGCGCAAACTCAATCCAAATGATGGGCATCGTTTTCTGCCTTATATCGTAGTAGTAATTGATGAGGTTGCCGATTTGATAATGACGGCTGGAAAGGAAGTTGAACATCCAATAGGACGATTGGCTCAATTGGCTCGTGCCATAGGGATCCATTTAGTATTGGCTACTCAGCGTCCATCGGTGAATATCATTACTGGAACGATAAAGGCGAATTTTCCTGCTCGTGCAGCCTTCCGAGTAACTTCAAAGATTGACTCTCGAACAATATTAGACGGTAATGGAGCAGATCAATTGATAGGGAAGGGAGACATGCTTTATTCTACAGGAAGCGACATTGTTCGTCTACAATGTCCATTTGTGGATACGCCCGAAGTGGAAGAGATAACTTCATTCATTGGTTCACAAAGAGGATATTCTTCTGCATATATACTGCCAGAAGTTCAGGAAGAAGGAACTGGTTCAGCTGGTGAGGTTGATTTATCGGACCGCGACGCTTTGTTTGAAGATGCGGCGCGAATAGTTGTGCAACACCAACAAGGCAGCACCTCATTAATCCAGCGAAGGCTTAAGGTTGGATACAATCGTGCTGGCAGATTAATCGATCAACTTGAACAAGCAAATATTGTCGGTCCTTTTGAAGGAAGTAAAGCAAGAGCTGTACTTTTGCCAGACGAATACGCTTTGGAACAGTTATTGAATGAACTGAATTAAACAATGGAAATGAGTAAACGAGTACTAGTTGGAATGGTGTCCATATTCATGTTCTTCGGATGGAGCACTGCCGCAGCCCAAGATAAAACGGCTGATAATATTTTAGCTAATGTGAGTAAGACCTACCGGTCCTATAAATCAATCAAAGCTAAGTTCCAAATCAGCATAGAAAACAAACAGACATCTTCAAGGCTAAATCAGGGGGGGACTCTTTACTTGAAAAGCAAAAAATTCCGAATCGACATGAGCGATCAGGAGATTTACTGTGATGGAAATAAAATGTGGACTTATTTCAAAGATGAAAACGAAGTCCAGATTGCCAAATACGATCCAGACGAGAACGACATAAACCCTTCTGAAATATTCACCATATACCAAAAAGGATTCAACACAAAGTACTCGGGAGAGTCTATGGTAGCTGGCAAAAAAATTCAAAAAATTGAGCTCGTACCTCAAGATAAAACCCAGCCCTACTTTAAGGTGAAATTAGAGGTTGACAAAGCCAGCCACAAAATTGTAAAGATGAAAATCTTAAACAAGAATGGTATTGTAACTACTTATAAAATCACATCTTTTGCTGGAAATGTTGCTATTAACGACTCGTTCTTCAAGTTTGACGAGAAGAGTAAACCCGGAGTCGTTAAGATTGATTTAACGAAATGATCAGCAGAATTCAAATAGTTGGATTCGCCCTTCTCAGTTTTGTTCTCGTTTCATGTGTTAGTCAGAAAGCACTTTATGAACCATTAAGCATAACGATGAATAAGACAGGGTGCTATGGCACTTGTCCGATTTACAGTCTGAATATCCAATCGTCAGGACTTGCTGTGTTTTCAGGAGAACGCTTTACGGATAAATTAGGGAAATGGACTAAGGACTTTTCACAAGACACTTCAGTAAACTCCTTTTTCAAAATGGCTGCACAAGAGGATTGGCAAGTATATGAGTCCTACTATCCAACACCAATATCAGATTTGCCAGGTGTTGTTCTGACCATTAATTTTCAAGATTCGAGTAAGGAGATTATAATTCGAGGTGAACATCCCGCCCAATTGGATGTTTTCGTTGACATGTTGACCCGTTTTGCTGATTCAAAAGGTTGGGAAAACCTCAACCTTGAGTAACGCATGTTTAAGCTAATTCGTGAATCATTGGATGACATACTGTGGCCAGCGGTAATAGTCATGTTTTTTTGGGTTACATTTTTTGTAAATCTCACCTATGGGTATAATTGGCACGACCTTGGGATCAGGCCACGGAGCCTAGTTGGTTTAAGGGGAGTTGTATTCAGCCCATTCTTGCATGGCGATTTCGGTCATCTGTTTTCCAATTCAATACCGTTTTTAGTCAGTGGTGGTTTCATATTTCACTTTTGGAAAAAAATTAGCTGGCAGCTTTTAGGCTTAATGTGGTTTTTTAGTGGATTTCCTGTTTGGCTTTATGCCAAACCGTATACAACGCACATCGGTGCAAGCGGAGTTGTATATGCAATGATCTTCTTTGTTTTTGTGAGCGGCCTGATTCGGAAGAACCGGAACCTAAGTGCCATTGCAATGTTGTTGATCTTCTTGTACGGAGGATTAATATGGGGGCTTTTTCCTCAGATCACAAAAAGCGGCACTTTAATTTCATGGGAAGGACATATGGCTGGAGCTATAACAGGGCTAATCTTAGCTTTCGTATTCCGTGAAAAGGGTCCAGAAGATGATAAAGATTTTGAAGATGATAATGAACCGCCACCGCAGTGGTGGCTAGAAAGTGATGAAACGCTCAGAGAGCAAAACACTACGATTCGCTATCATTTTCGTCCTGGGCCTGAAGAAACTACAGATGATTGAGTATAATGCCGAGTGCGTTATACATCAATATTCAATCTACTTCTATTACTCTTTCTATTAATCGTCTCAAAAGTTAATGCCTATTCGTGGGGATTCTTTGCCCATGAAAAAATCAATGAGCTGAGCATTTACACGTTGGATGAGGATTTGTTTGGCTTCTATAAAAAGCACGTAGATGACATAATTGCAAGTTCAGTTGACCCCGATAAAAGAAGATATTTGATTGAGGGTGAGGGGTGTAAGCACTACGTAGATGTAGATCAGTACGAAAGTGAATTTCCACTTGATACGCTGGATTGGGGCTACGATAGTTTGGTACAAGTTTTCGGGAAAGAGTTTGTTCATGAACATGGGATTGCAATCTGGAATTTAATTTGGATGAAGTATAAATTGATAAAAGCGTTTACTTCTAAAGATGCTCAAACGATTGTGAAAACAAGTGCAGAAATCGGGCACTATGTTGGGGATATCCATGTTCCGTTGCATGCCAATTCTAATTATAATGGTCAAAAAACGAATCAGGTCGGAATTCACGCTTTATGGGAAAGTCGCTTACCTGAAATGTATTACGATCGATATTCACTTTTAACGGGAAGTGCACACTATATAAAAGATTTGCCAAGCTCGCTGTTGGAGGTAGTTGGGGAAAGTCATCGTTTGAGCTGGATTGTTTTGTCACGTGAAAAAACTGTAAGTCAGTCTATTCCTTCATCTGAAAGGTATACCATTGAAATGCGGAAAGGGAAATCATTTAAGAATTATAGCAAAACTTATAGGAAACGCTATCGGAATGTACTGAAGGGGATGGTCGAAAGAAGAATGAAAAACTCAATCCATTTTGTCGGATCCTTTTGGTATAGCTGCTGGGTAGAGGCTGGACAACCAGATTTGTCAAATCTGATAGAACAAAAATCTATTGAGAATGTCAAAGACTCTCGTAACTGGAAAATACCATTTGCAAAGATTCAAGGGTTGAAAATATTTGGCAGATACGAGCCGCATTAAGCTGAGAATGAGGGAATAAAGAATTGATTATTTGGAGTGGTAGAAAATATTTGTGTATATAGCATCGACTAGCTCTTCTCGGTGCTGTCGCTAAAAAGTGAAGAGCTGAACAAACTTATGATGACCCTAAAAATGGTTAAAGTAGTATGTTCAAACTTCACGATCAATTGTTGGCGGACAGGTCAGCTGTACATGAAATTATATCTCGGAAAAATCGAGATTGGGAAAGTCTAAAAAACTCAAGTCATTCGGTTGAAAAATCTCTTATCGTTGAGATTTTTATGGATCCTCTCAGTTCTGGATTTTGGGGTTTTTCCCCTTTTATAAGACGCTTAGAAATGCAATATAGCGCTGAGCTTGAAATTGTTTATAGAACGTCCGGCATGTTAATTTCTTGGGAGGACTTTAGAGATAAACCGATTTCTTGTCCTTTGGATATGGCGGAGCATTGGGTTGAACAGGCCACTAAGTATCGAATGCCAATGAATTCTTCAGTGTGGTTAGAGCATCCACCACATTCTTCTTTCCCAGCCTCTATTGCATACAAGGCAGCGCAACTTCAGGATAAATTCTTGGCAAATGCATTCTTAAGGCGATTGCAAGAAATGTTGTTTATTGAAGGAAGAAATATTGCTAAGTGGAAAGTAATAAGGAAGGCAGCAGCGGATTCAGGACTCGACATAGAGGTATTATTACTTCAGTACAATAATGGCGATGGTTTAAAGACTTTTGCTGAAGATCAAAAGAGGTCCAGACAAGAAGGTGTGCAAGAGTTTCCAACTATTCATGTTCACAACAAAAAAGGACAAGTGCGCATCTTGGAACCTGAATTCAATTGGAGGTTCTTGCGCAATACAATAATTGATTTATTACCTAAGGCTAATCTGAATTTACAAAAGACTTTGTGGACTGTTCAAGAATGTTTTGTAAAGTTCGAAAGTTTAACTTTCAGTGAATTACAAGAGCTAACAGGTCTAGAAGGGCAAATTTTATACAGTGAATTGAATAAGGCTGAGAATAAAGGAGTTTTGGGTTCATTCGGATGCTCGAGCGGTCGCGTATGGCGCAGCCTAAACTAGCAGCGCGAGAGCTTTAGAAGCAAAACGAAACATTTCGTTTACCATTGGTTTAGACGGGCATAAATAGTTATATTTTCGTTTGAGATTTACTCAAGTTAACAAGATGAAAACGAATATTTTGTTTGGCAAAACAAGAGGGGCTGTGTTGCTAACAGTTCTTGTCGCATGTAATTTTATCGGCTTTGGACAAATTACTAATCCGAAAGGTATAGAGTATAATTGGCGCACTGATACTTCCAGGTATGTAGTTGAGTTATCAGAATTTCAAGCAGTCGCTCCGCGGAAAACATTCCCTATAATTGACTACCCAAACTTTATCGAAAAAGAGGCAGCACTTGAACATTATTTCGAGCATGAACCGGTCATAGCCATAGAAATGCAAGGTGAGGCTAGGGCGTATCCTTTGAATATTCTGACCATGCATGAGATGACCAATGACACCATGAATGGAATTCCCATATTGCCAACATATTGTCCTTTGTGTAATAGCAGTGTTGTATTTGACCGTAGGATAACGAAGGACGGGAAAACGAGAGTACTGGACTTTGAAGTGAGTGGTATGTTGAGGATGAGTGATATGGTGATGTTTGATCGACAAACTGAAACTTGGTGGCAACAGCTTACAGGAGAAGGTGAGGTTGGTTACTATTCAGGTGAATATCTTGAAATAATTCCATCTATGATTATCTCTGTCTCTGAGTTTTTTAAAAGCTATCCGGATGGAAGGATAATGGATTATCATACCCAGACCGCTGCGGAACAGCGATATGGTTCTAACCCTTACTTTCATTATGACAGTATAGGTGCGGGTCCCTATGTACGTTATTTTTCAGAAGATCTAATTGATAATCGCTTGCCGGCAATGGAGAGAGTTGTTGATGTGCATGGTGACACGCACGACAAGATTTATCCATTTTCTGAAATATCAAAAAAAGGTGTGGTGAATGACAGCGTTGATGGAAGCTACATCTGTATTTTCTATCACAACGAAACAGTTTCGGTACTGGACGACAAGGAAATATCAAAATCAAAACGTATCGGTACGGCTACGGTTTTTGATGCAGAGCATGAAGGTTTACGGTTAACTTTTATAACTTCGGGTCGATACTTTAAAGATAACCAAACGGGCTCTATTTGGGATATAACCGGGCACTGCATTGAAGGGGAATTGAAGGGCGCGCGTTTGTGGGTAAAACCTCATAGTAACGATTTTGCATTTGCTTATTTGGCTTTCAAACCAGACGCAATTATCTATAAGGCTGACTAGTCAATTTGAATTGATTTTTCATTTTTTTACATTTTCCCAAAACAAAATTATTTACTTGTGTGTATATACATGTATTGTTAAGACATGTAATCAAATAATCAAAAAAAAACTATGAACTCAAAAAAAATTTTAGTTGGAGCAATGGTGCTAGGCGCCGCTTTCTTCAGCTCATGTGGAAATCAAGAAACAAAAACCGCCTCAGATAGCCATGAGGCCCACGAACAAAGCGACGAGATTGGCAGCAAGGACGCAAAACCCGTAGAGTATACAGTAAATGCTTCTGCAAGTAAGGTTGCTTGGGAAGGTACAATGCTGGGGCTCTATTCACACAATGGTTTGATAGGTTTGAAAGAAGGAAGTATTGAAATGAACGGAACTGAGCTCATAGCTGGTTCATTCGTGATAGATATGACAAGTATTCAGACCTTGGATGACAGATATGGAACAGATGAAGGAAGTCGTTCAGAGGATTTAATTGGTCATTTATCTAGTGATCAGTTTTTTGACATTGGTAATCATCCAAGTGCATCATTTACCATCAAGAGCGTAGAAGGCAATAGCGCTGTTGGAACGCTTAAGATAAGAGGAACCGAGAATGATGAAAAAGTTGAGAATATTAACGTATCGGAAGAAAACGGTGTGATGATCATCAATGGAGAAATCACTTTCGACCGAAAAAAGTACGGAGCTATGTTTGATATGCCTGTGGCTGATAAAGTTTTATCAGATGATATCAAAATGACAGTCTCTCTAAAGACACAGGCATAGTCCTGTTTTAGTTCACTGAACAATAAAAAAATCCCTTCACTTGGTGGAGGGATTTTTTTGTCTCCAAGAGTTTAGCTTAATGGATTCTAGCTTGTCCTTTTTTCTTTCCTGAGGCAATTAATTATGGGCACGATAATGTTTAAATTTACTGGTCCCGGGGGCCACCACCTCCTCCCCAAAAGGAAGATAGGGACTATTATTACGAGAAACAATAAATGGCTCAGGAGATTCAATGAACGTCGATTGTAATTACTAGAACGACTTGAAAGTATAGACAAATGACATCATAGCCGATGATATTAGTCAGTGTGCTCAAGCTTTTGGGCTAATAAATTTGGTTAAAGCTGCAAGCTATGGACTCTTCAACACAATTAAATTCAGATTTTTCAAAACACCTTCTCAAAGATCTTAGAGCACTTGAGCTCATGTTGTCCGAAGGCCTATTTGAAAAAGGAATTACTCGACTTGGTGCTGAACAAGAATTCTGCACCATCGATTATGCCCTCAAACCAGCAATGGTCAATCAACAAGTGCTCGATAGGATTAATGACCCCCACTTTACAACCGAGTTGGCCAAATTCAACTTGGAAGCAAATCTAGACCCTCTGGTGTTGAAAGAGAATTGTTTCTCAGCTTTGGAAAATGACCTGATTCTCTTACTTACCAAAGCTAATAGAGCCTCTCACGATGAAGGTGCAAAGATTATCTTAACGGGGATACTCCCCACAATCCGGCATGGTGATATCGTCTTGGATAATATGACCCCAAATGAACGCTACTACCAACTTAATGATGCAATTCTTAAAGCACGCGATGGAAATTTTAAGTTTAATATCATTGGCCTCGACGAGCTAATTACTGAGAGCAATACAGTATTATTTGAATCGTGTAATACAAGTTTTCAAATACATTATCAGACAGAACCCGATTTAGTAAATGATCACTATAACTGGGCTCATATGATTAGTGGGCCAGTATTGGCTGCTTGTACCAACTCCCCAATATTTTTAGGAAAAAGACTTTGGAGCGAAACTAGAATAGCCTTGTTTCAACAAAGTGCCGATACACGCAAGACGATAAATCCACATAGAAAACAAAGAGCGAGAGTGACCTTTGGTAATTCATGGAGAACCGGAGGTCCACTGGAAATATTTAGGGATACTGTGCAACGTTATAAAGTGCTATTGCCAATTGACATAAGTGAAGATAGTGAGCAAGTTCTTCAGTCAGGAAGGACCCCCAAATTAAAAGCGCTATGCACACATAATGGAACCGTTTATCACTGGAATCGACTTTGTTATGGCATCACAGGTTCTAAACCTCATTTACGCATCGAAAACCGCTATATACCCTCAGGACCTACTATCATCGATGAAGTTAGTAATACGGCGTTTTGGATAGGTCTCATGCATGGTGTAACCGACAAATACAAAGATTTACCTTCAAAAATGTCATTCGATAAAGTGAAGAATAATTTCTTGGTCGCAGCAAAAGAAGGACTGAAAGCACAATTTCAATGGCTGGACGAGAAGCTTTACACAGCTCAAGATCTCATTTTAAATGAACTCATTCCAATTGCTGAAGCTGGCTTAACCAAGGCTGGAGTTGACCCTGCAGATATCCAAAAGTACCTTAAGGTTATTGAAGAACGGGTTACCTTGCGAAAAACAGGTTCATCCTGGATTCTGGACTCATTTGAAGAGCTTAAAAAGAATCACAGCACAGAGGAAGTTGTGGTTGGAATTACGGAAGGTATATACCAAAGACAGAAAAAGGGACTACCAGTCCACAATTGGAGTGCATTGAAAATGGAAGAAGCAGTTGGATGGGAAAGTAAATACCAGTTTGTGAATCAAATTATGGCAACAGACTTACTCACTGTTCAGAAAGGTGATTTACTTGAAATGGCTGTAAATATTTTGCTTTGGAGTAATATCAACCATTTGCCCGTTGAAAATAGCTCTGGTGAGTTGATTGGACTGCTGACAAGCGACCTAGTCTTAAAATGGCATAATGATCCAAATACAGCCAACTCGGCTTCAACAACAGTAGCCGATGTAATGCTTAATAAAGTGGCGACGTGTGACCCGAAAACAACAACCAAGGAAGCATACTTCATTATGAAAAATCAGGAAGTTGGATGTCTTCCCGTGGTTGAAAATGACAAACTTATCGGCCTTGTGACACTTCATGCTTTTGTGAAACTTATGGAGCATTTTCTTGAGGACAAATAGCCCTTAATTGTTCAGAGAATTATACTTGAAACTTGTGACGAATCCTTGAGAATTATATCCGCCCAAGTTTGTATTTTCGCCGACTATTTTTCAATTGAAGGCACTTATATTAGTTCTCCTGGTTTGCTCGACCATTTTGCTTCACGGACAAGTTAGTGAAGTATGCTATCCCTTTGCAGCAAGTTCCGAAATCCGAGTGGATGGAGACTTGAGTGACTCAGCTTGGCTGTCAGCTCGTCGGATTACAAAGTTTACTCAAAGGGAATTAACTCTGGGTGACCCTGCAACCGAACGGACAGAAGTTGCCATAGCTTACGACCGCGAGGCTTTGTATATAGCTGTTTGGTGCTATGATAGCGAACCTTCTAAAGTTAGAGCCAAAGAATTCCAACGAGATTTCGACTATTCTCTTGATGATAATTTCATTCTAGTATTTGACACTTACCATGATAAGCGAAACGGGTTCCTATTTGCCACAAACCCCAATGGTGCCAGAATGGATGCTCAAATATTTGGGAATGGTGCAAGTACCAATAAATATTGGGATGGTGTTTGGGATGTCAAAGTACGAAGAACAGGAGAAGGTTGGTTCGCAGAATTTAAAATCCCACTATACACTCTAAAATATCGAACCCATTTATCCAATCAGGATTGGGGTGTAAATTTCGAGCGAAATATTAGGCGTAAAAGAGAACAAGTCCGTTGGAAAGGTTGGGGTCGAGATTATAATATCAAGCAGCTTAATCAAGCTGGTCTGTTAAAAGGACTTCTCAATTTGCGTGATAAACAATTCATGGAAGTTAAACCCTATGGAATTGGAGGAGCACAATCTGATGGAGACGAAAAAGCACTTGCAAATGGTGGAGGTGATGTCAACTATTTGCTGAGTCCTAATTATCGATTAAATGTTACTGTAAATACTGATTTTGCCCAAGTAGAGTCAGATCAGCAACAAGTTAATATCACTCGTTTTCCTCTTTACTTTCCTGAGCTGCGACCGTTTTTTCTAGAAGGGAATGATTATTTCGATATGGGCTATGGAGGAAATCGTATTACTCCATTTTATACACGAAGAATTGGTTTGGACGAGAATCGTGAAGCTGTTCCAATTATAGCAGGAGCGCGATTATTGGGGAAAGACAATAATCGTACTCTTGGGATTATGTCTATTCAAACTGCTAAAACAGACGGACAAGAGTCGACGAATTATACTGTTGGAAGTTGGCGACAGGATCTAGGGGAACAAAGTGTGATTGGAGCAATGTCGGTAAATCGTTTTGTTGAAGGAAACTGGCATACAACAACAGGACTTCGTGGCACATATCGCACTTCAAAGCTTTTTGGTGATAAGAATTTCAGTCTCGGTGGAACATACGTCCAAACTCATACGAACGATACTAGTTTTGATCCAAAAGCATACGCATACCGATTATACGCGACTTATTTCAATGATAAATGGGATGCAATTATTACTACTCAGCAAAGCCCAGAACCATTCAATCCTGAAGCCGGACTGATGAGGAGACGAAATTTTCGGGAAAGCTTCGCACTCTTTAAATTTAAACCTAGACCAAAAGGGAAATTGAAATGGATCAGGCAATTTGACTTAAGTCCGGGATCCTTCACATTAGTTCAATACAACGACGACGAGTCCTTACAGAGCTTTGAGTACAGCTTGAAATTCTTTGGATTCGAAACACGAAGCGGTGAAAATATTGGTGCTGAGTAACGCCGAATTGGCGAAGGGATTCGCACCCCTTTCAGACTATCAGATTCACTTCAAATTGAAAGTGGTGAATATTGGTGGAACGAGTTTAGGCTCTCCGCTTCTTCTTTTGAAAGTAGAACTCTGTCAGCAAGCGTATTTGTTTCTGCTGGTCAGTTTTTTGAAGGCACCAATAATCGTCTTAAACTGAGTTCTTCTTGGAGGGTAAACAAGAACTTGAGATTAGGCGCCATTTATGATGTCAACAATATCAAAATGTCTCAAGGTGATTTAGTAACTAATCTATTTAGCTCAAGAGCTGATTTTGCATTTAATGCCAATACATTTGGGTCTCTTTTAGGACAATGGAGCTCGGCAGCCGATCAGTTCATATTTAATTTTAGACTTCGATGGATTCCTGTAATAGGTACTGATTTTTATCTGATTGTAAATCAGATATATGATCGAAATTCAAACAAATTAGAGCTTCAAAGAAGTGCTATTCTCGGCAAATTAATTTGGCGCTTTGTGATTTAAATTGAGCGACTTCAGACTCAACTTTTTAATGAGCTGATATTAACAAAACGCTCGCTATTTTGCTCAACATGCTTTTCCAAAATTGAGAAAAAATTCAAGTAATCTTGGTCTTCAAAATTTGCATTTACTGAGATTAACCGAACAAATTCCTCATCTTTAAACTGACCATACCCCACCATTAGTTCGCCTGATTCATAGAGATCCGAACATAATAAACGAGGATCTATGCCTTTGTAATTGAAACCAATGGACAAGGAGTCTTCAAAGGTGTATAATTGGTAGTCCGGATGTTGGTCTACATAATTCCTAGCCGTATTGGCTAAATGGAATAGTTGATCAACTATTTCCCTCAGACCCGCAGTACCAATGCTTTTCCATAAAGTCCAAAATTTCAAAGCATCATTTCTTCTTCCGCATTGCAAAGAAGTCTTGCCTAAATTATAATCGTCGTCCGACGTTTGATATAAATAGTCAGCCGCATTATCAAAGGAATAGGTCAAGTCTTTTTTGTCCTTGGCAAAGAGTAATGAACAAGTTAAGGGGGTCCCAAGCATTTTATGTGCATTGAAACTAAATGAGTCCGCTTTTTCAACTCCATTAAGAAGGTGCTTGTATTTCTTGCTAAAGAAAGCAGCTCCGCCATATGCACCGTCGACATGAAGCCAGATATTGTATTTGTCGGTTACTTTTCTCAATGCTTCAATATCATCATACGAGCCAACCACAGTAGTGCCAGCCGTGGCCGTCACATAAAACGGAGAATAACCTTTTGATAGGTCTTCTTGAATCATCTTGTCAAGCTCAGACGGAATCATTTCACCCCTGTCGTTGCACGATATAATTCTTACGTTATTTCTTCCGATGCCTGCGAAGGAAGCATTCTTTTTATTTGAGTAATGAGAAATTTCAGAAGCATATGCTATGAGTTTTTGTGCTACGCCGTCGTGCTTAATGCGCTTATTAAAATGGTCACGAGCCATAATCATGGCCATGAAGTTGCTCATAGAACCGCCAGCAGGAAATGTCCCACCGAAATTGGAATCATATCCTATCATTTTGGCGCATTCGGCTAAGACTTCCTTTTCAACCCCAACTTGTGGTCCGGCTACTTTGTAAGTATACATGCTATTATTAAGCATGACCGAAAGGAGGTCGCCGAGAATTGCCTTTCCCTGTCGGCCACCAAATAACTGATTAAAAAACCTTTTGCTAGCAGTTTTTGGAGTTTGTAGCGCTAGATTTTTTAGGATTTTGCGAAAAGATTCTTCTGAACTGCCAAATTCAGATAATCCCAAATCAAACACGTCTACAACGTCTTCCGGTGGAGTAGGTTCAACGACGGGGTTAACCAATTCGTCTTCAAGCAAAAGCTCAACTAATTCATTGAATAAGACTAAATCTTTTTCTATCATAATTTGGGTCAAGCGACCAATGTTCCATTCTTGGTATAGTATTCTGGGTAATGTTGCTCGAGACAGTCAGCTGATTCATTATAAACCTGACAACTTTTAATTGGATTACAGTATATATGGATGCTTACCGCAGGTTTATCTGATACATTCCTTAAGTCGTGCCATCCTAAAGATTCATTCATAAAACCAACATCTCCGCGGCAACATATATGATTGCCCTTGGCAACGAACGAATCATCTTCAAGCTTAAAACGAGTTTCCTTGAGTTCTCCACTCAACATATAGACCCAGCAATCTTGTCCACCATGTTCGTGAATTGGAGCGCATTGTCCGGGGAGCCAGCACAATGCAATTATTTCAAAATCCGGACAGTCGTAAATGCAATTGCGAGCATAAGTATCCTCACGCCAATGTATGAATTTCTTGACTTCGGATTCTTGGATATCAATTCTTTGCATCACAAACTTGAAATCTTCATGCCGATTTGTTCTTAGTTCGGATATCAACGTGTCGATATGATGAATCTTGTCAGGAATAATTTCGTTGTGACGAATTGTTTCTTTTCAAAAGGGTCACAAATCTATTGTTATTTTTTATACCTCATAGTGATTATGGCTACTAAAATCTATGGATTTTGGTTTCAATGGGTTCCTCGTGCATTCATATATCTTTGAAATAAATACCATGCCTTCAACATGACACGGATTTTAATTTCATTAGCCTTGATCTTTTCCACTTTGCTCGGATTAGCTCAAAAACCTTTCTATCGCAATTTTACGGTAGAAGATGGCCTGGTTAGTTCCACTGTTTACAGTATTCATCAAGATATGAATGGCTTCATTTGGTTTACTACTGAATCAGGTGTTAGCAAGTTCGATGGAATATTCTTTGAAAATTACGGCAGAGAGGATGGATTGGGAGACAATGAGATTTTCTCAATTTTTGAAGATTCCCAAAACAGACTGTGGTTTTTTCCATTCAATGGTCGCTTGAGTTATTTTCATGAAGGGAAGTTGTTTAATGCCTTAAATGATACCCTTTTAGACAGGCTTGAGATTAATTCGATATTCGAAAAACCTTTCGAAGACCATCAGGGCTGTTTGTGGATAGGTACCACTCGCGACAAGAAAATCGCATATTATTCGCCTGCAGGGAAGTCTATTCTTTTTAAAGCGCCTCATAAAAACATCCAAATTCATGAAGTGGGAGATACATATATTGAATTTGCCTCTAAAGGGAAATTGTTGCGTTATGCCCTTGAATGGGAAAACGAGTTGCCTAGTCTAGGTGCTCTTCTTGAGGAAGGATTAGCAAAATCTGATGCGACGGCCAATCCAAGTATAGAAGGATATCAAATTAGTGACTATCTCGTGGATCGAGAGTAAAATAAATGGTATTCAACTCTTGGAAATGGTGTGTTGATGAGTTCGAAAAACTATGTGAGATTTCTCGATAAGGAAAGTGGATTGAATTTTGAAAATGTTTACAGTGTAGTGAACTTTATCGATTCAACGCTTTTGACCGGTTTTAAAAACGGCACTCTGCAAATGTGGAGTAAGACTCAATCCTTTAAAAAAGAATTGGGAAAAGAAGGCTATAACCGTATTCTCGATATCTTTATTCACGATGATCTTTGGGTCGCTTCTGACCGCGGATTATTTGTGCTGGACAAGAAAACTATGGAGGAGAAACACTTCTATTCTGGTAGTATTAAGTGTTTAACTCAATTTGAAAAAAATCTCTATTTCGGAACATCTTCAGGCGCGTTCAGAATTCGATTTGATCAACCGGACTCCGTTGAGAAAATCTACAATAAGAGGACGATATCCTTATTTGTCAATAGCGAGGACGATATCCTAATTGGGACAAATAAGGGAGTTAAAAACATTGTGTCCGATTCCATAATAGACCTTTCTAATGAGCATAATCTCCTGAGTGGCAGAGTAAGGGCAATGTGTGAACTTAAAAAAGGCATTGTAATACTTGGAACGCATGGGGAAGGAATAATCATTAAGGATGGAGAGTCTTACCAAATCCTGAATATGGATAACGGCTTGTCAAGCAATATTTGTCAAGCCATATTTAAGGAAAACGATAGCATTCTCTGGTTGGGTACGAATAATGGACTCAATAGAATCAAATTTATTAATGATCGCTATGATCAGGCAATTGTAGATGTTTATAAAAGATCAGATGGCCTGAAGTC
>ERZ1046740.1694-NODE-1694-length-15223-cov-6.915282_pt1 | contig 15223 bp, 14 predicted proteins | sample MGYA00383093_ERZ1046740 | MGnify/ENA primary metagenome ERZ1046740 (study PRJEB29581, sample SAMEA5548363) | metagenome | biome: marine; feature: coastal; material: water | depth 25 m | study: Short-term variability in the microbial, nano- and picoplankton... | reverse complement strand
CTACTTTTTCTATTCTTTTTATCCAATTTTCTCGTGAGAAATAATCTTTCTTGTCTAAATGTTCTGACAAATTCGAATAAAAACTTTTTAGACATTAATCATTATCTTTTTCTGAATTACTCAACTTGTTTCGAATACAGGTTCGGCTTTTCCTAAGTTTTCGGGGCCAATTCTTGTCCATAAAGGGTTGCTCGAATAACTTAAAATAAACTGCCGAAACACTAATAATCAGAGGAAGCAATATTATTATTTGGAGGAAATAGTTTGAATAATAATCTTTGAAAAACGCCAATTGCTTACTCGCTTTTACAAGCAAGAATAAAAGTGGAAAGTGGATAAGGTATATACTATAACACATACCTCCAATTACATATATGACTGGTAACCGAAAAAAATAATTAGTAATCACTCCCTTAAATGCTGAAATAAAAAGAATTAAAATTGATAGATTAAACAGAATATTATTCGAAATTCTGATTTGAGGTTTGTAGAAATAAAAAAGACTAAAAATTGCAATTAACCCAATAGAATCCCAGAATACAGATTTCCTTTTGATCCAATTTGGATTGGTAAGAAAAAGAATGCTAAATAATATTCCAATGGCAAAATGACTAAAATACGCAAGTATAGAAGAACCAATGTATTTAACATGATGAGCCATTATATAATTTTTACTGTATATACTTAAAATAAAAAATAATACAACTATCAAGATGCCTACGATGTGCTTTTTCGATTTAAAGAACATCAGAGATAGCAATGGAACGAGAAGATAGAACTGAACTTCCACCTCAAGGCTCCAGGAAATAGGCAAAATTATTGAGCTGCGATCAAAGACGATGGTGTGAATATAACCTAGGGATGCAAGGAAATTTCCAAAATACTCCTCAAACGGTACATGAAGAATAAAGACATGAACTCCGTAAAAAAGAATAATGGCAATGACGTAAGGAGGCTCAAGCCGTGTTAACCTTCGCAATAAATAGGTCTTTATTTGAATCTTTTTTCCATCAAACCAATACTGCTTAATAAAAGGCAAGGCTAAAATAAAACCGCTAATAGCAAAGAATACTTTTACCCCTAGGTCCAATCTGATAATCCACCAACCTAATTCAAAAGGATTTTCTGCTCCTTGCCCTTTTGCCCCTTCGCTGCCAATTGAGTCAGAAAATGCTGTATTCAAATGAAACAGTAAAACTGTGAAAATGGCAAAAAAGCGTAACCCATCTATTTCAGGTACGAATCGTTGTCCCGAAGTTTTTCTAGTAAAACTTTGAACAAACCGAAAAAAGCGTTGTTTCACGATTTTAAAATATTAGATATTTTGTTTCTACTAAATTGCTGTCGTTGATATTTCCATTGGAATATTTAATTAGAATCATTTTTTAGTATCAAACGGTTTTAATTAGTTCTTAAGAATCGAAGAAGATTTGTACCATGAGAATATAACTTGAACTGATACAATAGGTACTATCAAGATTGAAATAAAAATGCCCAATACAATAAATACCTTATTTCCTTTAAACTGATAGGGAACAATACTTGCGGGCACGTTCTTTAGTAATGCCCATCTGGCCGCGCTGTTACCGTAATACTTCCTAAACAAATACAATATACTTGGAACTGGCCTTGGTCCAAAGAATTTTTTTGGTCTCCAACCATCCCAGCTACCCATTTGCCGCAATCCACCTTGTCCCACCTTTAAATGGATTCTTTTGGCCAAAGGATTTGAAATATTTCTATAACCAGATAAGTAAGCACGTAACCCAAACTCTCCGTCCCCCATGCGTTGTTTCTCAAACTTAGTATCAAATAGGCCAATTTTTGTGAAAATTTCTTTTCTAACAAGCACATTTCCAGTGTCCAATTGATCACTCCAACGAAAATAAGAGTAATGAGCTGGAACTTTAGCGCCAACCGCACTAATAGAAACCCCCGAGGATAAATCGGCATTGAAGTAATCAAGTGCAACTAAATGCTTTTCAATCCAGTCCGATTCAACTAAACTGTCATCATCGTAGAGCAGAATATAATCGCCTTTTGAAGAATTAATAGCTGCATTTCTTGCCTTCCACAAAGCCTTCTCGTTTTGATACCAAAATTTAATATCCAATTCCCAATCTTCATAAACAGATTTATCAAATGGATCAGTTTGATCAACAACAATGACCTCAAAATTTTTATATGTCTGTTTTTCTAAATCTCTAAAAACATCTTTTAGGTATTTATATCTGTTAAGCGTTGGGATGATTACAGAAACCCTTGGATTTGATTTCAGTAACGAACTATCAAACGAATTCAAATCTGGTTGATCAAGGTGTTTTTGGTTATACCTTTCGCGAAAAGCATCGCGAGATGTTAAAAACCCATGTATTTCTCTAAAGGGATTGTTCAAGCCTAGCAAGCGAATGGCTAATACATAAAACACCCAAAGTGGATTAAAATTTTTTCTCAAGAACCTAAATTCATCTTGTCTTGGCAACTTAGTTTTTTTCCAAATGTTTATTCCGCCTGACGCTTCTTTTTTAATTGATATGTAACCAAGTTGAAATGCACGGTAAGCTAAATCACGATTCTTAGCTTCATCACTAATATACTTGTCATCATATTCTAGCTTTATTCCTGCTATGTTCAATTGCTCATAAGTCGGAAAATAGCTAAAATCGACTTTCGGCTTAAGGTTGAAATACCAAACGGGGGAAATATATTTGAGATAGTTAAAAATCACTTTTTGTTATTTTGTATTGGAACAGTAAGCCAATCAATTATTCTTAAATCTTTTAAACTCGTTTATCCAAAAATTATCTAGCCTAAAGCAATCTACCCACAACTTTCGGTTTAATCTTTGTTGCGCTCGCATGTCTCTGCCTTTCAACCAATTTTCAGCAATTTCTGCTGAGGATGAAATCTCAGACTTGTCAATCCAAATGATATAATCTTTCCAATTTCTGCCGCCAATATCTGGAAGCGGAGAGTCTGTATCAATAAATATTGGAATTCTTCCCATACCCAAAGTTTCGAAAAAGCGCAAGCTGAAATTGCCAACTCCTCTAACACAAACAATTAAATTCGACTCCAATTGATTGTCATAATATTCTTTAGTGGTTTTTTTTCTGTTTTCAGAAGTTTGGATGCCTCCCCTGTATTTCTTGCGTATTATATAATTGGCTTTAAACTTCTTTGAATTTCTAAAAACCTCCAAAGTCTGATATCGCAAATTAGATGAACTCAGTATTTGCTGTAAATCACCAGTTTTAATTTTTAAAATGCTTTTTAAATTCCTATGTATAATTTGAAGTCTTTCTTTAATCGCAATCTGAAAACCATGTGGTGACATACCACAAAATCCAACAACGGGTAGTTGACCATTTTGAATCTGAAAAGCACTTTCTTCTTCCATTTTCAAAAGTGATGTTATTGGGTCAGATAGGAAAAATGGAATTGTTCTTTCATTTGCTTTTCTTTTACTTCTATATCCACTTTGTCTGTAGACAATAGTGTTTTCTGGTACTGGTACTGTTATACCTTGATCTCCGCCTGAGTTTGACAACACAGTCACTCCTTTCTTAAAAGCTTCTTTACAAAACTTAATGGCATCAACTTGTCTATTAATAGAGTAATAATAGCCCCAGTCTTGCGGTAAAACATATACATCAGCTGAATCAGCCGAATCTACCCATTCAATTTGATTTTGAATACTCCCATCAATTTGGTTCTGTTTTCTTTCAAATCTCTCTTTGCTTTTAATCAATTCGAACCAACTATTACGTTGATTTTTATCAAATAACTTTTCAGGATACCATATTTTAATTTTTGTCATTGACATATGTTACTTCAAGCTTTTTACCTAAACGACTTAAATAGCTTATGTTCTAGACTTTTGTAAATTGATAAAGGAGCTTTCCTAAATTTCCATTTCGATGGCGATTTTAATATAAATTTCCAGTACAACCTACTTCCTTTTTGCCAATAGTCCCATGGCTTTATCCCACCATTAAAATGAATAACTCTTGGCCTAGTATTGTTTTGACTTTTAAAACCACTCAAAGAATATTCTAATTTTGAGGCTGGGTAATTGTATTCTTTATTCAATTCGTGCCAATTGTTTTTAAACATTTCATTTAAAATGTCTTGATCAGCAAATCTTCTGATTGGTGGGTTTACTTTAAAAAGTTTTTCCGTAAAAAGTTTACTGACCCAATACTCCCTATTTATTACTATAAACCCTGAATTAAAATAAGAGGTCAAATTTCTTTTTGGCGCAAGAATATCAGATATGTGATCTTTTACAGCCGCAATTGGCTTTCTATTTTTTGGCTTAATCTCTTCAAAGTTAAATTCCCCGTTTATAATAATATCTACATCTAAATAAAGTACATACTTAAAATCAATTGGAATGTGGTCTGGAATAACGAAGCGATAAAAGACTTGTTTTCCAAAATTCTGCCAAAAGCCAAAAAATGATTCAAACCTATCTGCATTCACTCTAACCAACTCAACAGATGATTCATTATTCATTTGAATTAACTTTTCCCTGAGCGGAAAAAGTTCTTTTTCCTCAATATCATCGGAAAATAAAAAGAAAGACCATCCAGCTTTAGAATGAAATTCTAGAAACGAAATCACACAAACAGAAAATTGAGGTAGATAATTACTATCTGCAACAAAAGTCAAGGCAAATTCTTTGCTTCTGATTTTACTCATCTTAATATTTTAATGATCCTATTTTTAACCATAACAAAAAATTAAAAGTTATCGAAGTGTTAAATACTAGTCATTTTTCAACTTTCTTTTTAAAGGAATTCGCATATGCCTTTTTAATAGATGGCCATAACGTTTCAACGTATAATTTAGAACCATTATCCGTAAGGTGGCATAAGTCGTCAAAATTTTTTCTATTCTTAGGTATTCTAGAGTTGAATACTAAGTATTGATAGTTAGGGTTGTCTTTGAATTCATTTGCCAACCTCTTTATTTCTGAATTGTGCGCATCAATACCTTTAGAAACAGTTTGAACATTTCCCCATAATTCTACAGGATTTGAATGAAGGCCGTAGTCTAGTTCTTTATTTTCAAATGCTTCCTCTGAGTAGTCATCTGGAATATAATATATAAACTGAGGTGTTATTAGTTGTTGGTCACTATCTAAAGCTTTTGAGATAAGTTGATCATAATTACTATAAAATACTGAAGCCGTTTTCACATCAGAGCCGTATTGCAGCCAATCTGACTTTTCAGTTTTAGTAGGCGCATGAAACGGCAAGTAATTGTCTTTAAAGAGTTTTCTTAAAATATTTACCTCAAATTGATAATACACTAAGGGTAAAATGGAGTAATGAAAAAATGAACTGTTCATAAGCTTATTAACTTTAGCGTAATAATCTACATGGCTATAGTCATCTTTAAACACTTCAGGAGGACAATGATTAAACCTAACCTCATTAATTCCATGATATAAAACTACTAAATCATAAGGCTTATTTTCTAATAGTTGGTAATTCTGCCAGCTGTCTCGACTTGTTCTTGCAGGGTTAGCCATATTATGAATCATAAACGGACCAGTCAAGGAATCTTTTAACAGCTGGTTTAATTCCGTTGGAATATTCCCCCATTGCTCTGTTAGGACAGATCCACCTAAAAGCAAAATGTCAAAAGATTCATCATTTGCCTCAACATTAGATTCGAGTTCATCTATTAAACCAGGAGCATAATGCGAAATCGCTGTAAAAGGCCTCCAGAGTATCTTGGTGTTGTTGTACGAAATTGAATAGAATAAGCGAAATACAGCTTCAAACAAGACAGTGATATATATCAGATAAACTAAATAAAATTTGATTCTTTCTTTTGACCTAGTTGATTTTAAATTCATCAATTTTATTTATTGTTTTTTATCAAATTATTTTTTCTCTTCTAAAATGCTTCATATCCCAAGTTTAGTCAACAAAGCAAATTAGTTTCCATTGTCAATAGGGGCTAATTAAAAAAATTATAAAAATACCTGTTTTGTGTTTTTATATCAAACAGGCTTCTTACCCTTTCCTTCGCATTGACTGATGTTTGTGCTTTCTTTTTCATTGAAGTTTCTAGAACTTCATCTATTTGCTTTGAAAGTAAAACAGCACTTCGTCTTGGTACGACCCATCCCGTTTGACTATTCAAAACATTCTCGCTTAGTCCTTCAGCATCGCTCACTACGCACAGCATACCTGCCGATTGAGCTTCTAAAACAGCATTACAAAAACCTTCTTGAATACTGTATTGTAGGTAAATATCATGGCTAGCCATATGCAGATTGATTTCTTCTTGAGGTTTCCTACCTAAAAAAAAAACTTTTTCGCTTATACCAAGTTGATGTGCCGCAAACACTAGACGCTCTTTTTCCGGACCCTCGCCAATAATTGTATATACAAAATCACGGTTCAACAGAGATAATGCTTGTAAAGTATATTCAATTCCTTTTTTCCAATGCAAGCGAGCTACAGTTAAAAAATGAGGAATACTGTTCCAAGTGCGTTCTTTTTGACAAATAAATTTTGAATTGTCTATTGCCGGATGAATAATTTCATATGGCAGATCATTAGGCATGCCGTTGTCATGGGCGATCTTTATCAAATCATTTGATATCGAATGTACTTTATTGACATACGGCCATACAGCATTATACATATTTGGTCGAAGTAAAGGAGCGATTGAGATGTCATACCCTCGAAAGCTTACTCCTATTTTTGCGTTTAACACGCTCCCTATAAAAGCCCTTTCAACAGCCATTGTTGCGTAACTAAAATGAATCCAATCTGGACTAATTTTTAAAAAATTACTTAACACAGCCAACATTCTCCATTGACCAAACCCACGATAGTCCTTTGAAGCTTTTTTTAGAAGTCTCAAACTTCTCACTGGATGTGTAACTAAAGAAACAATAATTAACCAAAAAGTGTAAATCCAGCGCTTGAACCCTTTCGATGCGAGAATCGGTTGGTAATAAACCGGGACAGGCATTTTTCTTTTATCAGATACACCTACGACCATCAAAATAACTTCAATCCCACTATCTAAAAGCCCTTGAATCTTATTGGTAAGAAAGGTTTCAGAATATTTTGGAAGAGAAGGTACAACTAGAGCAACAGTCAATACTTTGGTTTAAGGAAGTTAATCTTTCGCAAACTTAATTCTCCATTTTTCGCGATTCTCATGATCGAGTTGGTCATTCTTGTCAAAAACATAATCGCCTAAGACTAAGTAGTCCATTTCTGTACTCATAAAGCAACGGTATGCGTCATGTGGTGAACAAACAATAGGCTCGCCCCTAACATTGAAGCTCGTATTTACAACTAAACCAACCCCTGTTTCCTTCTTAAACGCTGAAATGAGCTCATGATACTTTGGATTTGTTTCTTTATGAACGGTTTGAATTCGAGCACTAAAGTCTAAGTGTGTGATACTTTGTATTTCACTTCGGTCTGTGTACAACCTATCCCATAGTGGAAGATCAAAATAATTAGCTGGAAGTTTTTTACGAATAGCATCAGCAACCGGAGAAACTATTAGCATATAAGGCGAGTCAGTGTCTTGCTTAAAATACGTTTTGCAATCTTCTGCTAACACTGAAGGCGCGAATGGCCTGAAGCCTTCTCGGTACTTAATTTTCAAATTTAACTTCTTCTGCATTTCAGGGTTGCGAGCATCTCCTAAAATACTTCTACTACCAAGTGCTCTAGGCCCAAACTCCATTCTACCTTGAAACCATCCGACTACGTTTCCTTCTGCTATTTTTTTAGCGACTTCTTCAGTCAATTCGGAAAAATCCGAGTACTTTTTCGCAACTGCCTTTGTAAGTTTTATGGTACTGTTAATTTCTTTCTCAGAATATTCAGGACCAAGATAACTTCCTTGTAATTGATCGTATTCTGATCCTAGTTTTCTTTCCCCTTTAAAATATATAAATGATGCTGCAAGCGCCGCACCTAGTGCACCTCCGGCATCTCCTGCAGCCGGTTGCACATATATATCTTTAAAAATATTTTCAGCAAGCAACTTACCGTTTGCAACACAATTCAAAGCTACACCTCCAGCCATACATAAATAATCAGCTTTAGTAACGCGTTTTGCTTCTTTTGCCATTAAAATGACAATTTCTTCAGTAACCTGCTGAATAGCTAAAGCTAAATTGCAATGGTGCTGTTGCAAATCGTTCTCGTCAGCTCTCCTTGGAAAGCCGAACAATGACGCCCATCGTTTGTCTCTAACCATTCTCAAGCCTGTAGCATAGTTAAAGTACTTCTGATCAAGCCATATTGAGCCATCAGTTTTGATATCAACCAGATGCGTTTTAATGAGTTTCTTAAACTTTTCAGTTTCCTCACTTTCGGGATTTCCATATGGGGCTAAACCCATGAGCTTATATTCGCCACTATTCACCATAAATCCTAAGAAATAGGTGAATGCACTATACAACAAACCGACAGAATGCGGGAAATGCATTTCCTTAATCATTTCAATAGAATTGCCATCGCCGAGACCGATACTTGCTGTACTCCATTCTCCAACACCATCTATAGTCAGAATTGCGGCCTTTTCATAATTTGAAGGGTAAAATGCACTAGCTGCGTGACTTAAATGGTGTTCAGGAAACAAGAGCTTAATCTTCTTCTTGTCGCAAGAACCAACCTCCTTTAGACCATCGTAAATGAGTTTTTTCAAAAACATTTTCTCATTCAGCCAAACAGGAATAGACTTTAGAAATGAACGTAACCCTTTTGGGGCAAACGCATAATACGTTTCTAGTAAACGCTCAAATTTTAAAAGAGGTTTATCATAAAAAACAACTGCATCTAATTCGTCAATTGTATACCCACCTTCATCTAGACAGTATTTAATTGACTCCTTTGGGAAATCTGGAGTATGTTTTTTTCTTGTAAATCTTTCTTCTTGAGCAGCCGCAATAACTTTTCCATCAACGACTAGAGCTGCAGCCGAATCATGATAAAATGCTGAAATGCCCAGTATTATTCTCTTTGTATCCTTCATATTATCTACCATGGATGCTCCATGCTTTTAGAATCAAAGACTTTGTCATCTTGAAACCAAGTGGTTTTCTTTGGGTTTTTAAGCTGAAGATGATTCTTTTTGCTAAATATTTTATTTAATACAGCGATTGGAAAAAGAAATAAATAAAACAATAGTGACAGCAAAATATTTGGAACAGTTAAACTCAAAATCCAAGTGAGTTTCATCCATATCCATTCTATTTTAGAAGCAAGGTAATCAGAAATTAATCCGATAATTCCAACACTAGCAGACACTATCAAAATCCATTGATATTGACTTTTAGTTATTAAATAAACGATTAAAAATCCAACAGAAATCGTTAGAACTGTCTTGGTAGGATTAGATTTCATTTTCATACTAAAACAGGGTATAAATAAATGGAGCTACAGCGCTTCCTCCTCCAAAAACTATTAGTACACCTAATAACAGTAAGACAATAATTATTGGAGCAAGCCAAAACTTTTTACGCTCCTTCATAAATTGCCATAAGTCTTTTAAAAAATCCATTAATTACTTTGAGTTAAAGATTGGTAAATAAGGTTAGCCACAAGTGTATTCCCTTCCGGTGAGTAATGCAAATTTTCGATAGGGTGAATTAGCTTAGTTCTATCTTCATTAAATGCCTGACTGAGCTCTGCGTGGTATTCTAAAAAATTAATGTTTTTTTTATTCAATTTATCTTTCAATAAATCCCATGGGTTGTCAAGGTCCCACTTCTCTTTGTGCCAAAAGTTCTGCCCAGTATCTAAAAGAACTATTCTTCCATAAATACCTTTTGATTGACAATAGTCTTGAAACAGTTCAAATATCTTCATGCAATACGCCATCCTTTCATCATCTCTTAGATATACAGGTTTTTCTTTAGAATTTCTCTTTTGATGTTGGGTGCTCTTTAATAAGCGCAGCGCATAGCTATAGGTCCAAAGAGATTTACTAAATACATTCTTATCAAACCCGTTTATATATTCAAAAATCTCTTCTTCATGTTTTAGTTTACTCTTATAAAACTCTTGTGGTTCCATTACTGGAACATTGACTAAGCTGTAATTTCCATCTTTTTTAAATTTTAGAATTGGTCTGGTTTTATTTCCTCCCTGATAGAAAGTATATACAGGCTCCAGAGCTCTTTCTAAATCTCCCCAAATAACACCAAACAAAACTGTATCAGCATTCACATTAGAAGTTATCAGCCGAAGAAGAGCCTGGTGTATTCCATAGCCACCAACGCCCAAGTTTGCGATAGGTTCTCCATATAGCTCCTGAAGCTTATAAACCCAAGTATCTTCAGCTTTTACCGCATCTCCATGCGTAAAACTATTTCCAATGGCCACAATATTGTATCGTGTTTTAGCTTTTTGTTTTGATTTGTACTCTGCTTTTGAAATTCTATAACCTTTGTCATTAGAATAACAATCAAACTTAGCTGTATCCGCACCCCATTTTGCATGACTCCAACCTAAGGTATCATGATAAATACGATAGGAATCTTTCTTTTCTTTGGCAATACTTTCCTGGTAGTAAGAACTAGAGTCTGCAGGTAATGGTAGTAAATAATGATGCTTTTTATTCAAAAACAATTCTACATTAGCCTTGTTGGGAGTGGATAATACCCTTATGACAACCTCAAGTAAAATGAAGCTGAAAATACTGAGGTAAAGAAAATACCCTACTTTTTTCAAGCTTCTTTCTTTTGAAGGCGCATGGTTACTTGCATGCAATTTAAGATTTCAGTGTCTGATTGATTTTTCCAATCACTTTCTACCATTTTCTCTATCTGTTTCTTCTTCCAATTTTTAGATAGAGGCAACATATGCAGCATTAACCCGTATTTACTTTTTCCTAAAACTCCGCGTAATTCAAGTATCTCAAAATGCCTTTTAATTGATTTAAATGAAGAAGAATCAAAAGGCCATTCCCAATCTTTATCTTGCTGAAATGGACGGTATAAAGATCTCAGAACTTTTACTGGTAGGCTTGTTTCAAGCGGATCAAAAGAAATAACTTCTCCCTTTGGTTTCAACTTTTCAATCAGTCTATCTAATAAAATAGAAAAATTCTCAAAATGATGTAATACACCAAAGGCATAAATGATATCAAAATCCTTCTCTTCAAAATCATCAGATAAAAAATCTACAGCAATGGCAGTTGCTCCATCATACTTAGCCTCAATTATCTTTTGTTGTAAATCTTTTGTTGCAACGTCACTTAAATCAATACCAACATAGGATTTTGCATTCTTTGCCATGTAAAGAGAAAGCGAATTTCCTCTTAAACATCCAAGATCAAGAACTTTTTTTTCAGACAAATCCCCCATCCAATCTTTGTGAATCTCATACATCCTGCCTCGAAGTTTATATGACTTTTGAAAAGAGTTGAGCGGCCCATTTCTGAAATTACGCCAAGCTGAAGAGAAAAAATTAGGTTTGGAAAAACTTTCCTCTTCGTTGTAGAAAGCTTTTTGCTTTTTGTTAACCTCGAGTATTTCTGCTTTAGACTTCATAAAGTATTAATGCAAAAAAGATTCAAACTCTTCAATTTGATTGGACACTGTTTTTGAATTTTCAATTGAGTAATAATCATCAAAATATTTGCGAGCTTTTATGGAGTGTTCTTCCCAATTACTAAAAACCTTCTCAATCTTTTCTCCTAAATCTCCAAAATCTTCAGGGTCATAGAAATAACCACTCTCACCATCTTTAATAATATCGGCTATACCTCCTGTTTTCGGTCCTAAAATTGGTGTTCCACAGCATAGAGCCTCTATATTTACCAATCCAAATGCCTCCGCTCTACTCGCACTAATGTGAATTAAAGCACTTTTCATGTATTCATAAACTTCTAAAGGCTTTACAAAACCTAAAAAGTTTACAGATTTATCTATACCCAATTCTATACACCTTGCTTGTAAAGATTTTATTTCGCTTCCTTTTCCTATAAAAGTAAATTGAAGTTTTGGGAATTTTTGTAAAACCGAAGAGATTTGCTCAATAATTAATGAATGACCTTTGCTTGGGTCAATTCTCGAAACAAAAAGAATCTCTTCTTTTCTATTTTCTTTAGTTCTAATTGACTCATTTCTATTCACATCTTTCAAAAGATATGGCAATACATGAGTCATCCCTGTATTTAATGAATAGGTATTCTCAACATCCTCTTTCGTAGCCCTAGAGTTTGCAATAACCAATGTGGAGAATTTATTATAGACTATATTTTGGATGAATTGATTCTTTCGATTTATTTTACCTAAATCATGTCGCAATTGATCGCTCAAAGTATGGTGGTAAATAACTCTATTTCTGATTCCTAAAAACTTTGAAATTGACATTGTAATAATCTTCGATCCAAATTGACCTAAAACAACATCTGGCTTAAATGACCTGCACAACTTAAGAAAAAATAAAGCATCATTCAATTTAGTCGGCCTGTCATTTGGCCAATGCGTTATCTCAATTCCATTTCTTGAGGTTTCCTTATTATATTTTAAGTCGCAAACCAAAATGACTTGATTTCCTTTATTAACCAACCCCTCCGCAAATGCAAAGAAATAATTTGGAATGGACTTGCCAGGTCTACTCGTACAAATAATGTAAGAACTCATTCTATATTTTAATCTGAATAAAAATCAATAAATTCTTTTTTTTGCTTTTCGAGAGAAAACTCTTTTTTCACTCTTTTAATTGCTGACTTTCTTATAACATCGCTCTCCAATTCACTTAAGCTCATTACTTCCAAAAGCTTATCAGCCAATAATTTTGGTTGTCTTTTTTTAACAACCCACCCTGTGTGTTGATCAATAACATTTTCTTTGAGCCCATCCGCATCGCTCACCACGCATAGCATTCCTGCAGCTTGGGCTTCTAGAACAGTATTACAAAATCCTTCATTCAGACTGTATTGCACCAAAATAGAATTTGTTCGCATTAATTCTGAAACTTCAGAATGATTAACTTTACCTAAGAAAAAAACGGATTGGTTTAATTTTAATTGATTAACACAATACCTAAGCCTTTCGTTGTCTTCGCCCTCGCCAGCAAGGGTTAGTTTAAATTCAACTCCCTCTTCTTTAAGTATTGAGAGTGCATTAAAAAGGTATTCTAAACCTTTTATCCAATGTAATCTACCTACGTATAAGAGTGAGTTTATGGACGCATCCTTTCTATTTATAAACCCGCTAATGTTAACTGCTGGAGTTATTATTTTATAAGAACTTTCTCGATTCAGACCTTCGTTATAAGCCGAATTTAATAATGTATGAGATATAGAATGTAACCGATCTAGATTTTTCCATATTAGTTGAAATTCTCCAGGGTTTTTTAATGGGTAAACAGAAATATCGTACCCTCTCAAACTTACCGCCATTTTAGCTCCAATCGATTTTGCTATTAATTCCCTTTTAAGAGCGTTGGTAGTAAAACCAAAATGCAGCCAGTCTAATTTTTCTGTTAAAGCTTGAAAAGCAATTATAACTTGACCAATAGAATCCAATAATGAGTAGCCTTCATTTCTTGAAGCCTTTAATAGGGCCAATGTACTTTGTCTAGATCTAAGTAGCGCTAGGATGAAATAATATAAAGATTGAATCAATCTTAAGATTGGACTAGACGAAATTTTTGGTTGAACTTTAACCTTACAGCCCAAATCATCGTTTGAAGTATCTTTCTTAACAAAGAGAACAACCTCTATGCCACTATCGATTAAACCCCTTATTTTGCTTCTGAAAAATGTTTCAGAATAACTTGGTGTGGATGATAAAACTAAACCGACTCTCAAACTTTAGTCTTTAGTTTGAAGTTGATTATTCAAACTGAACAAGCTTAAGGTTAAAAGCATACTCAAAGGGTGACTCCAATAGACTTGATTCTTAGTTTCAAACAATTCATAGTATTTATGTATTAAGTCCCTATCAATAATTTTTAAAAATTCTTCATTTTCAAAAAGCCAATTTTTCAATTGTACATCGTTGTTTGGGCCTAAAAATTGAATCTCCCAGTTTCTTTGAATTAATTTTTGATTGAGTAAGTGCTCCTTTCCAAAATGTTTTAACTTCCTTTTCACTTTAAATACAAAATCTCTAACTTTTGATTCCTCTTTAAAGTTCATAAGGTTCTTTGGAGACTTTTCTTGCCATTCAATCTCAGCTAATTCTGGAGCATACTTTTTTATGTATTCTATTTGAATTTGTCGACCTGCCAACAATTCTTCAGGCAAAGACATAATGAACCTACACATACGATCATCATAGTAGGGTAAAGCCATAGGCTTAAATTTTCCAAAATGATGAAGGTTCGTACTTGTCCATCTGGTTGCCCAATACAAAGACTTAAAAGCACGGATTCTTGCATTGACATTTTTTATGTCAATTTTAGATAACATTGAATCTAGCCTTGATTTTAAATATTCCTCAAAATTTCCTTTTAAATTCCAAGATTTCCATAAATCGGTCGCTAATTCTAAACCTCCCTTTTTTAAAATTTTTGTGTACAGTATTTCTATTTGATCCTCATGAGATAAATTTTCATCAACATGCATATCATCAAAAAGAACATCTCCCCAATGACCAAGAAGCCAAACATCTCCCTTCTTGCTTAATTCGTCTGCAACAGCAACTTGACGAGCATGCGTAAATTCAGAATAACATCCGTTGGTTCTAGCACTTTCCTCAATTGTATCCCAGAGATACCCTGGTTGAATTTCAAAATCTTTATAGTCCCAACCATAAGTTTCTGCTATTAATCGTCCATATTTAGTCTCATTAAAACTGCCTTTAAACTGATAGCTATATGTGTAAGGTATTAATCCAAGGTTTTTCATCGCTACAGCTAAGCTTCTGCTATCTAAACCTCCTGATAGTGGGAGAATAACTTTGGAATTACCTACTTGATCTTTTACTATATTATGAAACAATTCTGCAAACTCGTCAACAGCCTTTTCTAGTGTAATTTCGCGAGGCTTATATTCCCATGGTTGTTGGTCAAAATTTAAGTGATTCCATTTTCTATCTGTCCAAAACGTGTCGTTTTCTCCAAAGAAGCCAGTTGCAGCATAAAAACAAATTGCTTCAAAGTCCAGGTTTTTGCCTTTAGAGCCTTGGTATAAATCTATTGGTATGATTAAGTTGTTCTGCATGTTCGGCTAAGGTTCAATACTTGTATAAATACTCAACATATCTGAAACC
>ERZ1046740.1687-NODE-1687-length-15236-cov-4.824517_pt1 | contig 15236 bp, 12 predicted proteins | sample MGYA00383093_ERZ1046740 | MGnify/ENA primary metagenome ERZ1046740 (study PRJEB29581, sample SAMEA5548363) | metagenome | biome: marine; feature: coastal; material: water | depth 25 m | study: Short-term variability in the microbial, nano- and picoplankton... | reverse complement strand
CTTTCCAAAGGTGCCAGATGACACGCACCGCTAATGGCCTGCACCGTTACAGGTTCGGAGGTTCGCAGTAACTCTTGCACCGCTTCTGAGGCAGCTACGGGCACCAGAGCATCAAGCTCAGTGTGCATGTGAATCTGGGGCTGGCTGATCGCCGGCAATAGCTGACGTTGATCGAGGTCTCGCAACCACTGCAGCCCTGCGTGCAGGGAGCCGGTACCTTTACGCATTGTCTGCAGCTCGCGCAGCAGTGTTCTGGGGCGCTGTGCGCCCTGGGCCTGTAGGCTGTCAAAACGCCGCAGGGCCAAGCCCGGGTTTTTAATCACAGCACTTTCAAAGACCGCAAAATCCCCTGGAGCCATGCCGGGCCAGTGGCCGTCGTCGACAAAACAGGGGTTGTAACAGATTGTCGCCAGCGCTATCACTCGCTCGGGAAAGCGGTGAGCCAGTTCCACAGCGATTTGCCCTCCCAGGGACCAACCCAGGTAAACCGCCTGCGCCGGACAGTGCGCAACGATAGCTGCTAATAGCTCGTCCAATTCAGGCACAGGGGCGGATCCAGGTGCCGCACCAGGAATATCCAGCAAGGTGATATTTGCCCAGGGCCTTAATTTGGTCAGCAGCGGCCGCCAGATTTCCCGGTTGCAGCCCCAGCCATGCAGCAACACCAGCTCCTGCCTTGAGGTTCCGGTTGCCGGGAGATACTCCCTGCCCAGCTGCAGCTCAGTCATCATCACGACATGCAGCCAGCTGCTCCAGCAACTGGTCAATCTGTTGTTCTTTATGGGCGGCGCTGAGGGTAATGCGCAAACGGGAGGTTCCCCGGGGCACGGTGGGAGGGCGAATCGCTCCTACCAATAGTCCCTGCTCACGCAATCTGTGGCTGTAAGCCATGGCCTGTTCGGCATCACCGATAAGCAGTGGCTGAATGGCACTATCTGACTCCATCAAGGGCAGGTTCAACTGCGCCGCACCGCTGCGAAAACGAGCCACCAGCGTCATCAGGTGCTCCCGGCGCCATGCCTCCTCTGTCAAAAGCCGCAAGGCAGCGAGGCTGGCAGCTGCCAGGGCGGGTGGAGGTGCCGTGGTGTAAATATAGTTACGCGCCTGCTGTATCAGACCCTCGATGAGCAGTTCATCTCCCGCCACAAAGGCTCCTGCAGTGCCTAATGCCTTACCCAGGGTGGCCATTAATACCGGCACTTCTTCCAGGCCCAGCCCTGCCTGCTCCAGACTACCTGCACCGGTGGCCCCCGCCACGCCGAAGCCATGGGCGTCATCAACCATTAACCAGGCTTGCTGCTGCTGGCATAAGCCGGACAACTCAGCCAGGGGCGCAGAATCGCCATCCATGCTGAATACGCCATCGACGACTACCAGCCTGGCGCCACTGGACCCATCCATTTTCTTTGCCAGTGCCTGTACATTGTTATGGGCAAAGCGCTGAAAACGAGCACCACTGTGCAAGCCCCCATCCAGCAGGGAGGCGTGATTGAGGCGATCTTCAAACACCGAATCTCCCTGGCCAAGCAAGGTAGTCAGAACCGCGGTATTGGCGGCATAGCCGGAGGAAAAGAGCAAAGCCCGGGGCCGGCCGGTGAATTCTGCCAGCGCCTCCTCAAGTTCGTGATGGGGCGCGCTGTGACCGCAGACAAGGTGGGAGGCGCCGCTGCCCACCCCGTATTTCCCAGCAGCCTCCTGAAAAGCCGCCACTACCGTCGGGTGGGCTGCAAGGCCCAGGTAGTCATTACTGCAGAAGTTAAGAAACTCCTGACCGTCGATTACTACCAGGGGGCCCTGGCTGGACTGCAACGTCAGTCGGCTACGGTATAGGCCATCGTCCCTGCGCTGGGCCAGAACACCCTGCAGACGCTGTCGAAAGTCCGCCACGCCACAGCTCAGGCGCTGGGGGTCGCCGCTTCATAAAAACGGGGATCAGGGTTGGCAGGCTCCTGCTCTACCGCCCTGCGCTCAGGCTCAATACCCAAGCGTGAAAACAGGGCCATATCGGAATTAGCCTGGGGGTTTGGCGTGGTAAGCAGCTTTTCACCATAGAAGATGGAATTAGCACCCGCAAAATAGGCCAGGGCGTGCATTTGCTCGTTCATTTCTTCCCTGCCGGCTGACAGGCGAACATGTGAAGCGGGCATCATTATCCGGGCTACGGCGATGCTGCGGATAAACTCGAAGGGGTCCAGGTCTTCCTCTTGCGCCAGAGGTGTTCCTTCGACCTTCACCAACATGTTGATAGGTACGCTCTCGGGATGCTGGGGGAGGTTTGCCAACTGCTGTAACAACCCCGCACGGTCCCCCTGATCTTCTCCCATGCCCACAATGCCGCCGCTGCAGACTTTCATGCCCGCATCGCGCACATGGTCCAGGGTGTCCAGGCGATCCTGGTAGGTGCGGGTGGTAATAATGTCTTTGTAGAACTCTGGTGAGGTATCCAGGTTGTGGTTGTAATAATCCAGCCCGGCCTCGGCCAGTTCCTGGGCCTGATCTTCGGTGAGCATACCCAGGGTCATGCAACTTTCCATGCCCAGCTCACTAACCCCTTTCACCATGGCCGTAACATAGGGCATATCCCTGGGTTTGGGGCAGCGCCAGGCGGCTCCCATGCAAAAACGGGTTGCTCCAGAGCTCTTGGCCGCCCTGGCCTGCTCCAGAACCTTTTCCACCTCCATCAGTTTTTCAGCTTGCAGTCCGGTGTCGTAGCGGGTGCTCTGGGGGCAGTAGGCGCAATCTTCCGGACAGGCGCCGGTTTTGATGGAAAGCAATGTGCTTACCTGAACCTGGTTTGGGTCAAAATACTGACGATGCAACGTCTGCGCCTGAAACAACAGGTCGTTGAATGGCTGGGCGAACAGGGCTTCCACTTCTTCGCTGGTCCAATCGTGGCGGATATTGCCGCCTGGAGAGTCTGCCGAAGTAGAAGACAGGGTAGCTGCTGAGGTCATGGGGAGCCCCGGAATATGGATAAAAAATGAATGCGTTAATGATACGCGAGGGGGGCTTTCTGTCAACCAAGGACTGTCTTTATGGTTAACAAGTGGAGTGAACTTGTGCTGGACGCTATTTTTCCCAATAACTGCTCTCTGTGTGGCCTGCGCGCAGATAGTCGCTACCCTTTGTGCCAATATTGCCGTGGTTTGTTACAGCCCAACACGCACGCTTGTAGCCGCTGCGCCCTGCCCCTGGGCCGGTTGGAGTTATGGCATCAGGACTCTACGCTTTGCGGTCAATGCCTGCAGCAGTCACCGCCCTACCACAAGGCCTATGTACCCTGGATTTACAACGATGCGCTGTCCTTGCTGATACGCCGCTGGAAATTCCAGGGACAAACCCGTCTTACACCGTTGCTGGCGAGCTTGTGGCTTGCACAACCAGCACCTCCGCCAGTCCCGGATGTCCTCCTGCCCATTCCCTTACACTGGCACCGACAATGGAGCAGGGGTTACAACCAATCAGACCTGTTGTGCCGTGCCCTGCGCAAAGCCAGCACAGACCTTTGTGTTGCTGCATTTGAGCCAAGGCTTACCAGCCGCACAAAGGCTACCCAGGCCCAGTCAACTATCGATGCACAGGAACGCAGGCGTAATCTCCAGGGCGCCTTTACAGTTCGCAGACCCTGTGACAAGCTCCGGGTTGCCGTGGTGGATGACGTGTTAACAACCGGGGCCACCGCTGCCGCAATCAGCCACAGCCTGCTCGCTGCTGGCGCCTCGCAGGTTGATATCTGGTGTCTTGCACGAACCCCGGCACCGACTTAGGGAGGTTCCAGTTTTATGCGCCGGATGCTGATCATCCTGCTGACGCTCTGTACCTCACCGGTTACGGCTGAGCCCCTGCGCATTGCCGTTGCAGCGAACTTTCGTGCAACACTGGAGCAGATCAACCATCAGTTTAAAGAAGACAGCGGCGAGCAGGTTCTGCTCAGCAGCGCCTCAACCGGGGTATTGTACTCACAGATCCGCCATGGCGCCCCTTTTCACCTGTTCTTTGCCGCCGATGAAAGCAGCCCGGAGCAGTTACTGGCCTCAGGTATTGGCAGCGAGGGTTTCTGTTATGCCAGGGGCGCGCTGGCGCTAGCTGGCGCCTCACCGGAACTGAGGCAATTGTCTGACCCACACATGACTGTAGCTATCGCCAACCCCGCCACTGCGCCCTATGGGCGTGCGGCAATGGAGGTTCTGCAGCGAAAAGAGTTTTCTGCCGGCAATGACAGAAAGCTGGTTCGCGGTAACAATGTGGTCCAGGCCTATCAATTTCTGATTAGCGGTGCGGTAGATCTGGCACTGGTGGCGAAGTCCATAGCTGCAGATTCCGCCATCGAAATTCCCCAACAGTGGCACCAACCACTGCGACAGAAGGCACTGGTATTGCGCACCCACCCCGCCCTTGACGCCTATCTCAATTGGGTCAGAAGTGATACCGTGCGCTCCATGATATTGGACGCAGGCTACCGATCTTGCCCCTGAGCACCACCGAGCTGGACGCGATAACCCTCACCTTCGCCCTGGCCTCTACAACGACCGCTATTCTGCTGGTGTTGGGTACGCCCCTGGCCTGGTGGCTGGCTCGTCACCGCGGCACACTGCCGGCACTTATTGAATCGATTGTTGCCCTGCCCCTGATTCTGCCACCTACAGTGTTGGGGTTTTACCTGCTACTGATGCTGGCCCCGAGCACCCCTGTAGGCTCCCTGTGGCAACAACTCACCGGCTCTCAACTGGCATTCAGTTTCAGCGCACTGGTAATCGGCTCGGTAATTTACTCCCTGCCTTTCGTGGTCCAGCCCCTACAGTCTGCTTTTACACGGGTGCCCGAGGGCATGCTGCAAGCTGCGGCAACCCTTGGGGCTGCCCCCATGGACCAGTTTCGCTCCATCGTCATGCCTATCTGCCGGCGCAGTTTCATCACCGCCGCCAGCCTGGGTTTTGCTCATACAGTTGGGGAATTCGGGGTGGTGCTGATGATAGGCGGCAACATACCGGGAGAAACCCAGGTACTTTCCATCGCCCTGTACGACCAGGTGGAATCCCTGCAGTTCGGCCAGGCCCACCGGCTTGCAGCAGGGCTGGTTGTATTCTCGCTGGGCCTGTTATTCCTGATCTACCGCGGCAACCGTTCAGACCACTGGGGCGTGAAGTCGTGAGCGCGCTGGAATTCAATCTGTGCTGCCCCGGAGACCAGGACTTCGAACTGCGGCTGGCGGCAGAGGTTTCAAGCTCTGGCGTCACCGCAGTCTATGGTCCCAGCGGCAGCGGCAAGAGCACCCTGCTGGATTGTCTGGCAGGCCTGAGGCGAGCAGGGCCTGGTAGCGAAATTAGCTTCCAGGGTGAGGCCTGGCAGGCCGACAGTCACTTTACTCCCCCGTGGCAGAGAGATATTGGCTATGTTTTTCAGGACGCACGGCTGTTTCCTCACCTGAGCGTTGCGCAGAACCTGGCTTATGCAAGCAGCCGCAGCAATAACGCCATGGACTCTGAGCAGGTAATTCACTGGCTGGACCTGGAGCCACTGTTGAGGCGCTCGCCGGAAGCACTTTCTGGCGGACAGAAACAGCGAGTCGCTATTGGCCGTGCTCTGCTCAGTGGGCCGCGCTTATTGCTGCTCGATGAACCATTGGCCAACCTGGATGATCAGTCCAGCAGGCAGTGTCTTAACTATTTACAGCGGCTGGCCACAGAACTGGCTCTGCCCATGCTCTACGTCAGCCACGACATGGAAGAGGTCAGCGAATTGGCGGACCAGTTGTTGCTGCTTGATGACGGAGAACTGGTGGGCCACGGCTCTCTGCTCTCACTGTGCTCCCGCCTCGATACCCGTCTGTCGCATGAGGAACATGCCGCCGCCATCGCCCTGGGGAAAATCACCGGTCACGATGAAGAGTTCCAGCTCACAGAGCTGGAGCTGGAAGGCCACACGCTTTACGTTAATCACCTTCCACAATCCGTGGGACAGCAGCGAAGAGTGAGAATCCCTGCCAGGGATGTGAGCATTTGCCGCGAGCGCCCACATGACAGTAGCATCCTCAATATTCTTCCCGTGACCCTGGTAGAAATCGAGCAGTCTCCGGGTGCCCGGGTTCTGCTTAGGCTGGCGTTGGGTTCACAGCACCTGTTGGCGCGCATTACTCGCAAATCGGCCAGCAGGCTGGATCTGAAAGTAGGCGATGAAGTGTACGCCCAGATTAAAAGTGCTGCCCTGCTCAGCGAAGCCACAGATGCCTTATGAATAAGCACCCCTATGACAGTCTGACGCCCGAAGTGGTTATCGATGCAGTGGAATCCACTGGCCGCCTCTGCGATGCCCGTCTACTGGCACTGAACAGCTACGAGAACCGGGTTTATCAAGTAGGCCTGGAGGATGCAGAACCGATCATCGCCAAATTCTATCGCCCCGAGCGCTGGAGTGAAGCCCAGATCAGCGAGGAACACGAGTTCACCCTGGAGCTGAAGGACGCGGACATTTCAGTGGTAGCCCCTCTTGTGAATTCACAGGGCAGCACATTACAAAATTACGAGGGCTTCCAGTTTGCCCTGTTTCCCCGCCGTGGAGGTTATCCCCCAGAATTGGATAATCTGGATAACCTGCTCGTGCTGGGCCGCACCGTAGGACGAATTCATGGCGTAGGCCGGGCCGGTAAATTCCGTGAGAGGTTGGACATCAGCGTAGACCGGATGCTGGCTAAGAACCGCGAGTTCCTGCTCGAGGATTTCATCCCACGCGAGCTGCAACCCGCCTACAGCTCACTGACCGAAGATCTGCTAAAGGCAGTGTCTGCAATCTACGGCGAGGTCACTGCCGATGACCAGATCCGCGTTCACGGTGACTGCCATGTAGGCAATATTCTCTGGCGCGATGACACCGCGCATTTTGTCGACCTTGATGACTGTGTCACCGCCCCGGCGATACAGGACCTGTGGATGTTCCTCAATGGCGAGCGCCATGAACGGCAGCTGCAACTGTCGGAACTGATTGAAGGCTATTCAGAGTTTTGTGATTTCGATCCGCGGCAATTGCGCTGGGTGGAGGCCCTACGCACCTTACGTATCGTCAACTATGCCGCCTGGCTGGCAAGGCGCTGGGAGGATCCAGCCTTTCCCCGTTCTTTCACCTGGTTTAATACCGAGCGCTACTGGGCGGATCACATTCTGGAACTGCGCGAGCAACTAGCGGCCTTGCAGGAAGAACCCCTGCAGTTACTTTAGGAGCCGCCGGAGCCAGAGGCCGGGTAAATCACCGACCAGATCCAGCGCCAAAAACTGTTACCCGCCAACACCTCTTCGTTGATCGCGTCAAAAAAACGCTCCAGCTCCTCGGGATCGGCAAAGTAATCCATGCGGGTAGTGAACTCCCGCTCCGGATCCAGCTCTTTCACCACTTTGGCGGGGTTTCCGGCAACCACCACATTGGCAGGCACGTCACGGGTTACTACCGCCCGGGCAGCGACCACGGCGTTCTCTCCCACGGTCACGCCCTTGAGTACCACACTTCCATCCCCCAACCAGGCGTTACGGCCTATGCGCACCGGCGTCGGTTTTTCGGCGCGAACAGTACGATCGTAAATCGTATGCCAGTCTGAATCGGTAACATAAGCGCCATTGGCCAGCATCACCCCATCCTCAAGCACAATCTCGTCACTGGCACTGAGCCTGGAACCCGGGCTCATCAACACACAATCGCCAATCTCGATACGGCCCTGGCCTTCCTCTCGGCCCCAAACGCCAACCTCTACCCTGTGCATGGGTTCAGCAATGGCGGTGAAAGAACGGCCGATACGGATATTGTTGCCGGAGATGTTCACATACCAGGGTTTCATAATGGTGTGATAGGGGCCCAGGGATTCACACTGCGGCCTCAAAAAGTACTCCGCATACCAGTGCCGGTAGCGCAGATAAAGTTTTTTCACCCACCAGGGGCGCAAGTCCCGTCGCATGTTCCAGGCCTTCTTGTTCCGTAAGAGTTATTATGGGGTACTCAAAGGACAGCCACAGTGACTGACATCAATACCGACACTACCGCACAATTCAATGAGTAACCACGAACCGGAAGGTAACTCCCGCCCCGTCAGCAGCAACCAGCAAGGCGTACACTCGCAGTTGGGGGCTATCCTACGGCGTCACTTTAACAGCGTCTACCGTAAACCTGTGCCACAGCATAGCAGGCAGGCATTTACAAAATTGTTAAACCGCCTGCATCAGAAGGAACAGCCACTTGTTCTCGATTCCTTCTGTGGAACAGGACACAGCACGGCGGCTCTGGCCTTACACCATCCTGAGCACCTGGTGGTCGGCATAGACCAGTCCGGTCATCGACTGGCCAAGCACCCGGGGGGCGATGCTGAGAACTACCTGCTGCTGCAGGCAGAATGCGAAGATATATGGCGACTGTTGCTCGAAGAGGGCCTACATACACGCTACCACTATCTGCTCTACCCCAATCCCTGGCCCAAAAGTAAGCACCTGGGCCGGCGAATCCATGGTCATCCTGGCTTTGCCCACTTATTGAAACTGGGGGGTGAGCTGGAACTTCGCTCCAATTGGCAGCTTTATGTGGAGGAGTTCGGCGCTGCTTTACATATCTGCGGGCACTATAGTTCAGTTGGCAGAGTGGCCGAGCGACCGCCTCTAACCCTGTTTGAAGACAAGTATCGACGCAGTGGCCATGCCCTGTGGTCGCTGAAGGCAAAACTCGGCACCGTGACGAATTCGTCGTTATAAGCTAAAGTCCCCGCTCGACAAAGAGGTATGCCAATGTCTGAGACATCACAAGATCCGGTCTGGGGACGCATTCGCGCCGAGACGGCAAAACACGCCCAGGAAGAGCCACTACTGGCGAGCTTTCTGCACGCGTCAATTCTCAATCATAACAGCCTGGAATGCGCCCTGAGTTTTTTGCTGGCACAGCTAATGGATAGCTCTGCCGCCTCCTCGCTCATGTTGCGGGAAGTCATGCTCAAGGCCCTCAAGGACGATGGAAATATTCGCCAGGCGATCAGGAACGATTTACAGGCGGTTGTTGATCGCGACTCCGCCTGCCACGAACTTTATATCCCGTTTCTTTATTTCAAGGGGTTTCACGCGCTGCAGGTTTATCGCATTGGTCACTGGTTATGGGCCAACGGCCGGGAGTCCATGGGGCTGTTCCTGCAAAACCGGGTGTCCATGGTTTTTGGTGTCGACATCCACCCCGCCGCGCGCCTGGGTCACGGTATCATGTTGGATCACGCGACCGGTCTGGTGATCGGGGAAACCGCTGTGGTAGGCAATAACGTTTCCATACTGCAATCAGTGACGCTGGGGGGAACCGGCAAGGATGAGGGAGACCGTCATCCGAAGATTGGCGATGGTGTTCTAATCAGTGCCGGCGCGAAAATTCTCGGCAATATCCGCGTTGGCGAGGGCGCCAAGGTAGGTGCCGGTAGCGTGGTACTGGAAGAAGTTCCCGCCCACACTACCGTGGCAGGTGTGCCAGCGAAAATTGTGGGGCGGCCGGCGTCAGACCAGCCGGCGCTGGAGATGGAGCACGATTTCTGCTGCGATGAAGAGGCTGCCGCCACCTTTACGAAAAGTGGCTGAATTCGGCGGGGCTGTTAATCAGCCCTGGTGATATTGCGGTGACAGTTCCTGCACCGCATCAACAAACGCGGTAACGTGATCTGGGTTAACCCCGGGAGTGATACCGTGGCCCAGATTGAACACATGGCCGCTGCCGCGACCATAGGCCGCAAGAATGGTATCTACTTCCTGGCGAATTCGCGCGGGGGAAGCAAACAGCATGCTTGGATCCATATTTCCCTGTAGGGCAACCTGACCGCCTATTCGCTCGCGAGCCTGGGCGATATCTGTTGTCCAGTCGATTCCCACTGCCTGGGCACCGCAGCCTGCAATCACCTCCAGCCATTGTCCACCACCCTTGGTGAAGACGATCACCGGAACCGGGCGTCCGTCCGCTTCTTTAGGCAAGCGCTCGATTACACGCTTCATATACTGCAGTGAAAACTCACAGTACCCTGCAGCACTGAGGCTGCCACCCCAGGTATCAAATATCTGCAGAGCCTGGGCACCGGCGCGAACCTGGGCGCTTAAATAGTCCGCCACAGAGTCCGCCAGTAGTGTCAGCAACTGGTGCATCAATTCTGGCTTGTCGTAGGCCATGGCCTTGACGTTGGCAAAGTCCTTGGAGGAGCCTCCTTCCACCATGTAGGTGGCAAGAGTCCAGGGGCTGCCGGAGAATCCAATCAACGGCACCTGCCCGTTCAACTCGCTGCGTATAGTACGCACCGCGTTCATCACGTAACCGAGATCGTCCTCGGCTCTAATACTGTTCAGCCCAGCCAGGTCAGCCTCGCTGCGTACCGTCTTGTGAAATTTGGGGCCCTCGCCTTCTTCAAAATACAAACCCAGTCCCAGTGCATCGGGCACGGTCAGGATATCGGAAAACAGAATAGCGGCGTCCATGGGGTAACGACGCAGGGGCTGCATAGTCACTTCACAGGCCAGCTCAGCATTCTTGCAAAGATCCAGGAATGAACCTGCCTGTTGGCGAGTAGCGCGATATTCCGGCAGGTAGCGCCCCGCCTGGCGCATCATCCAGATTGGCGTGCGATCCACGCTTTGGCGCTGCAGCGCCCGTAAAAAACGGTCGTTCTTTAGTTCAGACATTAACTACTTACACCTTCAGGTAATCGAGGATGCCTTCGGCTGCCTGGCGCCCTTCCCAGATGGCAGTTACTACCAGGTCTGAGCCGCGCACCATGTCACCACCGGCAAAAATTTTCGGGTTGGAGGTCTGGAATTTATAGGTTTGCTCTTCTTCGGCAATAACGCCCTGCCAATCGTTGAGCTCTACACCTATTTCCTCAAACCACTTGGGAGGACTGGGCTGGAAGCCGAAAGCAACAATGACTGCGTCGGCCTCAATGACTTCTTCACTGCCGGGAATGGGCTGGGGCCGGCGGCGTCCGTCTGCATCCGGCTCGCCCAATTCTGTTTCAATCACTTTCACACCACAAGCCTGGCCGAAATATTCCACCACTTCCACAGGCTGGCGGTTGTAAAGAAACTCCACACCTTCCTCCTTGGAGTTCTTCACTTCACGACGGGAGCCGGGCATGTTTTCCTCGTCACGGCGGTAGGCGCAAATCACTTTGTCCGCCTGCTGACGCACCGCTGTGCGCAGGCAATCCATTGCAGTATCGCCACCGCCCAGAACGATAACTCGCTTGCCCTTGAGGTTTACGTAGTCCTCTGATTCCTGCTCAAAACCCAGGTTATGGTTTACGTTGCCAACCAGATACGGCAGGGCCTCATAAACGCCGGGTAGGTCTTCACCGGGAAAATTGCCCTTCATGGAGGTGTAGGTGCCCATGCCCAAAAATACCGCATCGTACTGACCCAGCAATTCACCCACGGTCACATCATTGCCCACTTCGGTATTGAGACGGAATTCAACACCCATCTCTTCAAACACCTGCCGGCGCCTGACCATTACCTCTTTCTCGAGCTTGAACTCGGGGATACCAAAAGTCAGCAGGCCGCCGATTTCCGGGTAGCGATCAAAGACCACCGGCTGTACCCCGTTGCGCACCAGGATATCGGCACAACCCAGACCCGCCGGGCCCGCGCCAATAATGGCGACTTTCTTGTCAGTTTTTACTACACCCGACATATCCGGACGCCAACCCATAGCCAGGGCGGTGTCGGTAATATATTTCTCGGACGCACCGATTGTCACAGCGCCAAAACCGTCTTCCAGGGTACAGGCCCCTTCACACAGACGGTCCTGTGGACACACCCGGCCACAAACTTCAGGCAGGGTATTGGTCTGGTGGCTCAGCTCTGCAGCTTCGAACAGGTTGCCCTCAGATACCAGCTTCAGCCAGTTGGGAATGAAGTTGTGCACCGGGCACTTCCACTCGCAATAGGGGTTACCGCATTCCAGGCAGCGGTGTGATTGTTCTGCCACCTGATCTTTGGTGAACGGGTTGTAAATTTCCGTGTATTGGGCCTTACGCGATTGCAGGGCCTTCTTTTCCGGGTCGTGACGCCCGATATCGATAAACTGGAAATTGTTTGCTAAACGCTTACTCATAAATTCTTCCTGCCGACGGCGATTAGTCGGTATTACGCAGACGGGACAGTAATCCGTCCAGGTCTGCCGCCTTGGGCTTCACCAGCCAGAACTTGCCCACGTAATCGGCAAAGTTGTCCAGCAGGTGACTTCCCCACTCGGAACCGGTCTCGGCCACAAACTCCCTGACGGTGCTGCGCAGGTGGTTGCGGTAAGGCTCCATGTACTCAGAATTCACCCGATGAATTTCCACCAGCTCACTGTTGTACTTGTCGATAAAGCTGCGGTCGGTATCCAGTACATAGGCAAAGCCACCTGTCATGCCAGCACCGAAGTTCACCCCGGTGGAGCCCAGTACAGTAACCGTACCGCCTGTCATGTATTCACAACAGTGGTCGCCGGCACCCTCGACTACTGCATGGGCACCGGAATTACGCACTGCAAAACGCTCGCCCGCTATACCTGCTGCAAACAGCTGGCCACCAGTGGCGCCATACAAACAGGTGTTACCGATAATAGCGGTATCCTGGGACTTGAATTCGCTAACACGGGGCGGGAATACCACCAGCTTGCCGCCAGCCATGCCTTTGCCCACGTAGTCATTGGAATCCCCTTCCAGGTACATATGCAGCCCCCCGGCGTTCCACACGCCAAAGCTCTGGCCTGCTGTACCGGTCAGGCGCAATACGATGGGATTGTCGTCCATACCGTTATTGCCATAGCGACGGGCAATCTCACCGGACAACCTCGCTCCTATGGAGCGGTCGCAGTTACAAACATCAAACTCGAACTCACCACCTGATTGGGATTCGATGGCAGACAAGGTCGCCGCTACCATTGCCTCGGCTGTCTCGCCCTTATCAAAGGGGTCGTTGGAGGCCACCTGGCAGAACTCAGGCTGCCCTTGAGACTCCTCATCCTTATGCAGGATAGGTGACAAATCCAGACGCCCCTGTTTTTCAGTTGTGCCGGGCAGCACTTCCAGAAGATCAGTACGCCCGATCAACTCTTCCAAAGAGCTAACGCCAAGCTTTGCCAGCCATTCGCGGGTCTCGGTGGCAATGAAGGTAAAAAAGTTAACTACCATCTGCACCGTGCCGTTGAAGTGGTCATCCCGCAGCTTCTGGTGCTGGGTAGCAACACCTGTGGCGCAATTATTAAGATGGCATATACGCAGATACTTACAACCCAGGGCCACCATGGGCGCGGTGCCAAAGCCAAAACTTTCTGCGCCCAGAATTGCCGCTTTAATAACATCCAGCCCTGTCTTCAAGCCACCATCGGCCTGCAGGCGAATGGAGCCGCGCAGATTATTGCCGCGCAGGGTCTGCTGTACTTCCGCCAACCCCAGTTCAAAGGGTGAGCCCGCGTAACGAATAGAGGTCAGTGGGCTTGCAGCAGTACCGCCGTCGTAACCACTGATGGTAATCAGGTCCGCGTATGCCTTGGCCACACCGGCCGCAACAGTGCCCACGCCGGGTTCTGATACCAGTTTTACTGACACCAGTGCCTCAGGGTTCACTTGTTTAAGGTCAAAAATCAGCTGTGCCAGGTCTTCAATAGAGTAAATATCGTGATGTGGCGGCGGCGAAATCAGGGTGACTCCAGGAACGGAGTAACGCAGGCGGGCAATCAGGTCATTCACCTTACCGCCGGGCAGCTGGCCGCCCTCTCCGGGCTTGGCGCCCTGGGCTACCTTGATCTGCAGAACTTCTGCGTTAACCAGGTAATGTGGGGTGACACCAAAACGGCCCGAAGCGATCTGTTTGATCTTCGATACACGCTCAGTACCAAAACGCTCAGGGTCTTCACCACCTTCACCGGAATTAGAGCGGGCGCCAATACGGTTCATGGCCGCAGCCAGGGACTGGTGCGCCTCGGGGCTTAATGCACCCAGTGACATCCCGGCGGAATCAAAGCGCGGCAAGATATTCTCAATGGGCTCAACCTGATCAAGACTTATTGCTTGCCCCGAATCAATAGGTTTGAGTAAGTCTCGCAGGGTCGCCACGGGGCGTTCATTCACCAGCGAGGCGTAACTCTGGTAATCACTGTAATCGCCACTGGCCACTGCCTGCTGCAGCGCCATCACCACATCCGGGTTGAAGGCGTGATATTCCTGGCCGTGCACATATTTGAGCAGGCCTCCCTGCTCTATACCCTTGCGCTGGATCCAGGCTTTGGTCGCCAGGGTCTTCTGTTCTTCTTCGAGCTCTGTAAAACCACTGCCTTGAATACGAGAAGCAACACCGCAGAAGGCCAGGTCCACCACCTCCATGGAAAGACCCACCGCTTCAAACAATTGCGCTCCCCTGTACGAGCTCACCGCCGAAATGCCCATCTTGGACATAATTTTTAGCAGGCCCTTGTTAATGCCCTTACGGTAGTTCTTGTAACAGATGCTGGGCTCACCCAGCACTTCTCCGCAACGGATTAACTCCTCCAGCACGCTGTAGGCAAGATAGGGATATACCGCCGTGCCACCAAAGCCCAACAGACAGGCAATCTGGTGAGAATCCCGGGCGCTGGCTGTTTCCACCACGATGTTGGCATCTGCCCGCAGGCCACTCTTGATCAGGTGGTGGTGTACCGCGCCTGTGGCCAGAAGACTGTGAACGGGTAATCGATTGCTGGCTATTTCCCGGTCAGACAGAACCAGAATGGTTGAACCATCTCTAACCGCCTGCTCCGCCTCAGAAGTGATATCAACTATCGCCTGCTGCAGGCCCTTTTCCTGCGGATCGTAAGAGCAATCCAGCTTTCGCACCGTAAACCCGGGGCGATCCAGCTGCATCAAAGAGGTGAACTTGCCCTGGGACAGCACGGGAGAGGAGAGTATTACCCGGTCCGCGTGCTCGGGACCCTCGTAAAACACATTCTTTTCACCACCGAGATCCGTCTCAAGCGACATGACAATGGTTTCCCGCAAAGGGTCAATAGGTGGATTAGTGACCTGGGCGAACTTCTGCCTGAAATAATCGTATAGTGAGCGCTCACGACGGGACAGCACCGCCATGGGCGTGTCGTCGCCCATAGAACCCACCGCTTCGTTGCCGGATTCAGCCAGCGGGCGCAACACCTGGTCGCGTTCTTCATAGCTGACCTGGAACATCTTCATGTAACTGTCCAGCTGCTCTCGCTCGATACCAGAAATCATCTCG